>Ga0208813_1000442_pt1 | contig 31929 bp, 24 predicted proteins | sample MalvireepMed_904_FD_184250 | JGI IMG/M metagenome (GOLD analysis project Ga0208813, IMG submission 184250) | Marine viral communities from the Global Malaspina Expedition - Malaspina viral metaG DeepMed_904 (SPAdes) (version 2) | ecosystem: Environmental > Aquatic > Marine > Oceanic | place... | reverse complement strand
CGCACCACCAGGCCGGTGGGCTCGGAGGCACCGCCGACGAACATCACGTCGGGATCCTCGGACAGCACCTTGCTGACGCCGGTGTAGAAGTCCGCGGACTTGTTGTAGTCCATCGGGTTCATGGCCACGACTTCGCCGCCCAGCTCACGCCATACCGGCACGAATTCCTTGGTCCAGTACTTGGCGTAGTCGTGGGTGGCGTTGGCGACACCCAGTTTTTTGCCGAAGCGGTCCATGGTGATGCGCGAGAACGGCTCGATGTAGTCGGTGAAGTTGGGCGGAATCTTCACGGTCAGCTTGTTGCCCTTGGAGGTCACCGCGGGCACGGAGGTGTAGGACATCACCAGGAAGCCGTCACGCTCGTTGAACGCCTGCAGAGCGAAGGTGCCGCCGGAGTGCGGGGTGAAGATCACCGGCGCGTTGTACTGCTGCACCAGACGCTTGCCGTTCACGGCCGCCTGGCTGGGCGAGTACTTGTCGTCCAGGGACTGGATGTTGATGGTGTACTCTTCGCCATCGACGGTGATGCCGCCGGCGGCGTTGATTTCCTCGGCGGCCATGCGCAGGCCTTCCAGGGTGTTCTCACCGTACAGGGCGGCACCGCCGCTGAGCGGGCCGGTGAAGCCGATGTTCACTTCGTCGGCATGGGCCGCGCCACCGACGGCGAGGGCTACGGCGCTGGCGGCGGCCAGGCGACGGAAGGATTTCAATACTTTCATGCTCTTTCTCTCCCTTTCTTTATTGTTTGGGATGTGGTCGGAAATTAAGTGTGTTGCACGGCGCCCTCAGGCGCCGATGTAAGCTTTGCGTACTTCTTCGTTACCCAGCATGGCGTCGCGGTCGCCTTCCATCACCAGACGGCCGTTCTCCATCACGTAGGCTCGGGTCGCGATTTTCAGTGCCGCGAACGCGTTCTGCTCCGCCAGCAGCACCGAGGTGCCTTCCTTGTTGATGGTCTGCACGGCTTCGAACACCTGCTTGACCACCAGCGGCGCCAGACCCAGCGACGGCTCATCCAGCAGCAGCAGCTTGGGACGGCCCATCAGGGCGCGGCCGATGGCCACCATCTGCTGCTGACCGCCACTCAGGGAACCGGCGGGCTGATCCTTTTTCTCGTCTAAAATGGGGAACATTGCAAGGACATGCTCAAGGGTTTTTTTCATACCCGCCTTATCGCGGCGGTGTACGTAGCCCCCCAGCCAGAGATTTTTCAGCACTGACATTTCGGGAAACAGCTTGCGGCCTTCCGGGCACTGCACCACGCCGGCCTGCACCAGCGCGGAGGGTTTGCGGCCGGTCACGTCCTCGCCGTTCAGGCTGATCTTGCCGGCGGACGCCTTCAGCAAACCGCTGATGGTGTTGAACAGGGTGCTCTTGCCGGCGCCGTTGGCGCCCAGCAGCACCACCAGCTCGCCCTGCTCCACGCTCATGGAAACGCCGTCCAGGGCCTTGAAGCTGTCGTACTTGGCGTCCACGTTCTCAAGCTTCAACATCTTCTTCACTCCCCAGATAAGCTTCGATCACCACCGGATTGGTCTTGATCCGTTCCGGCGTGCCTTCGGCGATCTTCTCGCCGTGGTCCAACACCATGATCTTGTCGGCCAGGCTCATGATCATGTCCATTTTGTGCTCGATCAGGCACACGGTGATGCCGTGGGCGACCATCTTGCGGATCAATGCCGCCAGGTTTTCGGTTTCTTCCGGGTTGATGCCGCCGGCGGGCTCGTCGAGCAGCACCAGTTCCGGATCGGTGGCCATGGCCAGCGCGAACGCCACACGCTTGCGTTCTTCCTGGGTGGTGTCGGCGATGTAGCGGTGGCCGATGTGGCTGAGACCGACGAAGTCCAGCACTTCGGCCGCCTTGGCCCGGCACTTCTTCTCTTCGTCGCGCAGCCGCTTGGAGTTGATGATCACGTCCCAGAGCCGCGATTGGGTCCGCAGCCGGTGGCCGACGATCAGGTTATCCAGCACCGTGGACTGCTCGAACAGCTTGGTGGTCTGGAAGGTCCGCGCGATACCGAGACGGGCAATGCGGTCCGGCGCCATGCCGGTGACGTCCATGCCGTTGAACTCGATGCTGCCGGAGGTGGGCGGCATGGCGCCGGCCACCAGGTTGAAGAAGGTGGTCTTGCCGGCGCCGTTGGGGCCGATGATGGCGTTGATCTGGCCGGCGGCGAATTCCACGCTCACGTCGTTGACCGCCGCCAGGCCGCCGAAGCGCTTGGTGAGATTATTGATCTTAAGCATTGTCGCTGGCCTCCTTGGACGAAGTGGCGCTGTCGCCGACACGGGTCTGGCCTTCTTTGGCCGGCGCTTTGCTCGCCAGACGGCGGCCGCGCCAGGTCAGGAAGGTGCCGACCACGCCCTTGGGCATGAAGATCACCAGCAATACCAGCATGGGACCGAATACGATCATCCGGTACTCCTCGAACGACTGCACCGCCTGGGTCAGCCAGGTGATCATCATGGTGCCCACCAGCGGGCCCATCAGGGTGCCGATACCGCCCACCAGCAGGTAGGTGATGATGTCGAAGGTGTGCACCACATCCGCTTCCGCCGGACCGATAAAGCGCACCACACCGGCGTACAAACCACCGGCGAGGCCGGCGTAGACGGTGGACAGCACGAACGCCAGCACCTTGTTGCGCATCAGGTTGATGCCCAGGGACTGGGCCAGATCGTCACTGATACGGATGGCCAGGAAGGTGCGGCCCACCAGGGAGCTGGAAATACGGCTCACCAGCACGATCGCCAGCACCAGGAAGAACAGCACCAGGTAGTAGAACGGAATGGTGCGGGTGAAGTCGATCAGCCCGAAGCCTTCCGGCGGCGCGATGTTGATGATGCCCAGGGAGCCGTGGGTGAGCGCTTCCCACTTATCCAGCAGCAGGTAGATGATGAAGCCCACGCACAGGGTAAAGATGGCGAAGTAGTGTTCCTTGAGACGCAGGGACACGATGCCCACCAGGAAACCGAACACCGCCGAGAACACGCCGGAGGCGATAAAGGCGGGCCAGAACGCCCAGCCGTGATCCACGGTGAGGATCGCCACCACATAGGCGCCGATGGCGAAGAAGCCGCCGTGGGCCAGGTTCAGCTGGCCGCAGAAGCCGGTGATGATGTTCAGGCCGTACACGGCGATGGCCCAGATAAAGGCCAGAGCCATCACGTAGATCTGGTATTCGCTGCCCGCGATCAGCGGGAAAATCAGGGCGAACGCCAACAGCACCACTTTCATGGCCGGGCTGGCGAAGAAGTTGGCAATGCGATCCATTAGCGCACCCCCTTGGTGAACAGGCCGGTGGGCTTGATGGAGAGAATCACCACCAGCAGAACAAAGGCAATCAGATCCTTATAGGTGCTGGAGACGTAGTAGCCGCCCAGCGCTTCGGCGAAGCCGATGATCAGACCGCCGACGATGGCGCCGGGGATGCTGCCCATGCCGCCGAGAATAATGATCACGAAGGCCTTCATGATCACCAGGTGGCCCATGGCCGGGTACACCAGGTTGATCGGCGCGAACAGGCTGGCGCCCACCGCCGCCAGAAAACCGGCGATGGCGAAGGTCATCATGGCCACGCGGTTGGCGTCGATGCCGACCAGGAAGGCGCCTTCCCGGTTCTGCGCCATGGCGATGATGGTGGAGCCGGTCATGGTCTTCTTCAGGTACAGGTGCAGCGCGCCCATGATCGAGAAGGCGCCGACAATGATCAGCAGCCGCTGGGCCGGCAGCACCAGGCCGCCGAATTCAAGGATGCTGGTATACGGCGTGGGCATGCGCCGGAAGTCGGAACCCCAGTACATCTGCACCACCGCTTCCAGGAACAACAGGATACCGATGGCGGCGATCTTGTCGTGGATCGGCGGCGCGTGCCGCAGCGGGTGAAAGACCAGGCGTTCACAGAGCACCGACAGCACGGCCACGAAAAGGCCGGCGCCGAGCATGGCGATCCAGTAGTTGAGCCCCAGATCCACCATGATGTAGTAACTGATGTAGGCGCCCACCATGTAGAGAGCACCGTGGGCAAAGTTGGGAACGTGCAAAATGCCGTACACCAGGGTCAGACCCAGGGCCACGAGGCCGTAGATGCTGCCCAGGGTGAGGCCATTAAGCGCTTGCTGAAGAAACGCGTCCAAGGCTGAGCCTCCTGTTCGTGTTATTTGAGAAACAACCTCCCAGCGAGCGGCGAGGTCCCATCCGCGTCGGTCGAACCGCGGGACGTTGTTTCAGCTTTTTCGGTTTTTTGGAATTGTCAGGCTTGTTGCTGGTCAGCCCATTCCTCTTCCTGCATCGCGCGCCACATCACCTTGCCGGTGGGCGAGCGCGGCAGCTCATCGCGAAACTCGACGATCCGAGGCACCTTGTAGGCGGCCATCTGTTCCTTGCACCAGGCGATGATCTCGTCTTCGCTGACCTTGCCCTTGTGGTCGGCGGCCAGCACCACACAGGCTTTCACGGTTTCGCCGCGGCGCTCGTGGGGGGCGGAGATGACACAGCTTTCCTGGATCGCGGGATGCCGGTACATAAGACTTTCGACCTCGGCGGGCCAAACTTTAAAACCGGACGCGTTGATCATGCGTTTGACGCGGTCAACGATGAAGAAGTAGCCCTCTTCGTCGTAGTAACCCATGTCGCCGGTGCGGAAGAAGCGCTCGCCGTCGATTTCGATGAAGGCTTTCTGGGTCTCCAGCGGACGGTTCCAGTAACCCTGGAAGATCTGCGGGCCCCGCGAAATGATCTCGCCCACTTCGCCGACGCCCATCTCCTTGCCGGTGTCCACGTCGATCACCCGTGAATCCACGTCAAAGACCGGGATGCCCAGACACTGCTTTTTGGGTTTTTCGGAGGGATTGATATGGGTGGCGGCAATGGTTTCGGACAGGCCGTACCCTTCGATGTAACGCAGGCCGGTGAGCTTGAACAGCTTATCGGACACCGCTTCGGGCATGGCCGCCCCGCCGCCGCCGATGTTCTCGAGGCTGGACAGGTCGAAGCTTTCCACATCCGGATCGGAAAGCAGATCGATGGCCATGGTGACGATGTTGGTCCAGCTGGTGACCTTGTAGCGCTCGATCAGCTTGGCCGCGGTGCGGCGGTCCCAGCGGGTCATCAGCACGATGCAGGAGCCGACGAAGATGGGGCCGTTCATGGCGCCCTGCATGCCGGTGACGTGGAAATACGGCAGCGTCGACAGGGTCACGCCCTCGCGGCCGCCGCCGGAGCGCCAGGCGGCGCCGTGCACGCAGGTGGCCATTACCGAGCGGTGGGTGTGCATGCAGCCCTTGGGCGCGCCGGTGGTGCCGGAGCTGTAGGGGAACACGGCCAGATCGTCCGGGCCCACCAGCAGTTCACCGGGCTGGTGACCGGCGCCCAGGGCGTCGCCCCAGGCGATGGTGCCGGCGGTGGTCAGCGGCTGCGCCGGGGCGGCCACTTCGGCGGGCAGGTCGAGATCGGTCCGCGGGTGAATGTAGTCGCTGTAGGCGGCGACGATCACATGGCGCAGACGCTCATGACCGATCAGCGGTTCGATGTGCGGGAACACTTCCTGGCTGCAGATACACACGGAGGCCTGGGTATCCTGCAGGTAGTGCTCGAGCTCGGCGCTGCGGTTCATCGGGTTGATCGGCACGACAATGGCGTTGGCGCGCAGAATGGCGTAGTAACCGATGATGAACTGGGGCGCGTTCTGCATGAACAGCATCACCCGGTCGCCTTTTTCCACGCCCAGGTGCTGCAGTTCGCCGGCCAGGGCGTCCACTTGCTGCTTGAGTTCCCGGTAGGTGATGGGCGCATCGTAGTAGATGATCGCGTTCTCATCCGGGTAGCGCAGAGCGGAAATTTCGAGGTTGCTGTAAAGGCTGGTTTCCGGAAGCTTGAGCTGGTGAGGCAGCCCCTCCGGCCAGACGGCAAAATGCCGATCAAACATGCCTGTGCTCTCCCTTGAATTGTTGTAAGGCCCGCGGAGACGCGGACAGTACCGGACCCTGACCCGCGCTTTTGTTAACGCGGATACATAACCGATACTGAAGTTGACCAAGCGGTCAATCTGACATGGCGCCCCTGGGGCGTCAATACTATTTTGGAATATGGTTTCGCATTCCGGGGGTCTCTGGAATCCTGCCGGGTGGCTTCGCCACCCTTTCGCGGGCAGGGCCCGCTCCTACAAGGTGCCTCGACCTTACGCTATCCGGGCAAAGGCCGGTCGCCTTGCTGGAAGCATTCATCCGCCAGCGCGTCATCGCAGCGGGTGGGCTGCAGGGGCATCACCGAGATGTGCCCATCGCGCAGGGCGACCACGTCGGATTGCGGGTGGTCGATGCTGGACGGACGGCGCTCGAAGGACAGCCAGTGGTAGGCCAGCCCGCGGCCGTCGGTGCCGTGCACCAGGCGCGGCCCGGCGATGCCGCCGCCGATCTGCCGAGTGAAGCGGCTGCCGCGCAGCTCCGCCACCGGCAGGTCGGGGAAGTTAATGTTCCAGCAGGCGCGCTGGTAGCCGTCGCGGTCGGCGCCGGCCTGCCACAGCTCACGGATCAGACCGGCGGCGTAGCGGGTGGTGGGCGCGTAATCGATGGCGGCGCGGTCAACGAACGCCTGGCTCAGGGCGATGCCCGGCAGGCCCAGGTGGGCGGCGGCGAGCACCGCGCCGACGGTGCCCGAATACATCACCGAATCGCTCAGGTTGGCGCCGCAGTTGACGCCGGAGAGCACCAGATCCGGCGCTTCCTCCTCGAACCATTCCGCCATGGCGAACATCACGCAGTCCGCCGGTGTGCCGGACACCGCGAAGCGCCGCTCACCATGGCTGTAGACCCGCAGCGGCGTATGCAGGGAAATGCCCTGCCCCACCCCGCTCTGGTCGTGCTCCGGCGCCACTACCCAGACTTCCTCGGCGAGCTGCGCGGCGATGTCCTCGGCGACCTTCAGGCCCGGCGCGTCGATGCCGTCATCATTGGTCAACAAAATCCTGCCAAACGGCCTCATAAAAACCCCAAAAAAGTTAAGAGTTCACTGTTACTTGTGTGTGCGTGCGATCTGCCAGCCGCGCTCGGCGATCAGGCCGGCCCGCTTGCCCACTTCCAGGGCGTTGCGGTTGCTGGCGTTGCCTTGCAGGGCGCGGGCGTAAACGCCTTGCAGAATAGCCGCGGAACGGAACAAGGCAAAGGCCAGGAACACCGGCCAGTCGTTAATGCCGTCGCGGCCGGCGCCTTCGCAGTAACGCTGCAGCAGGCTCTGCTCGTCGGGGATGCCGCGGGCGCGCAGATCCAGGCCGTCGAGGCCGCGCACGCCGTTCACGCCGTGGGGCATGTGGTACGGCAGGCAGCAATAGGCCAGGTCGGCGAGCGGGTGACCGATGGTGGCCAGTTCCCAGTCAAGCACCGCCACCACGTCAGGGGTGCGGTTATCCACCAACAGATTGCCGAGGCGGAAATCGCCATGGGCGATGGCGGCGCTGTCATCCTGGGGAATATTGTCCGCCAGCCACACCATCAGGTTATCCATGGCCGGCATTTCATCGGTCTTGGAGGCTTCATACTGAGCGCTCCAGCGTTTCACCTGGCGCTCCACATAGCCCTTGGGCTTGCCGAAATCGCCCAGCCCGGCGGCCTGGTAGTCGACGCTGTGCAGTTTGGCCAGGGTGTCGATCTTGTCGTTGTAGAGGCCGGCGCGCTGGTCCTTGGGCAGGGCTTCCAATTGCGGCTGGGTGAACACCCGGCCGGGCACGAAATCCATCACATAGAAGCTGGTGCCGATCACCGCGTCGTCTTCACAGAGCACGTGCATGGCCGGCACCGGCACATCGCTGTGCTCGCCAAGCGCCTTCATCACCCGGTATTCCCGGTCCACCTGGTGGGCGGAGGGCAGCACCTTGCCGGGCGGTTTCTTGCGCAGCACGTACTCGCGGTCGCCGCTTTGCAGCAGATAGGTGGGGTTGGACTGCCCGCCCTGGAACTGACGCACCTTGAGCGCGCCATCCAGCAAACCCTGCTCTTTCAAATATTCGGCAAGGCGCGCTTCGTCGAGGCGATGCGCCTCAAGGACAGGGACGATTTCCGGTTGACCTTCCATAATTAAAACCTCAAATCGGCTTCAGGCCGCAAGCTACAAGCTGCAAGCTGATTGGGCACCAGCAGCACCGGCTCGCAGCTCGCAGCTCGCAGCTTGTAGCTTGTAGCTTGTAGCTTGTAGCTTGTAGCTTGCAGCTTGCAGCTACTTAACAAATCGTTTCGCCGCCGTCGGCGACGATGGTCTGCCCGGTGACATAGGCGCTGGCCGGGCTGGCCAGGAACAGCGCCACGCCGGCAATGTCCACCGGCTCGCCGATGCGCCGCACCGGGGTGCGCTCTTCGGCGCGCTGGCGGCGCACCGGATCCTCGGTGAGCGCCTTGGCGAAGTCGGTGCGCACCAGGCCGGGGGCGATGCTGTTGACGCGGATGTTGCGCGGGCCCCACTCCACCGCCAGGTTGCGCGCCAGGGCCGCTTCGGCGGCCTTGGAGACACCATAGGTGCCGATGGTGGCGTTGCCGCGCAGGCCGGCGATGCTGGAAATAATAATCACGTTGCCGCCGCCGTTCTTGTCCATTTCCGGCAGTACCCGGTTGCACAGCCAGAAGGTGCCCTTGGCGTTGGTGTCCATGATCTTGTCCCAGGCCTCGTCGGTGAGCTCGGAAGTGGGGCCGTAGACCGGGTTGGTGGCGGCGTTGCAGACCAGAATATCAATGCGCCCGAAGGCGGCCAGGGTTTCATCCACCAGGTTCATCAGATCGTCTTTCTTGCCCACGTTGCAGGGCACGGCGATGGCCTCGCCGCCGGCGGCCTTGATCGCCTCGCAGACGTCGTGGCAGGGCTCCGGCTTGCGGCTGGAGATCACCACCTTGGCGCCGGCGGCGGCCATTTCCTCGGCGATGGCCTTACCGATGCCCTTGGTGGAGCCGGTGATCAGGGCGACCTTGCCTTTCAGATCGAAGAGCTTGCTCATAGGGATCTCCTTCGGAGGGCTGCAAGCCTCAAGCTACAAGCGGCAAGCGGCCCCGTGCCGGCTTGTAGCTTGCGGCTCGTGGCTTGCAGCTGGTTTATCGGTAGCGGCCCAGTTCCAGCTTGGCGATGGAGTCCAGATGCACTTCGTCGGGGCCGTCGGCCAGCCGCAGGGTGCGCAGGTTGGCCCAGGCACTGGCCAGGAAGGTGTCCTGGCTGACGCCCAGGGCGCCGTGCACCTGAATCGCGCGGTCGACCACGTTGGCGGCCATTTCCGGGGCGATCACCTTGATCATGGCGATTTCCTGGCGGGCCACCTTGTTGCCGACGGTGTCCATCATGTGCGCCGCTTTCAGGGTCATCAGCCGGGCCTGCTCGATCTCCAGGCGCGAGCGGGCGATGTTCTTGCGGATCGAATCGAACTGGGACAGCTTGCGGCCGAAGGCCTCGCGCTCTTCCACCCGCTTGCACATGGCTTCCAGGGCGCGCTCGGCGACGCCGATGGAGCGCATGCAGTGGTGGATGCGGCCCGGGCCAAGACGGCCCTGGGCGATTTCGAAGCCGCGGCCTTCGCCGAGAATCAGGTTACTGGCCGGCACCCGAACGTCGGTGAAGCTGATTTCCGCGTGGCCCTTGGGCGCGTGGTCGTAGCCGAACACATGCAGGGCGCGCTCGATCTTCACGCCGGGGGTGTCCAGCGGCACCAGAATCTGTGACTGCTGCTGATGGCGCGGCGCGTCCGGGTCGCTCTTGCCCATGACGATGGCGATCTTGCACTCGCTGGACATGGCGCCGGAGGACCACCACTTGCGGCCGTTGATCACGTAGTGGTCGCCGTCACGCTTGATCTCGGTGCAGATGTTGGTGGCGTCGGAGGACGCCACCGCCGGTTCAGTCATCGAGAAGCAGGAGCGGATTTCACCGTTGAGCAGCGGCTTGAGCCACTGCTCTTGCTGCTCCGGGGTGCCGTAGCGGGCCAGCACTTCCATATTGCCGGTGTCCGGCGCGGCGCAGTTGAAGATCTGCGGGGCGATGGCGCTGCGGCCCATCACTTCGCACAGGTGGGCGTAGTCGTAGTTGCTGAGGCCGGCGCCGTGCTCGCTCTCCGGCAAGAACAGGTTCCAGAGCCCTTCGGCTTTGGCTTTTTTCTTCAGTTCCTTAATGATCGGCGGCGGAGTCCAGCGATCGTCGCTGTTGCCGTGCTGCTCGGCGTAGACGGCCTCGGCGGGGTACACGTGGGCGTCCATGAAGGCAACGAGCTGGTCATACAGGGCCTGGGCCCGGTCGGAAAGGGGCAACATCGGGGGGCTCTCCTCGGTGTTTATTCTGGTCTTGAATCGGCCCCGAAATGTGGCATGACCGGATGGTCGCGTCAAATTTTTCGGAACGATGTTCCGAAATTACCGACCGGACAGGGACGGGCGCTCGCGCAGGCTGCCCAGGTAGCAATCAACGAAGTGTTCGGCCTCCGCTTCCAGGTCGAAGGCCTCGGGGATCAGCAGCCAGGTGTAGAGCATGCCGGTCATCTGCACGTGCAACATGGTGATGGCACGCTCGATGTTGAGGGTGTCGGGCAGCTGGCCCTGGGCGATGGCGTTATTGAGGGTGCGGCGGATCTTGTCCGAGCCGTCCAGGTAGGTTTCCTGCTGGCGGGCCATGAGCGGGTCGGTCTGGGCGGTGAACTCGCATTTGTGGAAGATAATTTCAAACACGCGTTTCCGGCACGGATCTCGCACGGTATCGTGGAGCACGTAAACCAGCAGCTCGCGGAGCTTGCCCAGCGGGTCGGTCTCGTCCGGGCTTTCCGCCTGTTGGGAGAGGGATTCCATGGGCAGACGGTGCCGTTCGGTCATGGCGACGAAGACATCGTGCTTGTTCTTGAAATGCCAGTAGATCGCACCACGGGTGACGCCCGCCTCCTCGGCGATGTCACTCAGGGACGAGCGGGACACCCCTTTCTTGTGAAACACGCGCTCGGCGGCATCGATGATCTGCTCGCGGGTTTCGAGGGCTTCCGCCTTGGTGCGCCTGGCCATCGGCTGCTCCTGGGTCGTTCGTGGCTAAGGATTCATGCTTTATTCACTATACATACGTTTTTGAATGTATGTATACTCCCAAGCTATTTTTCCATCCGCTTTTAATAGAAAAACCGAGGTTCCCATGCGCACAGCTCCGGTTGCTTTACCGATTGCCCTATTTCTCAGTCTCGCCCTCGCGGCCTGCGGCGGCGACGACCAGGCGGGTGGCGAACAACCGCCGCCGGAAGCCGGCTTTATCACCGTTGAACCGGAGCCGTTCACCATCACCAGCGAGTTGCCCGGCCGCACCACCCCGCACCAGGTGGCCGAGGTGCGCCCGCAGGTCAACGGCATCATCGAAGAGCGGCTGTTCGAGGAAGGCCAGCTGGTGGAAAAAGGCGAGCCGCTCTACCGCATCGACGACAGCCTCTACCAGGCGGATGTGGAGAGCGCCCGGGCCGAGCTGGCGCGCGCCCAGGCGACCCTGAAGTCCACCCGGCTGCGCGCCCAGCGGTTTGAGAAGCTGCTGGATATGAAAGCGGTGAGCCAGCAGGAGTATGACGAGGCGGAAGCGGCGCTGGGCGAAAACGAGGCCCAGGTGGCGGCGGCCCGGGCGGCGCTGAGCAGCGCCCGCACCAACCTGGACTACACCACCCTGGAAGCACCGATCAGCGGCCGCATCGGCCGTTCCACGGTGACCGCCGGGGCGCTGGTGACCGCCAACCAGGCGCAATCCCTGGCGACCATCCGTCAGCTGGACCCGATCTACGTGGACCTGACCCAGTCCGCCCGCGAGCTGCGCCGCCTGCGCCAGGCGCTGGAAAACGGCGAGCTGGAAAAGGTCGGCGAGGACAAAGCCCGGGTCACCCTGCTGATGGAAGACGGCAGCGAGTATCAGGAAGAAGGCGTGCTGCAGTTCTCCGAATACGCGGTGGAAGAAAGCACCGGCTCGGTGACCCTGCGGGCCCTGTTCCCCAACCCGGACGGCGACCTGCTGCCGGGCATGTTCGTGCGCGCCAAGCTGCCCGAGGGCGAGCGCAGCGAAGCGATTCTGGTGCCGCAGAAAGGCATCGCCCGGGACTCCACCGGCCGGGCCACGGCCATGGTGATCAATGAGAACGACCAGGTGGAGCGCCGCAACGTGACCACCGAGCGCGCGGTGGGCAACCGCTGGCTGATCGCCGAAGGGCTGAACGGCGGCGACCGGTTGATCGTGGAAGGCCTGCAGAAAGTCCAGCCGGGCATGACCGTGAGGCCGGTGAACGTCGACAACCAGTAATCGGGGATTATCATGGCACGCTTTTTTATCGACAGACCGATTTTCGCCTGGGTGATCGCCATCGTCATGATGCTCGCCGGGGTGCTTTCGATCTACAACCTGCCGGTGGAGCAGTACCCCACCGTGGCGCCGCCGGAGGTGACCATTGAGGCCACCTACCCGGGGGCCTCGGCGAAGGTGGTGGAAGACTCGGTCACCCAGGTGATCGAGCAGCAAATGAACGGCATCGACAACCTGCTGTACATCACCTCCACCAGTGATTCCGCGGGCAACGCCCAGATCGCGATCACCTTCGCGCCGGGCACCAACCCGGACATCGCCCAGGTGCAGGTGCAGAACAAGCTGCAGCTGGCCACCCCGCTGCTGCCGCAGGAAGTGCAGCAGCAGGGCGTGCAGGTGACCAAGTCCTCGGACTCCTTCCTGATGGTGGTGGCGTTCAACTCCAAGGACGGCTCCATGAGCCGTTCGGACCTGGCCGATTTCGTCGCCGCCAACGTGCAGGACCCGATGAGCCGGGTGCAGGGCGTGGGCCAGATTCAGCTGTTCGGCTCGCAGTACGCGATGCGCATCTGGCTGAACCCGGATGACCTGAACCAGTACAACCTGACCCCGGCGGATGTGATCGCCGCCGTGGAAGCGCAGAACAACCAGGTGGCCGGCGGCCAGCTGGGCGGCGCGCCGGCGGTGGAAGGCCAGCAGCTGAACGCTTCGATCATCGCGCAGACGCGGCTGGAAGACCCGGAGGAGTTCGAACGGATTCTGCTGCGCGTCAACGACGACGGCTCGCGGGTGCTGCTGGGTGACGTGGCCCGGGTCGAGCTGGGCTCGGAAAATTACCAGGTGCAGGGCCGCTTCAACGGCTCGCCGGCGGCGGGCCTGGGTATCAACCTGGCGACCGGCGCCAACGCGCTGGACACCGCCGAAGCGGTGCGTGCCAAGTTGGAGGAGCTGCGCCCGCTGTTCCCGGACAACATCGAGGTCTCCTACCCCTACGACACCACCCCGTTCGTGGAAATATCCATCAAGGAGGTGGTGAAAACCCTGTTTGAAGGCATCGCCCTGGTGTTCCTGGTGATGCTCCTGTTCCTGCAGAATTTCCGCGCCACGCTGATTCCAACCATCGCGGTGCCGGTGGTATTGCTGGGCACCTTCGCGATTCTGCTGGCGTTCGGCTTCACGGTGAACACCCTGACCATGTTCGGCATGGTGCTGGCGATCGGCCTGTTGGTGGACGACGCCATCGTGGTGGTGGAAAACGTGGAACGGGTGATGGTGGAGGACGGCCTCTCGCCACGGGAAGCGACGCGCAAATCCATGGGCCAGATCACCGGCGCGCTGGTGGGCATCGCCCTGGTGCTGTCGGCGGTGTTTGTTCCCATGGCGTTCTTCCCCGGCTCCACCGGCGCCATTTACCGCCAGTTCTCGATCACCATCGTGTCCGCCATGGTGCTGTCGGTGCTGGTGGCGTTGATCCTGACGCCGGCGCTGTGCGCCACCATGCTCAAGCCGATCCACGCCGACCACCAGAAAACCAAGGGTTTCTTCGGCTGGTTCAACCGTAACTTCGACCGCGCCAGCCGCGGCTACCAGGGCCGGGTGGAGAAGATTCTCGGCCGCCGTGGCCGCTACCTGCTGATCTACGTGGCGATCGTCGGCGCGCTGGCGTTCGCCTTCATGCGCCTGCCCTCGGCGTTTTTGCCCGATGAAGACCAGGGCATCATGCTCACCCAGGTGCAGTTGCCGGTGGGCTCCACCCAGGGCCAGACCATCGACGTGCTGGAAAAGATGGAAAACTACTTCCTGGAGGAGGAAACCGACGCCGTCGACTCCATCTTTACCGTGGCCGGCTTCAGCTTCGCCGGCCGGGGCCAGAACTCGGGCATTGCCTTCGTGCGTCTGAAGGACTGGTCGGAACGGGACCTTTCCACGGACGGTGTTCAGAACGTCGTGCAGCGCGCCATGGGTTACTTCTCGACCATTCGCGAGGCCGTGATTTTCGCTCTGAATCCACCGTCCATTCCCGCGCTGGGCAATTCCAGTGGCTTTAATTTCCAACTCCAGGACCAGGGCGGGCTGGGCCACCAGGCCCTGTCCCAGGCCCGCGACCGATTGCTCGGCGCCGCCAACCAACACGAAGCGCTCACCAGGGTGCGTCATAACGGCCTGGCGGACACACCCCAGTACAAACTCAATGTGGACCGTCAAAAAGCTCAGGCCATGGGTGTATCCTTATCCGACATCAATAACACTCTGGCGGTGGCCTGGGGTTCCAGCTACGTGAACGACTTCGTCGACCGGGGCCGGGTGAAGCGGGTCTATGTGCAGGGCGACGCGCCCTTCCGCATGCTGCCGGAGGACATCGACGAGTGGTACGTGCGCAACGGTGGCGGCGAAATGGTGCCGTTTTCCACCTTCGCCGGCGGAGAGTGGATCTACGGTTCGCCGCAGTTGGAACGCTACAACGGTGTATCGTCAATGAACATCCAGGGCGAGGCGGCTCCTGGCTTCAGTACCGGTGAGGCCATGCTTGCCATGGAAGAGTTGGCCTCCGACCTTCCGGAAGGCATCGGCTATGAGTGGACCGGCCTGTCGCTTCAGGAACAGCAATCCGGCAACCAGGCACCTCTTCTCTATGCGCTGTCGCTACTGGTCGTGTTCCTTAGCCTGGCGGCGCTCTACGAGAGCTGGTCGATTCCGTTTTCCGTGATGCTGATCGTGCCATTGGGTGTGATCGGCGCGGTGGCGGCAGCCATGCTGCGTGGCCTGGAGAACGACGTCTTCTTTCAGGTGGGTCTGCTGACCACCGTTGGCCTGTCGGCAAAGAACGCGATTCTGATTGTCGAGTTCGCCAAGGATCTGGAAGACCAGGGCCGCTCGCTGATCAACGCCACCCTGGAAGCCACCCGCATGCGGTTGCGCCCGATTCTGATGACGTCACTGGCGTTCGGCCTCGGCGTGACGCCGCTGATGCTGAGCAGCGGCGCCGGCTCCGGCGCGCGCAACGCGATCGGCACCGGTGTGTTCGGCGGTATCACCGCCGCCACCGTGCTGGCGATCTTCTTCATTCCGTTGTTCTACGTGGTGGTGCGCAAGCTCTCCGGCGTACCGCTGACCGGCAAGAAGGACGGCTCCACCGCCCTGGAAGACCGGGAGACGCAATCATGATGGCCTGGAAAAATACGACTCTCGCCGGCGTCCTGGCGGCGCTGACGGCGATGGGCGGTTGTACCCTGATTCCTGATCAGGACACCCCCTCGTCGCCGGTGCCGGAACAACTCGGCGCCAATCTCGGTGACGAAGACACGCCAGTACGACTGCCCGGCTGGCGCAGCCTGTTCCCCAACCCGGAATTGCAACTACTGATCCAGACGGCGCTTACCAGTAACCGCGACCTGCGACTGGCGATCCTCAATGTAGCCGAGGCCCGCGCCCAGTATCAGATCGAGGGCGCGGACCTGTTTCCGACCATTTCCGCGGACGCGGAAGGCAGCCGTCAAAGTCTGCCGGCGGATCTGAGTCAAACCGGGCAAAGTACCATCCAGACGGAGTACAGCGTGGGGCTGGTGGCCAGTTATGAGGTGGATCTGTTTGGACGCGTTCGCAGTCTCGAACAGGCCGCCCTGGAGGATTACCTGGGCACCGAATCGGCGCGCCGCACGGCCCAAATCACCCTGGTCTCGGAACTGGACCTGCGCCAGGCCCAGGTGGCCCTGGAAACCGCCCGCGCCAACCGCGCCCAGTTCCAGCGCAGGGTGGCCGAGGACCGCACCGCCCTGGCGCTGGTGGTGGGCGCGCCCCTGCCGCCGCTGATCGGCGACGACCTGCGCGACCCCCAGGTGGCGACCCTGGCGGAGGTGCCCGAGGGCCTGCCCTCTTCGGTTTTGCGTTTGCGCCCGGATATTCTTGAGGCGGAATACAATCTGCGCGCCGCCAACGCCAACATCGGCGCCGCGCGGGCGGCGTTCTTCCCAAGCATTTCGCTGACCGGCGCCGCCGGCACCGCCAGCAGTGAACTGGACGGCTTGTTCGAAAGCGGTTCCGATTTCTGGTCGTTTTCCCCGAGCATCTCGCTGCCGATTTTCAGCGGTGGTCGCAACCGCGCCAATCTGGACGTGGCCGAGGTGCGCCGGGACCAGAACGTGGCCCGCTACGAACAGACCGTGCAGACCGCCTTCAAGGAAGTGTCCGACGCCCTGGCCGGACGCGCCACGCTTATCGAGCAAGAGGCGTCCCAGAGCCGTCTGGTGGACGCCACGGCACGCTCCCTGGAGCTTGCGGAGGCGCGTTACCGGGAAGGGGCCGACGATTACCTGGCGGTACTGGACGCCCGCCGGGAATTGCTCACCGCCCGCCAGGAACTGGTGTCATTGAAGCTGCAGAAGCTCGGCAACCGCGTCACCTTGTACCGAGCCCTCGGCGGCGGCGAGTTCGCCAACCAACCGGTTCTGGTAACGGAACGTGAATCCCCGTAGGGGCAGGCCGGCAAGAGTTCCGCTTTAGCCGCGGTTGTCGCCTTTACAGCGGTTCTTTCATTGGGAAGGAATAACACAATGGAATCACGTTCTTGGCTGTTGATTCTGGGGCTGCTGCTTTCCCTTAAAGTGCAGGCCGATGGGTCCGCCTTGGGTGTACGCGCCGGTGGCGGCGAAGGGCTCGACCTGTACAGCGTGTTCAGCCGCTGGCAGGCGCCTTGGCTGCAGGAACAGTTGGTGGACCGCTGGCTCCCGGGGCCGGTCCAGGCCTATTGGGGCCTGTCCGTGGAGTACTGGGAGGACGACGATGCCCGAGCGGACCGGGACACCACCGAGGTGTTCATCGCCGGCCCGGTGTTCCGGGTCGACTGGCCCAATGAGCGGCTGCATCTGTTGTTCGGCGTGCAACCCTCCTACCTGACCCACCGTCACATTGGCGACGATGACCTGGGCGGCAACATCCAGTTCACAAGCCACATTGAACTGGCCTTCGATGTCACCAGCGCACTGAGCATAGGCCTGCGCGGCCAGCACATTTCAAACGGCGGTCTTTATAGGCCCAATCCAGGTATGAACCTGGCCTCGGTAACCCTTTCATATCACTTTTAAAATTTGCTGATTTCAGGAGGTTCCATGGTCCGTTATTCCCGTTATCTTTCCCGGCCGCTCACCGCGGTGATCGCCGGTCTCTGTTGCGCCCCTTTATTGGCGCAAACCTCCGGAAGCGACAGCCTGGACCGGAGCTTCAGCCTGGGCTCCGACGGCTTGAAAGGTGAATGGCGGGTCTCCGCCGGCGCCGGAGTGGGCGTGCTGCCGGATTACGTCGGCGCCGACAGTTACCGTGCCCTGCCCTTGCCGTTTCTGGACGCCCGTAAGGGCCGCTTTTTCGCAAGCGTGCTGGAAGGCGTGGGCTGGGAGGTGTTTCGCAACGAACACTGGCGGGTGGCGCCGGCGGTTTCCTATGCCGGTGGGCGCGATGACGAAGGTGCTCTTTCGGACTTCGATAAGGTCGATGGTGGCGCCATGGCCGGCATTCTGATCACCTGGCGTGACGGCCCCTGGGTGGTCCGCCGACCTGGGCGCGCCGGTGAGCGGTGATCTGGAGGGCTGGCGGGCGCGCGGAAACCTGCTTTATCGCAGCCCCGTGGATGAACGCTGGAGCTTCGCCGCCGGCCCCGGCGTGACCTGGGCCAGCGAGGACTGGAACGAGGTGCTGTTCCAGGTTTCGCCGGAGGATTCGGCGCGCTCCGGCATCGCCACCTACCAGCCGGACGGTGACTACCTGGATGCCCATTTCAGCGGCCGCCTGAGTTACCGTCTAAGCCACCGCTGGAGTGTTTCACTGATGGCCCGCTACACCCGCCTGCTCGGCGACGCCGCCGACAGTCCGATCGTCGACGACGAGGGCGACGCCCACCAATGGTTCGGCGGGGCCCTGGTGTCCTATCGGTTCTGATTGCACGGCGTGGCCGGCAAGCTTTTTGCTTGCTTGTTGGGCGGGCTTTATGGGAGCTTGCCTTGCAAGCGAAAGGCCGGCTTTGCCGGCCGGCGGGATTCCAGAGAGGTTGTTTGCGCTGCCGTTAGAGATATCTCTGGGATCCTGCCGGGGATGAATCCGGCGTCGGTGGCCCTGGCCTATAACTTCTAGATCCAAAACACTGACGTTTCCGCCCTTACGCCGTACAAGGAATTCGCCCATGGGCCATCCGGATCGCCCGTCATTGCGCCTGACCGCCCTTCTGCTTTCTGTTTTCCCGGCGCTGGCGACGGCCCAGGAACCGCCGGCCGACGACGGCAACCGGCTGGACACGGTGACCGTGAGCGGCACGCGCCTGGAGCGCGACCTGGCGGACCTGCCCGGCGCTGCCACGGTGGTGGACGCGCAACAAACCCAGCAGGGTCAGCCCGCCTTGCAACTGGACGAGAGCCTGGCGCGGGTGCCCGGGCTCTACCTGCAGAACCGCTACAACTTCGCCCAGGGCCTGCGCCTGTCCAGCCGCGGCTTCGGCGCGCGGGCGCCGTTCGGGGTGCGCGGCCTGCGCCTCAACGTGGACGGTTTTCCGGAAACCCTGCCCGACGGCCAGTCCCAGGTGGACGCCATCGACCTGGACGCGCTGGAATCCCTGACCGTGCTGCGCGGGCCGGCGTCGGTGCTGTACGGCAACGCCAGCGGCGGCGTGGTGGACATGACCACCCGCGGCGGCGCCGACCTGGTCTACCCGCGGCGCTTCAGCGTGTCCGGCGGCAGCGACGGCTTCCGCAAGACCAACCTGCGGCTGGGCGGCGCGGACGGCGGCAACCATCACTACCTGAGCCTCACCGGCGTGCGCTATCAGGGCCAGCGCGCGCAGAGCGAGATGGAGAAGTATCTGCTCACTTCGCGGGTGGGCCGCGCGCTCTCCGAGCACCGCGACATCGAGTTCTTTTTCACCGCCATGGACACCCCGACGGCCCAGGACCCGGGCGGCCTGACCCGCGCCCAGGTGGAAGAGGACCGCGACCAGGCGGCACGCTTTGCCAACCTGCTGGACGCCGGCCAGGAAGTCAGCCAACAGCGCCTCGGCGTGCTCTACCGCGACCGCGGCCTGGGCGGCGAGCTGCGCGCCCGCGCCTTCGTCACGCAGCGGGACTTCACCCAGCAGCTGCCGTTCCCCGGCAGCAGCCTGATCGACTACGAACGGCTGTTCTACGGCGTGCGCCTGGAGTACGTCGACCGCGTCCAGTTGTTCGGGTTGGCGCACCGCTTCCTGGTCGGAGTGGATGCCGACCAGCAGCGCGACGACCGCGGACGGCGCTCGGTGGACGCGGACGGCCAGGTCACCGGCCTGACCGCCGACGAGGACCAGACCGCCACCGCCGGCGGCGTGTTCGTGCAGACCGACACCGACCTCAGCGACACCCTGACCCTGTCCCTGGGCGCCCGCGCCGACCGGGTGCGCCTGGACATCGACGACGACCTGCTCGCCGACGGCGACAACAGCGGCGACCAGGACTTCACCGAAAGCAGCTACAGCGCCGGCCTGAACTGGCGCTACCAGCCCCGCCACGGCGTCTACGCCACGGTCAGCAACGCCTTCGAAACGCCCACCTTCACCGAGCTCGCCAACCCCTCCGGCGCCGGCGGTTTCAATCCGGATCTGGAGCCGCAGAAGGCGGTCAATCACGAAGTGGGCGGGCGCGGCCAGCTCGGCGACCGGCTGTTCTACGAGCTGGCGCTGTTCCGTGTCGACGTGCGCGATGAAATCACGCCCTACGAACTGGGCGGGCGCACCTTCTACGACAACGCCGCGCGCACCCGGCGCGACGGCGCCGAACTGATGCTCGAACACCTCACCACCGACACCCTGACGCTGACGCTCGCCTACACCTATTCGGACTATCGCTTCGAATCGTTTTACGACGAGCAGCAGAACGAAGACGTGGGCGGCAACCGCCTGCCCGGCCTGCCCCGCCACCACCTGTTCGCGGAAGCCGCCTGGCGCGGCCTGGACGGCCTGTTCCTGATCGCCAATGCGCAGTACAGCAGCGACGTGTTCGCCGAGAACACCAACGAAACGGAAGTGGACGATTACGTGGTGGCCGGCCTGCGCGGCGGCAAGGCGTGGCGGCTGAACAGCGGCGAGCTGACCCTGCACGCCGGGGTCAACAATCTGTTCGACGAAAAGTACTTCAGCAACCTGCGCATCAACGCCAACAGCGACCGGCCCGACCCGGCCGACCGCGGCTACTTCGAGCCCGCCCCCGGCCGCCACTTCTACGCCGGCGCCTCCTACGCCTGGTAGTTCTTGTAGGAGCGGGCCTTGCCCGCGAAAGGGAGCGAAGCTCCCGGCAGGATCCCAGAGCCCGTTCTAACAGCAGTATAAATAAGGTCTCTGGAATCCTGCCGGGTGGCGAAGCCACCCTTTCGCGGGCAGGGCCCGCTCGCACAGGCGGCTCTTCAGAAAAAGCCGAGCGGATTGATGTCGTAGCTGACCAGCAGGTTCTTGGTCTGCTGGTAGTGATCGAGAATCATCTTATGGGTCTCTCGGCCGATGCCGGATTTCTTGTAGCCGCCGAAGGCGGCGTGGGCCGGATAGGCGTGGTAGCAGTTGGTCCACACGCGGCCGGCCTGGATACCCCGGCCCATGCGGAAGGCCACGTTCATGTCGCGGCTCCAGACGCCGGCGCCGAGGCCGAACTCGGTGTCGTTGGCGATGGCCAGGGCTTCCGCTTCGTCCTTGAAGGTGGTGACGGCGACCACCGGGCCGAAGATTTCTTCCTGGAAGACGCGCATTTTGTTGTCGCCCTTGAGCAGCGTGGGCTGGATGTAATAGCCCTGGCCGTGGTCGCCGTCCAGGGTTTCCTTGTCGCCGCCGGTGAGGAACTGGGCGCCTTCGCTGCGGGCCACTTCCATGTAGGACATGATCTTGTCGAACTGCTCCTGGGAGGCCTGGGCGCCCACCTGCACGTCGGTGTCCAGGGGGTTGCCGCGCTTAATGGTTTTGGTGCGTTCCAGCACCATGGCCATGAACTCGTCGTACATGTCTTCCTGGATCAGCGCCCGCGACGGGCAGGTGCACACTTCGCCCTGGTTGAAGAACGCCAGCACCAGGCCTTCCACCGCTTTGCTGATGAATTCCGGCTCCGCCTTCATGATGTCGGAGAAGTAGATGTTGGGGGATTTGCCGCCCAGCTCCACGGTGGAGGGAATGATGTTTTCCGCCGCGCATTTGAGGATGTGCGAGCCCACCGGGGTGGAGCCGGTGAAGGCGATCTTGGCGATGCGCTTGCTGCTGGCCAGGGCCTGGCCGGCTTCCTCGCCGTAGCCGTTGACGATGTTGAGCACGCCTTCGGGGAGCAGGTCGCCGATGATTTCCATCAGCTTGAGGATCGACGCCGGGGTTTGCTCGGCGGGCTTGAGCACCACGCAGTTGCCGGCGGCTAGCGCCGGCGCCAGCTTCCAGGTGGCCATCAGGATCGGGAAGTTCCAGGGGATGATCTGCCCCACCACGCCCAGCGGCTCGTGGAAGTGGTAGGCCACGGTGTTGGCGTCGATGTCCGCGGCGGTGCCTTCCTGGGCGCGGATGCAGCCGGCGAAGTAGCGGAAGTGATCCACCGCCAGGGGGAGGTCGGCGTTGAGGGTTTCGCGCACCGCTTTGCCGTTGTCCCAGGTTTCGGCCACCGCCAGGGCTTCCAGGTTCTGCTCGATGCGGTCGGCGATTTTGAGCAGCAGGTTGCCGCGCTCGGCGGCGGAGGTTTTGCCCCAGGCCGGCGCCGCGCGGTGAGCGGCGTCCAGCGCCAGGTCGATGTCCTCGGCGGAGGAGCGGGGAATCTGGCAGAACACCCGGCCGTTGACCGGGCTGACGTTGTCGAAGTACTGGCCTTTGACGGGCGCGACCCACTGGCCGCCGATATAGTTTTCGTAGCGTTCGTTGAAGGCGACCACCGCGCCTTCGCTGCCGGGATTGTGATAGATCATGTCGGGACACCTCGTGGCGTGTATTTCCTCCAGGTTAGCGCCGATGCCGGGTGGGCCGAATGCTACTTCGGTACTAGAAAGCCCCTTATTTAGTCGCGGGGCCGGTGGTCGACGGCGCCCGCGTGAGGGTGTGCTGCAGGGCCAGTTTGAGCTTCATGGGTTTGACCGGTTTGTAGATCAGGGTGTGGCCGTCGCGGGCGCAGCGCTGTTTCAGGTAGGGGCCGCGGTCGGCGGTGAGCATGATCACCGGCAGCGCCTCGGCGCCGGCCCGGCGGCGGTCCCGGTTGAGGGCGTCGGCGACGGTCATGCCGTTGTCGCCGCCGGGATCCAGGTGGTAGTCCATCAGCAGCACGTCAGCCGGGTCGCGGCGCGGGTCCAGGTGTTCGGCCAGCGCCTGCACCGATTCCGCCGCCGCCACCCGGCAGCCCCATTGTTCCAGCAGGGTGCGCATGCCGGAACAGATGGCGCGGTCGTTATCCACCACCCAGACGCGGCGCCCGGCCAGGGTGCGCCCGGCGTCGGCGGCCGGCTCCATGGCGCGGGCCTCGGCGGCGCTGAGCCGCGCCAGCGGCAGCTGCAGGGCGAAGCGCGAGCCGCGGTTTTCCCGCGAGCGCACGGTCAGGGGGTGATCGAGGATGCGGCTGATTTTCTCGACGATGGACAGGCCCAGGCCGAGGCCCCGTTCGTGGTATTTGACCGCCCGGGCGCCGCGTTTGAATTCCTGGAAAATATCGCCGATCTGATCGTCGCCGATGCCGATGCCGGTGTCCGCCACCACCACTTCCACCCGCTCGCCGCGCCGGCGGCAGCCGAGCAGGATCGAGCCGCGATCGGTGTAGCGCACCGCGTTGGAGAGCAGGTTGCGCATCACGCGGCTGAGCAGTTGCGGGTCGGAGCGCACCACCGCGGAGCTGGGCACGTAGCGCAGGCGCAAGCCCTTGGCGGCGGCCATTTGCCGGTACTCCTCGGCGAGCACATCGAGCAGCCGGCGCAGCGGGAACACGCCGGGCTCGGCGCTGACCACGCCGGCGTCCAGCTTGGAGGCGTCGGCCAGGGTGGTGATCAGCGATTCCAGATCGAGCAGCGCGGTGTCGATATGGCTGAGCATGAACCGGGTGTTGTGGTCGGGCTGGTCCTGCAGGGCGCTGGTGAACAGGCGCGCGGCGTTGAGCGGCTGCATCAGGTCGTGGCTGACGGCGGCCACGAACTTGGTCTTGGAGATGTTGGCGCGCTCGGCTTTTTCGGTGGCTTCGCGCAGCCGCGATTCCACCCGCCGGCGCTCTTCGATTTCGTCCAGCAGTTGCTGGTTGGCTTCGCGCAGGGCCTGGGTGCGCTCGCGCACCTGCTCGGCCAGCACCACCGAGTGCTGGAAGGCGGCGTAGGGGGCGGTGGGCGCCATGTTGCTCTCTTCCACCCGTTCGATCAGGGCGTCGCAAATACGCCGCAGACGGGCGTTTTCCGCCATCAGGCGCGCTTCGTGAAGATCCCAGGGGGACGCGCTGTCACCGTCGGCTGCGTTGTCGTCGGCCAATCGCCACCCCCGTCATGGTCTGGTTGATGTGCATGCCGTTGAACTGCTCGCCGTAGGTGTTGAAGCCCACCACGCTGTGCCGGCGCAGCAGCGCCGAGGCCTGGTCGACGGTGCCGTCCGCTTCGATCTCCTGACGGCGCAGGCAGCAGTCGCAGCCCAGGGTCACCCAGGCCGGGCCCAGGCGCTCTTCGATGTCGCTGAGGGTCTGGTCCAGCTCGTCGAGAATCGAGCCGGTGTGCATGGCGGTGAGCACGATGCCGTTTTCCACCGCGCAGTAGAACGACAGGCTGAGGTCGTCGTTGACCCGCTGAATGGAGCGGGCGTAGTAGTCGTTGTTGATGCGCACGGCGAGCGGGTAGCGGGCGAACACCACGTCGTCCAGCTCCGCCACCGGCACGCCGACCAAGCGGGCGTAGGCTTCCGCCGCCGGTTCCGCGTTGAGCTCCTGGACCACGCGCCGTTCGGCGTCGGCGGCGGTGACCACCAGCTTCACCGTGGCCGGGCGCAGGTGGTGGAAGCTGAACACTTCGAAATCCAGCGCGCTGTTGATCATCAGCACCATGGCGGCGTTGCTGTGAAAGGCGCCGTCGCTGTAGACGTAGGTGCCGGACAGCCGGTAGTCGTCGCCGGCGGAGCCGCCCAGGCTGGTGATGCTGCCAAGCGCCGAATTGAGCGTGGCGAGCACCAGCTCTTCGTTCACCGAGAGGCCGTCCAGCAGGGTGAGCACGAAGGTGTTGTCGGCGTCGACCCGTGCCACGGACGCGGCCCGGCACTCGCACAGCAGGCTGTCGGTGAGCTGCTGGGCGTCGGCCAGGCTGAAGCCGTCGAGCCGCTCGATCAGGCGCGCGCCCACCGAGAAGAAACGGCGGTCGAAGCCGATGGCGACAATGGTGCCGCTGTCGTAGCCGCGGCTGGTGATCTCGCCGGCGGAGGTGCAGCCGCACAGCGGCAGGTCGCCGAACGCTTCGGCGAGGGCGCCGGCCAGGCGGTCGAGCCGGTAGTCGATGGAGCAGAAGAACAGCACGCAGCCGAGATTGTCGTGGCGCAGCTTTTGCGCCAGGTCACGGGCGGCGAGACGCTCGTCGCGGGCGTCGCTGAACGCGGTGACCACGGCGCTCGGCGGGATCGCGTTCATCGCTCCCTCGCTTGCGGGGCACGCAGGTAGGCGGCGAAATCAATGTTGCCGGCGGACAGGATCGCCTGCACCCGGTTGGTGGCGCCGAGCTTGCGCAGGATCGCGGACACATGGGCCTTCACGGTGCTTTCGGCGATATTGAGCTGGTAGGCGATCACCTTGTTGGATTCGCCCCGCGACATGCGCTCGAACACCTGGAGTTGCTTGCGGGTGAGCGTGGCGAGCACGTCGTTGAGGTCCGCCGGCTGGCGCTGTGGGGCGACGCTGTCGTCGCCGGCAACGGCGCCGGAACCGGCGCGGATGATGTCCGCCGGCAGGTAGATGGAGCCGGCCAGCACCTGCTCCAGGGCCTGGATCATCTGTTTACGGGGGGTGGATTTGGTAATGAAGCCGACCGCGCCGTAGGTGATGGTCTGCAGGATCACCCGTTTCTCTTCCTCGGCGGAGACGATCACCGCCGGCAGGGTGGGAAACAAATTGCGCAGCCGCACCAGGCCGCCGAGGCCCTGCATGCCGGGCATGTTGAGGTCCAGCAGCACCAGATCCAGGTCGTCGTGGCGGCCGGCCATGGCCAGGGCGGTGTCCAGGTCGGACGCCTCCAACAGTGTGCTGCCGGGGAAGCCATCGTCGATCACCCGGGCGATGGCCTCGCGGAACAGGGGATGGTCGTCGGCGATCAGCACCTGGTACATGGTTATCGGCTCGTTGGAATTCTTATCAGGCTCATAACCCCGAATTTAACACGACCGGGCGCGCCCCGGCGGCACTGTGGCGTGATTATTCGCCTAAAGTCGTAGACGCGTCACAGATCCAGCTTTTTGCGGATGTCGAGACCTTGCCGCTAAAACGCGATGAACCGAAGTTAAGCGACAGGTACGCCGCGCGGGTCCTGGGAGTCGCTGCGCAGCCGGAAGGTACCCTCGCCGAGGATCAGCAGGGTGTCGTCCTCGCCGTACACTTCCACGGTGGAGTTGAAGATGCGGCTGCCGCCGGCCCGTTTCACGCCGATGGCGCGGATGTAGCCGGGGCCGGCCTGGCCGGTGAAGGTGGTGGTCATGGACAGGGTGAGCGCCTTGCGGATCCGGTCCGGGTAGGGGCAGAAGGTGCCGGCGCAGGCGCCGGCCACGTCCAGCAGGGTGGCGAGCACGCCGCCGTGTACCCGGCGGCCCAGGTTGAGGTGGCGCTCGTCCACCTGCATGCCGACCACGACCCTGCCCTCTTCCCATTCCAGAAATTCCAGCCCCAACAGGGCCGGGAAACCATGGCTGAATTTGGCGGTGGCCGTGGCCATGGTGTATTCGGACGCCGGTGAGGCGTTACTGCTACTGCTCATTCACTGTCTCGCTCAAATATCCCGGCCCTGCACCATTTGCCGGACCTGCTCGACCACTTCCTTGAGGCGCGGGCCGAGGTTTTCGATCAGGATGCGGCGGCTCAGCCGCAGCGACGAGCCGCCGCAGTTGAACGGCACCACCTGACCGCCGTTATCCAGGATCAGCGGCACGCCCACGGCGCTCACGTCCCGGTTCCATTCGCCGTCGGAGGTGACGAAGCCGTACTGCTCGTATTCCTTGAAGGCGCGCTCCAGGCCGCGCTGGATGTCCGGCCAGGCGTCCGGGTTCTGGGCGCGGATCGCTTCGTAATAGGGCTCGCGCTCCTTGGCCGGCAACGCCGCCAGAAAGGCGCGGCCCACCGCGGAGGTGCCGATCGCCACCCGCGAACCGACGGTCAGGCGCAGCACCAGCGGGCCGGAGCCCTGGCACACCTGGATGTAGGTCATGGACGCGCCGTCCGGGGCGCCGATGGCCACCAGGCAGTCGGTGGCGTCGGACAGTTCCTGCATGAAGGGCCGGGCGATGTCGCGCACCCCTTCGCTGGCCAGATAGCGATAGCCGAGATCCAGGACGCCGGGGCCGAGCCGGTACTTCTCCAGGTTCTCGGCGTAGCGCAGGTAGCCGAGCTGGGTCAGCGTGGCGGTCATCCGCGATACGGTGGGACGGGGGATGCTGGTACGCTTGGCCAGTTCCGCGTTGCCCAGGTATTCGTCGGAGGGACCGAAACAGCGCAGGATTTCCAGGCCGCGCGCCAGCGCGGTGACAAAATTACGGTCCTTATCCGCGGACCCGTCCTTTCCAAGAGCGGCTCGTCGCATGTGGCATTTCCTCGATTCAGGCTTCGGGATCAGCGGGTCCCGGCTGGCAAATGACCAGCATCGGGCCCGCTGTTGTTTTATTCGTCGCTTTTATAGTTGTGCATAAAGCCCGCAAATATAGCAAAAACCCATTTCACTTAGGAGGGCATGAAAGTCCTAGTGCTTCATGCCCGGCAGGTTGAGCGAGGCGGTGTTGCCACCGTCCACCGCCAGCGCCTGGCCGGTGATGTAGCTGGCGTCGTCGCTGGCCAGGAACGCCATGGCCGCGGCGATTTCTTCCGGGCGGCCGTAGCGGCGCAATTCGCAGCGGCTGCCGAGTTTCTGTTCCTTGTTGTTGTCGCGGGCGTAATCGAACACCGGCTTGGTCATGCCGGTTTCGATCAGGCCGGGGCAGACCGCGTTGACGCGCACGTTGTACTGGCCCAGGTCGCAGGCGGCGGTTTTGGTCAGGTTGATGACCGCCGCCTTGGAGGCGCTGTAGGCGTTGCCGCCGGCGCCGGAGCGGATGCCGGCCACCGACGCGGTATTGACGATGGCGCCGCCACCCTGGGCCTGCATGTGCTTGCCCACGGCGCGGATGAAGAACATCGGGCCCATCAGGTTGACGCCCAGAATCGCCTGCCAGGTTTCGGTGTCGCTGTCGGTGATGGTGGAGTAGTCGTGGCCGGCGATGCCGGCGTTGTTGACCAGCGCATGCAGGGTGCCGTGGGCGGCGAGCACCTCTTCCACCAGGGCGTTGACCGCCTGTTCGTCGGAGACGTCCACGGTGCGCAGGGTGACCCGGGTGCCTTCGGGCAGGTGGGCGGCGGTCTCTTCCAGGCCTTCCTGGTTGCGGTCCACCAGCACCAGGCGGGCGCCCTCTTCGGCGAAGCGGCGGGCGGCGGCGCGGCCGATGCCGCTGCCGGCACCGGTGATCAGGACGTTGCGCTGGTCGAAACGCTGCATGGGGGTCTCCTGGAGTTTGTTTGTGCTTTTTTTGGAAGATGACATGAGCTGGACGGGGGGTCAAGATTTTGGAATGCTGTTTCACTAATTCAGGAGGACTGGGGACTCCGTAGCACGGCGCAGGGTCCGGATGTCTCATCCAGGACCCGCCGTGAACCCATCCCTGGGGGCTTGTGTTCGGCTCCCTGCCTCACACAGTCCTGGATGAGACATCCGGACCCTGCGCCTGGGCGGTGCGGACTTCCGGTCCAGCCCTCGTTCGGGGGTCCGGCACACAGCGTCTGCGGTGGTGGGGATTCCTGGGCCGAAGCTTCTGAAGGTGCCGGCCTCAAGGGGCGCTACGGAGCCCGACTTGTGGGATCTTGCTTGCAAGCGAAAGGCCGGCTTTGCCGGCCGGCGGGATACCAGAGGCGTGGATGGTGCCGTTGCCGTGGGCTTGGGTTGCTGGCCCGTTCACTCTGGATCAGGCATCCTGGGTTTGTTTTTCAACTTGTGACTTTCAACTTGCGGTTGTTTGGTTCTAGCTTGCTGCTTGGCGGCTTGAAGCTTGTGGCCGAGAGTTGTGTTTCGTTTTTTCGGGAGAGTGTTTCATGAAACATCTGGACCAGTTCTATATTAACGGCGGCTGGGTGAAGCCCAGCGGCGAGGCGAAGGCCCATGAGGTGATCAATCCGGCCACGGAGGCGTCCGAGGGCACCGTGTATCTGGCCGGTAAGGCGGATGTGGACGCGGCGATTCAGGCGGCGCGGGATGCGTTCGAGGGTTTCGCGGCGACGCCGTTGGAAGAGCGTCTGGCGATGCTGGAGAAGATCATGGCGGCCTATCAGGCGCGTCTGGATGATATGGCGGAGGCGATCAGCCGGGAGATGGGCGCGCCCCGTCACGGGCTGGCGGCGAAGGTGCAGGCGCCGATGGGTCTGGGCCACGCCAAGGCGACGCTGGGCGCGGCGCGGGAGTTTCCGTTCGAGCAGAAGCTGGGCCGCGCCACCGTGCGCCGTGAGCCGGCGGGTGTGTGCGCGTTGATCACGCCGTGGAACTGGCCGATGAACCAGGTGATGTGCAAGGTGGCGCCGGCGATCGCGGCGGGCTGCACCATGGTGCTCAAGCCCAGTGAGTTCGCGCCGCTGTCCGCCCATGTGCTGGCCGAGATCATCGACGAGGCGGGCCTGCCCAAGGGCGTGTTCAATATGATTTACGGCGACGGCGCGGAAGTGGGCCCGATGCTCTCTTCCGACCCGCGCGTGGACGTGGTGTCGCTGACCGGTTCCACCCGTGCCGGGGCGTCGGTGAGCAAGGAAGCGGCGGATACCTTCAAGAAGGTGTCGCTGGAGCTGGGCGGCAAGTCCGCCAATATCATTCTGCCGGACGCGGATTTCGAGAAGGCGGTGAAGCACGGTGTGGCGTCGATGATGAACAACACCGGGCAGAGCTGTAACGCGCCGTCGCGGATGCTGGTGCCGGCGGACAAGCTGGCCGAGGCCGAGGCGATCGCCGCCAAGGTGTGCGAGAGCCTGAAGGTGGGCGACCCGGCGGACAAGGACACGGTGATCGGCCCGATCGCCAACGAGCGCCAGTTCAAGCGCGTGCAATCGATGATCGAGAAGGGTCAGGAAGAAGGCGCCAAGCTGGTGTGCGGCGGTACCGGCAAGCCGGAGGGTCTGGAAACCGGTTTCTATGCGCGGCCCACCGTGTTCAGCGAGGTGAACAACCAGATGCTGATCGCCCGCGAGGAGATCTTCGGGCCGGTGCTGGTGATGCTGCCCTATAAGGACGTGGACGACGCGGTGGCGATCGCCAACGATTCGGACTACGGCCTGTCCGGCTATGTGTACGGTGCCAGCGAGGAGGACGCCGCCAAGGTGGCCGCCCGTCTGCGGACCGGTATGGTGCATCTGAACGGCGCGCAGTTGGATCCGCCGGCGCCCTTCGGCGGCTACAAGCACTCCGGTGTGGGCCGCGAGTGGGGCGTGTACGGCCTTGAGGAGTTCCTCGAAGTGAAATCCGTTTTCTACAGCGCCTGAAGCTCACCACTTGTGGGGGCTTGCCTTGCAAGCGAAAGGGTGGCTTTCAGCCACCCGGCAGGCCCTCAGAGACTTTTCTCTCCAGAAAGCCCGCACCGGGATCGGGTGGGCCCGTCCAGGACACGCCACGAGTACATCCATGTAGGCTCGACGTTTGGCCATCCCTGGCCAAACACGGTCCTGGACGGGCCCACCCGATCCCGGCGCTCCTTGGGAGATTCGCCGCCAGGGTTTCGTAGAAAGGTCCGGGCGGCGTTTCTGACCCGTGGCGGTTCCGTTTCCAAGTGAGCGGGGCAATGGTGGTGCCTGGAGGGAGCTGTTTGGCCAGGGATGGCCAAACTAACAGCGGCCAGGGATGGCTTGAGCGGTCCCGGAAGGCACCACCATTGCACCGCGTCTCCGATACGGAGCACCAGACACCTGACTAACCAAGCTCTCTGGCATCCTGCCGGGTGGCTGTAAGCCACCCTTTCGCGGGCGGGGCCCGCTCCCACGAGGCCCGCTCGCACAGGTGCGGTTAAACGCCGCCCTGGACGTCGTCGTTGAGGGGTGGGAGGGGGACATAGTCGCCGGGCTGGCCGGTTTTGCCGGCGGTGACGGCGGCCATGACTTCTTCGCTGTGCAGCATGCCGGCGTTCCAGGTGACCACGTAATCGAGGCTGTCGGCGGTGTTGTGGTCGCGGGCGTAGGTGATCATGCGCTTGCAGCCGTGCACCGCCAGCGGTGATTTGCCGGCGATCTCCTTCGCCATTTCCAGGGCCCGTTCCAGGGTCGCTTCCTTGCTGTCCAGCACTTCGTTGAAGAGACCGCGACGCTCGCCCTCTTCCGCGCCCATGCGCCGGCCGGTGTAGGCCAGTTCGCGGACGATGCCTTCGGGCAGCAGTTTGCACAGCCGCGGGAAGGTGCCCACGTCGGCGGTGAGGCCCACGTTGATTTCGTAGACGGTGAGGTAGGCGTCGCGGCTGGCGTAGCGCAGGTCGCAGGCGCTGATCAGGTCCACGCCGCCGCCGATGCAGCCGCCGTGCAGCGCGGCGATCACCGGTACGCGGCAATCTTCCAGGGCACTGAAGGTCTGCTGCATGAGCGCGGTGTTGTGGCGGAAGCGCGCCGCTTTCTGCACCCGGGCGGTGACGTCGGCCGGGTCCGGCGGGGTGCCGAACATGCCCAGGTCGAGGCCGGCGGTGAAGTGCTTGCCGTTGGCGTCGATGACGATGGCGCGGATGTCGCCGCTCGCGTCCAGCGCCCGCACCGCCGCCGGCAGCTCGTTCCAGAAGTCCGCGTTCATGGCGTTGAGGCGGTCCGGCCGGTCCAGGGTGATGCGGGCGATATGGCCGTCCGTGGTGACGGTTAGCGTTTTATAGGACATGACGGTTCCTTTTTGTTTTAGCTGCAAGCTGCAAGCTGCAAGCTGCAAGCGGCAGGCTGGCCGTGCTAGCGGAGGGGCCGTGCCATGTGCCGCGATTCAGGATTCAGGATGCAGGATACAGCGCGGAGCCAGACAGGGAGGCGCGGACAGGTTGTCGCTCCGCGTTTATTGCGTATTGGCAGACACAGCTATGCTAATACGCAAGCCTCTCCGCCCGCTCCAGATCCTGCCCCTGTATCCTGCATCCTGCATCCTGCATCGGGCGGCAAAGCCGCCCTCGGCCTTTCCGTCCGCACGGCCCGCTTGTAGCTTGCAGCTTGAAGCTTGCAGCTGACCGAAGGTCAGGGCTTTTCGTTGAACATGGCGATGCGGCCGCCGTCGACGACCAGGTCGTGGCTGTTGATGAAGCTGCCTTCGTCACTGGCCAGGAAGACGGCGGCGAAGGCGATGTCGTCGGCCAGGCCGGCGCGGGGCAGCGGCGTGGCTTTGGCGAGATTGGCTTCGAGCTTTTCCATCTTGCGCTGGTTTTCTTCGTCGCTGAGCGTCTGGGCGCGCTGGGAGCCGCCCCAGAAGATCGG
>Ga0208813_1000427_pt1 | contig 32503 bp, 30 predicted proteins | sample MalvireepMed_904_FD_184250 | JGI IMG/M metagenome (GOLD analysis project Ga0208813, IMG submission 184250) | Marine viral communities from the Global Malaspina Expedition - Malaspina viral metaG DeepMed_904 (SPAdes) (version 2) | ecosystem: Environmental > Aquatic > Marine > Oceanic | place... | reverse complement strand
GCGCTCACAGCGGTTGACCACTTTCACCGAACCGTCGTCGTTGAGGCTGTAGGTGGCGGTGGAGTTGTAGCAGCCGCGCTGGAACCATTGCGGCAGGCGGGCGATTTCATGCCAGGTGCCCGCGTAACGCTGCAGATCCACCCGGTCCACCGTGGCCAGGGGCCGTTCGTCGCCGCCGCAGGCGGCCAGGAGCAGAGGCAGGCCCAGTAACAGGGCCTTATGGAGAGCCTTATGGAGAGTCATAGTCGGAATCCTTTCGACACTAATCCCATAGTTTAGCCGAAAACGCCCCGGGTTTGCGCAACCGTTCGGCCGTGGCTGGCCCGCGCTCGTCGGGGTGCCCAGGCATGCTATACTCCGCGGCCGATTCAGGGGGCGGAAGCGACCATGGACGCACCACGTTTAACAGTGCGGCAGCTCGGCTGCGAGCGGGACCACCGGATGCTGTTTGAGGATCTGGATTTTTCCGCGCGCAACGGCGAGATCTGGCAGGTGACCGGCGCCAACGGCGCCGGCAAGACCACGCTGTTGCGCATCCTGGTGGGCCTGCACGGCTTTTACCAGGGGCGGGTCGAGTGGTCGTCGCCGTTGCCGCCGTCGCTGCTTTACCTGGGGCACCAGCCCGGCGTGCGTGAGGAACTCACCGCCCGCGAAAACCTCGAATACAACCGTGCCCTCAGCGGCCAGACCGGCGACCCGGACGCGGCGCTGGCGGCGCTGGATCTGTACGGTTTCGAGGACGTGCCGGCGGGGCGTTTGTCCGCCGGGCAGCAGCGCCGCATCGCGCTGGCCCGGCTGTGGCTGGACGGCAAGGACGTGTGGATTCTCGACGAGCCGTTCACCGCCATCGACCAGCAGGGGGTGGCCGCGCTGGATCAGCGGCTGCGCCAGGCGGCGGCGCAGGGCGTGCTGGTGATCTATACCTCGCACCACCGGGTCGGCGACGGCGTGCACCGCCTGCATCTGGGTGAGGATAGGGAGGTGGCCCGATGAGCGCGCCGACCCTGGGCGCCGTCTGGCGCGCCTCGCTGCGCCGGGAGCTGACGCTGATCTGGCGCTCGCCGGCGGACATCGTGCAGCCGCTGTTTTTTTTCGTGGTGGTGGTGAGCCTGTTTCCGCTGGCCCTGTCGCCGAAGCCGGCGCTGCTGGCCCTGGTGGCCCCCGGCGCGGTCTGGGTGGCGGCGCTGCTGGCGGTGATGCTGTCCCTGGACGGCCTGTTCCGCCGCGACCAGGAGAGCGGCGCGCTGGATCTGCTGCTCACCGCGCCGGTGGTGAGCGTGGTGCCGGTGGCCGCCAAGCTGCTCGCCCACTGGTTGCTGACCGGTCTGCCGCTGGCGCTGATCGCGCCGCTGCTGGGCTACATGCTGCAGCTGCCGGTGGCGGTGCTGGATACGCTGATGGTGAGCGTGTTGCTGGGCACGCCCACGCTCACCGTGGTGGGCGCCATCGGCGCGGCGCTCACGGTGGGCCTTAACCGCGGTGGTATCCTTCTGGCGGTTCTGGTGCTGCCCCTTTATGTGCCGGTGCTGGTGTTCGGCGCGGGCGTGGTGCGCACCGCCCTGGACGGCCTGCCCACCGGCGGTCTGCTGGCGGTGCTGGGGGCGATTCTGGCGCTGGCGGTGAGCCTCGGCCCGGTGGCCGTGGCGCTGGGCCTGCGCATCAGCGCCGGCGACTAGCGCCCTTTGGGCGCGATACAGGATGCAGGGTACAGGATGAAAGAGACGGCGCCCCTGTATCCTGCATCCTGAATCCTGTATCGAACGAAGCGATGGCTGCTTATGTGGAAGACGTTAAAACGCTGGTACCACCAACTGGGCTCGCCCCGGTACTTCTACCGTTTCTGCGAGGCGGTGCTGCCGTGGCTGGTGCCGGTGTCGCTGGCGCTGCTGGCGGTGGGGCTGATCTGGGGGCTGGTGTACGCCCCGGTGGAGCGCTACCAGGGCGACAGCTATCGCATTATCTATATTCACGTGCCGGCCTCCAGCGGCGCCCTGATGGGCTACATCGCCATGGGCGTGGCCGGGCTGGTGGCGCTGGTCTGGCGCATGAAGATGGCCGAGGTGATGCTCAAGGCGCTGGCGCCGTTCGGCGCCGCCCTGGCGGCGGTGTCGCTGCTCACCGGCGCGCTCTGGGGCAAGCCCACCTGGGGCACCTACTGGCAGTGGGACGCGCGTATGACGTCGATGCTGATCCTGCTGTTTTTGTACCTGGGTATCATGGCGCTGCAGAACGCCATCCGCGATCCGCGCCAGGCGGCGCGCGCCGCCGCCCTGCTGGCGGTGGTGGGCGTGATCAACGTGGTGATCGTCAAGTATTCGGTGGAGTGGCTCAACACCTTGCACCAGGGCGCCACCCTCAAGGTGGTGGGGGAGTCGTCCATCGACGCCTCGATGAAATGGCCGCTGCTGATCAGCATGGCCGGGCTCTGGTTGCTGTACGCCGCCAACGTGCTGATCCGCGCCCGCACCGAGGTGCTCAGCCGCGAGCGCCGCAGCGGCTGGGTGCGCCGGCTGGTCCGTGACGAGGAGGCGTGATCATGTTCGACCCCTATTTCGACAGTGTCGCCGCCTTTATCGCCATGGGCGAGCACGGCTTTTTCGTATGGAGCGCCTACGGACTCAGCGCGCTTCTGATCGTCACCAATATGCTGGTGGCGGTGCGACGGCAGGGACGGGTGCGGGCCGAGATCGCCCGCCAGGCGCGCCGCGACGGCGCCAGGACATCGCCCAAGGCCGGCACATCGTCCAACAGTGTGGAGAGTAATCAATGAATCCGGTTCGCAAACAACGTCTATTCGTGGTGCTGGCGGTGCTCGCGGGCCTGGCCGTGGCGGTGGGGCTGGCGGTCTACGCCCTGCGTCAGAACATCAATTTGTTCTATACGCCGCAGCAAATCGTTAACGGTGAGGCGCCGGTGGGTGCCAAAATGCGCGTCGGCGGTCTGGTCGAGGACGGCTCGGTGCAACGGGACCCGGACACCCTGGATGTGGTCTTCACGGTCACCGATGGAAAGGGTAGCTTTGCTATTCACTACCAGGGCATTCTTCCCGACCTGTTCCGCGAGGGCCAGGGCGTGGTCGCCAACGGCACCCTGGTGAGCCGTGACCGTTTCGAGGCGGACGAGGTCCTGGCCAAACACGATGAGACCTACATGCCGCCGGAGGTACAGGATGCACTGGAAAAAGCCGGGCACCCGGGCAGCAAGCCCGGCGCTAAGGAAGAAGACGCCGGTTACCCCAAGGGCGATTACGACTAATCGGTTTGAGTGCCGAGTGAGCCATCAATGAGCCAAGTGATCATCCTGGTCGACGACCCGGCGGACTGGGCCGCCTATTACCCCACCCGCCATCTGCTCTCGGCGCGGGACTATCTGCAGGCGGCCCAGCCCGTGTGCACCGACAAGAAAGTGCAGGTGATCAACCTGTGCCGCAGCTATAAATACCTGTCGCCCGGCTATTACTGCTCGCTGCTGGCGGAAGCGCGCGGCCAGCGCGTGCTGCCGTCGGTGCGCACGGTCAACGACCTCAGCCGCAAGGCGCTGTACGGCCTGCATTTCGAGCGCTTCGAAGCGGCCCTCGACAAAGCCATGAAAAAGCAGGGCGGCGACGCCACCCGCGTCACCCTGACGCTCTATTTCGGTCACGCGGAGCAGGACGGGCTCAACGACCTGGGCCGCCAGATCTTCGATCAGATGCCCTGTCCGATCCTGCGCGTCTCCTTCCGCCGCCGCGAAGAGTGGACCCTGGAATCGATCCGCCCGGTGAGCCTCAAGCAGCTCAAGGGGCACGAGGAAGACGCCTTCGCCCGCGCCCTGGAGCAGTTCAACGCGCGCGTGTGGCGCAACCCCCGCCGCCGGCGCGGCGACCGTTACGACCTGGCCATGCTCGTGGACGACAAAGAAGCCATGCCGCCCAGCAACCGCGCCGCGCTCAAACGCTTTATCAAGGCCGGCCGGCAGCTGGGCATCAAGGTGGACCCCATCGACCGCGACGCCTACACCCGCCTGGGTGAGTACGACGGCCTGTTTATCCGTGAAACCACCGGCATCGATCACCACACCTACCAGTTCGCCCGCAAGGCGGAGCAGGAAGGCATGGTGGTGATCGACGACCCCGGCTCGATCCTGCGCTGCACCAACAAGATCTACCTGGCCGAGCTGATGCAGGCCAACGGCGTGCCGGTGCCGCCCACCGCCTTCGTGTTCGACGACTCCGAAGCCCAGGCGGATACCCTGATCGCCGAGCTGGGCCTGCCGATGGTGCTGAAGATTCCCGACGGCAGCTTTTCGCGGGGCATCAGCAAGGTGAAGGACAAAGCCGAGTTGCGCGCCGCGCTCAGCGGCTACCTGAAGCAGTCCGCGGTGGTGCTGGCCCAGGCGTTCATGTACACCGACTACGACTGGCGCATCGGCGTGCTCAACAACCGGCCGTTGTTCGCCTGCCAGTACTTCATGAGCAAGGGCCACTGGCAGATCTACCACCACAAGGACGGCGGCAAGACCAGCTCCGGGCGCTTCGCCACCCTGCCGGTGCGCGACGTGCCCGCCAAGGTGCTGCGCATGGCGCTCAAGGCGGCGCGGCTGATGGGCAACGGCCTGTACGGCGTGGACCTGAAGCAGTCCGGCGATCAGGTGGTGGTGATCGAAGTCAACGACAACCCCAACGTGGACGCCGGCGTCGAGGACCTGTGGCTGGGCGAGGATCTGTACCGGCAGATCATGCTGGAATTCCTGCGCCGCATGGAAGCCCGCCGGCTGGGGCTGCCGCTCTAGATGCTGGGCTGGATGCGCAAGAACCTGCTGCGCCGGGAAACCCGCCGCTGGGTCGATGAGGGCCTGGTGGAGCCGTTCCAGGCGGAGCGCATCCTCAACCGCTACGGCACCTCCCTGAACGATACCGGCCCCTCGGCGCTGGGGCTGCTCACCGGCCTGGCCGGCCTGTTCGCCGGGCTGGCCCTGCTGTTGCTGGTGTCCGCCAACTGGGAGCAGCTGCCGCGCCTGGCCCGCTTCGCCGGCCTGGTCACCCTGACCGCCGTGCTCAACGGCTGGGGCGTGCTGCGGCTGGCCCGCGCCGGCAGCGGCGGCGGCCTGCTGTTCCTGGGCGGCTTCGCCTACGGCGCCTCGATCATGCTCACCGGGCAGATGTACCACCTGGGCGAGCATTTCCCCAACGGCCTGCTGCTCTGGGCCCTGGGCCTGGTGCCGCTGACCCTGCTCAGCGGCGGCCGCCTGCTGGCGCTGCAGGGCCTGGCGGTGGCGGTGGCCTGGATGCTGCTGGAATACCGCTTCGCCGCCCCCTGGCTGATGCCGCTGTTTCTGGCGGTGGCGTTCTGGGTGGCCTGGCGCCGCCGGGTCGCCGGGCTCGCCCTGGCGACACTGGCCGCCACCGCCCTGTGGCTGAACCTGATGCTGGCCTGGGTCTACGCCACCGACTTCGGCCCCCAGGCCCAGGAGGGCATGATCAGCTTCAACCTGGGCCTGCTGGTGCTGGCCGGCGCGCTCGCCGCCCGCCCGGCCTGGTGGAGCGCCGGCGCCGGTAACTGGATGCCCCGGCTCACGGTGCTGGCGATCCTGCCGTTCACCTTCGTGGACGGCTGGGAGCACTACCTGGCCTACGCCTGGACCTGGCTCGATCCGGGTCTGTGGGCGGCGCTGGTGGCGCTGCTGGCGGCGGCCCTGCTGGGCCGGCCCCTGGTGGCGCCGGCGGTGGCCGCCCTGCTGATCGCGGTGCACACCGGCGGCGTGCCCGACCAGGCCCTGGTCTGGGCGGTGGCGTCGAATCTGCTGTTGTTGCTGCTGGCCATGCACTGGATGCGGCGCGGCCTGCTGGAAGGCGAGGGCGGCCTCTATGTCACCGGGCTGGTCGCCATCCTCATCCTGGCGCTGCTGCGCTACCTGGACCTGATCGGCGGCTATCTGGGCGCCGCCGGGCTGTTCCTCGGCATGGCGGCGCTGCTGTTCGTCGCCGGCCGCTACTGGCGCCGCCGGGAGGCGCGCTCATGAGCCGCCGCCGGCTGGCCGCGCTGGTGGCCGCGGTGCTGCTGCAGCTGGCGGTGCTGGGCGGCCTGTTCGTGTACAGCCAGTACCCGCTGTGGGTGGGCACCGAGGTGCGCCTGGCCACCGTGCCGGTGGACCCGCGCGACCTGTTCCGGGGCCAGTACGTGCGCCTGAACTACGCCCTGTCCCGCCAGCCGCTGCCCGAGATGGAGCTGCCCCGCGCCGGTGATCCGGTGTTCGTGCGCTTGCAGCGGGACGGCGCGCTGTGGCGGGCGGACGGCGTGCGTTTACGGGAACCGGACGGCGAGCGGCTGTATCTGCGCGGTACCATTGAGCGGGTCAGCGGTGGTGAACTGCACATTCGTTACGGTATCGAAGCCTGGTTCGCGGCGCCGGAAGAGGCGTTGCGGCTGGAACGGGAGCTGGCCGAAGGCGGCGTGGCCCGGGTCCGCATCGCGCCGGACGGCCGTGCCGCGCTGGTGGCCGTGGAGGCCGGTGGCGGGGAATCGGCGCCCTAGCCGGCGGGCCGGGCGCCGCGGGCGTCAGCCCAGCATCTTGCTGATAAAGCCGCTCTCTTTCTCGATGGTGCCGGCGAACGGCGCCAGCGCGTGCATGCGCTCGGTGTGCGCCGCCAGGTTCGGGTAGCGGCCGGCGTCCACGGTCTCGCCGCCATGGCGGAAATTCACCAGCTGGCTGGCCACGGCGATGTCCGCCACGGTGAGGCTGTCGCCGACCAGATACTCACGGCCGTCCAGCTCCTGCTCCAGATAATCCAGCATCGGCGGAATGCGGCTCTCCAGCGCCTTGGCGATGGCCTCCTCGTCGCAGTCCTGGCCCATCAGACGCTTCACGATCCGGTTACGGAACACGGTGAAGGTGCAGTGCGGCGCCAGCTCGTAGTCCGCGTACTTTTCGAACCACAGGGTGCGCGCGTACTGGAACGGGTCGCTGGGGTAGAGCGCCGGCTCCGGGTGGGTTTTCTCCAGGTAGGCGCAGATCACCGCCGAATCGGCGAGATAGCGGCCGTCCACTTCCAGCGCCGGGATCCGCTGCAGCGGGCTGATCTTCTCGTAGCCCTCGGGTTTGTTGTTGGGGTCCACGTGCACCGCTTCGTAGTCCAGGCCCTTCAGGGCCAGCACCACGCGGGTCTTGCGGACGAAGGGCGACATCACCGCGCCGTACAGTTTCATGGGCATGCGTTTTCTCTCCCGGTTGGTTTTTTGGCAGGCGTTTTTTACAGGCATCTAGGGATAAAGCAGAGCGGGTGGCGGGTCAATGACCACTTCCGGCAAATTTTTCCTTGACGACCGGGGCGCCGATTTCTATCCTACGCGCCGCTTGAGAGCACCGGGTCCCCTTCGTCTAGTGGCCCAGGACACCGCCCTTTCACGGCGGTAACAGGGGTTCGACTCCCCTAGGGGACGCCACTCTTTTAAAGTGGCACTTGGCTGATAGACACATTCAAGTTGCCAGCCTGATCAAGTCGAACCATCATTGATGGGGTTTGACCAGGAGCCGGCTGAAAGCCGGCGACGCGGAATGTCTTCGCGGCGCGAAGACAGCCCCGAAGGGGTGAGCCGCGTAGCGGCGAATACTCCCCTAGGGGACGCCACTCTTTATAAGCGGGAATAGCTCAGCTGGTAGAGCACAACCTTGCCAAGGTTGGGGTCGCGAGTTCGAATCTCGTTTCCCGCTCCAAAATCAAAAGGGACCCGACCGGGTCCCTTTTTTTATGCCACCTCTTTGTGGAACCACCACTTGTGGGAGCGGGCCTGGCCCGCGAAAGGCCGGCGACGCCGGCCGGCAAAGGTTGCCCCGCAGTATCCCAGAGACTTTTATCGTTCCCGTGTTCGGTGCTCCGTATCCGAGACGCGGTGCAATGGTGGTGCCTTCCGGGACCGCTCAAGCCATCCATGGCCGCTGTTAGTTTGGCCCTCCCTGGCCAAACAGCTCCCTCCAGGCACCACCATTGCCCCGCTCACTTTGCAGCGGCACCGCCACGGGTCAGAGCACCGCCCGGACCTTTCTACGAAGCGGGCCTTTTGCTTGCAGGCAAGCCCCCACAATTCTTGCTTCCTTAGGGGCGCTTGGCAGTACCTCCCCGGGGCCGTACCATGAGGCAGTCTTAGAGAGGGACCATGGCCCGATTACACCCCCGCCTTCACGATGCGATCCGTCTGCTTCCGGCTCACCGGCCGGCTCACCTGTTGACCCGGCACTCCGTGCGGGAGCTGGCCAAGAATGGCTTCGCCGACTACCGCCTGCCGCTCACCGCGGAAGGCGTGGCGATGGCCCGTGAGTGGGGCGCCCGTCTGGAGCGCCCGGTGCAGGCGTTCTATTCCAGCCCGGTGGGCCGCTGCGTGGACACCGCCACCGCCATGGCGGAGGGCGCCCTGGAGGCGGGCCTGATCCCGGCGATGCCGGAGGTGGTCACCGACCCGACCCTGGTGGAACCCGGCTGCTACGTGGAAGACATCAACCGGGTGGGGCCGACCTTTCTCAAGATGGGGGCGCTGAGCTTTCTCAACCAGCACCTGAAAACCCCGTTCGAAGGCATGCTGTCGCCGGCGGCGGGCCGCGCCAAGCTGGCTTCGTATCTGTACCAGCGCGAGCCGGAGCCGGGTTCACTGGCGGTGCACGTGACCCATGACACCATTCTCGCCGTGCTGGTGGCGGAGCTGGAAGGCCGCGACGCCATCGACGAGGAACACTGGCCGTGGATGATGGAAGGGCTGTGGGTGTGGTTCGAGGACGCCCGCATGCACTGGGTGTGGCGCGGTCATCACGGGCACCGGGAACTGGCGCTGGCTTGAATCGTGCGGTGCCGCCCCCATCTGTGTTGCTTGTTTCTTTTCCGCAGCCGGCGAGGTGATGTTTGTCTGCCCTGACCCTTCGTAATCTCACCAAGACCTACGCCAACGGTGTCGAGGCGCTCAAAGGCATCGACCTGACCGTGGAGCGGGGTGATTTCTTCGCGCTGCTGGGCCCCAACGGCGCCGGCAAGTCCACCACCATCGGCATCGTCAGTTCGCTGGTCAACAAGACCGGCGGCGAGGTCACCATCCTCGGCCACTCCCTGGACCAGGAACGGGAGCTGGCCAAGCAGAAGATCGGCGTGGTGCCCCAGGAGTTCAATTTCAGCCAGTTCGAAAAGGTGTTCGACATCGTCGTCACCCAGGCCGGCTTTTACGGCATTCCCGCGCCGCTGGCCCGGCAGCGCGCCGAGAAGTACCTGCGCAAGCTGGGGCTGTGGGACAAGCGCAAGAACCAGGCCCGCTCCCTGTCCGGGGGCATGAAGCGCCGGCTGATGATCGCCCGCGCCCTGGTTCATGAGCCGGAGCTGCTGATTCTCGATGAGCCCACCGCCGGGGTGGACATTGAGCTGCGCCGTTCCATGTGGGACTTCCTGATCGGCCTTAACAACGAGGGCCGCACCATTATTCTCACCACCCACTATCTGGAAGAGGCGGAGTCCCTGTGCCGCCGCATCGCCATCATCGACCACGGCCGCATCGTCGAGAACACCGACATGAAGTCGCTGCTGGAAAAGCTGCAGGTGGAAACCTTCATCCTGGATCTGGCCCGGCCGGTGGACCACGCGCCGGAGCTGCCCGGTTTCGACGTGCACTTGCGCGATGCCGGCACCCTGGAAGTGGCGGTGCCGAAGACGCAGAGCCTGAACCAGTTGTTCGTGGCCCTGGCGGAGCAGAATTTCGAAGTAATGAGCATGCGTAACAAAGCCAACCGTCTCGAGGAGTTGTTCGTGCGCCTGGTGGAACAGAACCTGCCTGAACAGAACCCGCAGCGGGAGAACGCCTCATGACGCTGCATCAACAATGGGTCGCTTTCCTGACCATCGTCACCAAGGAAGTGCGCCGCTTCCTGCGCATCTGGCCGCAGACGCTGCTGCCGCCGGCGATCACCATGACTCTGTATTTCGTGATCTTCGGCAACCTGGTGGGCAGCCGCATCGGCGAGATGGGCGGCTTCGATTACATGCAGTACATCGTGCCCGGCCTGATCATGATGAGCGTGATCCAGAACAGCTACGGCAACGTGGTCAGTTCGTTCTTTTCCACCAAGTTCCAGCACTCCATCGAGGAGATGCTGGTGTCGCCGATGTCGCCGTTCGTGATCCTGTCCGGCTTCGTGGTGGGCGGCATGGTGCGCGGTATCATGGTGGGCGGCATCGTCACCACGGTGAGCCTGTTCTTCACCGATCTCAACGTGCAGCACGCCTGGATCACCCTGCTGGTGGTGGCGATGACCTCGGCGCTGTTCGCCCTGGGCGGCTTTATCAACGCCATCTTCGCCAACAACTTTGACGACATCAGCATCATTCCCAACTTTATTCTCACGCCGCTGACCTACCTGGGCGGGGTGTTCTACTCCCTGGACCTGCTCTCCGAATTCTGGCGCACCGTGACCCTGGTGAACCCCATCGTCTACATGGTCAACGCCTTCCGCTACGGCGTGCTGGGTGTGAGCGACGTCAACGTATACGCCTCCCTGGCTGCTATCTTCGCCTTTACGGTAGTGTTCTTTCTGCTGGCGCTGTGGCTGCTGCGGCGGGGCACCGGAATTCGCGGGTAATCGACATGAGCTTTCTCAACGACACGCCGCTGGGCCGCACCAGCGCTTTCATCGACCAGTACACGCCTTCGTTGCTGTGCCCGGTGCCCCGTTGGGACGCCCGCGAAAGCCTGGACCTGGACACCGCCGCCGAAGGCGAGCCGCGGCTGCCGTTCCACGGCCAGGACATCTGGAACGCCTATGAGCTGTCCTGGCTCAACGAGCGCGGCAAGCCGGTGGTGGCCATGGCCGAGCTGGTGGTGCCGTGCATCTCGCCGAACATCATCGAATCCAAGTCGCTGAAGCTCTATCTGAACTCGTTCGCCAACACCCGCTTCGCGTCCCGCGAGGCGGTGATCAAGGCGATCGCCGGCGACCTGGCCCAGGTGGCCGGGGCACCGGTGGACGTGCGCGTCATGAGCATGGAGGAAGCGGCCCGCGCCGCGGTCTGGGACGACCACGGCGACAGCGTCGATCATCTCGACGTGGCGTTCGAGCATTTCGAGTACCGCCCGGATCTGCTGTTCACCGAACAGGGGCCGGAGCGCAACGGCGCGCTGGTGTCGCACCTGCTGCGCAGCCACTGCCCGGTCACCAATCAGCCGGACTGGGGCACGGTTCAGGTGCGCTACACCGGCGCCGAGATCAGCCCGGCCAGCTTTCTGCGCTACGTGGTCTCGCTGCGCAACCACCAGGGCTTCCACGAACAGATCATCGAGCAGATGTTCGTCGACCTGAAGCGCCAGTGCGCGCCCCGCCACCTGTCGGTGTACGGCCGCTTCACCCGCCGCGGCGGCCTCGACATCAACCCGTTCCGCTCGGACTACGAAGACCTGCCGCGCAACCTGCGCACCATCCGCCAGTAGCGACTGTGGGAGCGGGTTGTGGGAGCGGGCTGTGGGAGCGGGCCCTGCCCGCGAAAGGGCGGTCCCAGACCGCCCGGCAGGATCCCAGAGACCTCGACGGCTAGCCCGCGCCGAGCGGCCAGCCAAAGCCGATCCACACCCCCAGCAGCACCGACCAGCCGGCCAGCAGCGCCAGGCTGTAGGGCAGCATCAGCGCGATCAGCGTGCCGATGCCGGTGTCGCTCCGGTAACGGCGGGCGAAGCCCAGCACCAGGGCGAAGTAGGGCATCAGCGGGGTAATGATGTTGGTGCTGGAATCGCCCACCCGGTAGGCGGCCTGAGTGGCTTCCGGATCGATGCCCACCAGCATCAGCATGGGCACGAACACCGGCGCCAGGATGCCCCACTTGGCGGAGGCGCTGCCGATCATCAGGTTGATCAGGGCCACCAGCCCCACGAACAACAGCAGCAGCGCCACGGTCGGCAGATTCAGGCCGCCCAGCCAGGCGGCGCCCTTGATCGCCAGCACCAGCCCCAGCTGGCTGTAGCTGAACCAGGCCACGAACTGGGCGGCGAAGAACATCAGCACCAGGTAACCGGACATCGAGCTCATGGTGGTTTCCATCGCCTCGATGATGCCGCCGGCGGAGCGGAAGCGGCCGCTCACCCGCCCGTAGACGGCGCCGCACAGCCCCGCCAGCAGCGCGATCAGCACCACCAGCGACGACATGAACGGCGACTGCAGCAGGCCGCCGTCCTCACCGCGCAGCGGCGCGTCCGCCGGCGCCACCAGCAACACCACCGCAATCACGCCCAGCGCCAGCACCGCCAGAGTCCAGCCCAGGGCGCGGCGATCCATGTGCGGCGCCAGGTCCTGGTCGTCGTTGTCGGCGGGCCGGTCGGCCACGCGCGGCTCGGTGATGCGCACCGTGACCAGCGACACCACGGCGGTGACCAGCACCGTGGAGACCATGATGAACCAGTAGTTGCCCGCCGCCGACACCACGCGGTCGGGCTCGACGATCGCCGCCGCCTCCGTGGACAGGCCGGCGAGCACCGCGTCCACCGGGCCGAGCAGCAGGTTGGCGCTGTAGCCGCCGGACACCGCCGCGAACGCGGTGGCGATGCCGGCCAGCGGCGAGCGGCCGGCCAGCTGGAACAGAAAGCCGGCGAGGGGAATCAGCACCACATAGCCGGCGTCGAAGGCGAGGCTCGACATCACCCCGGCGAACGCCACCGTCACCACCAGCGTGCGGTGCGAGGCGCGCCGCACCAGCGCCGCCAGGCTGGCGCCCAGCAGGCCGGAATGCTCGGCGATGCCCAGCCCCAGCATCGCCACCAGCACCACGCCCAGCGGTGCGAAACCGGTGAAGTTGGTGACCATCTCGCTGAACAGATAGGTAAGGCCGTCGCCGTCGAGCAGCGAGCGCACCTCAATGGCGCGGTCCTCCAACGGATGCGTGGCGGTCAGGCCCACCGCCGCCAGCAGCGCGCTCAGCGGCAGCATCAACAGACACAGCCAGACGAACAGCAGGGTGGGGTGCGGCAGGCGGTTGCCGGCGCGTTCCAGCCGGGCCAGCCAGCCGGAGGACGGTTCAGCCATAGCGGTTCTCCTTAGAGCCGTACTTGTTGTTGTATCTTGGCCGCCGCCTTGCCCATCACATCCAGCACTTTTTCCCGGTCGCGGTCGGGCAGGCTCTCGGAGTGCACATGCAGCGCGAAGCCTTCCGTCTCGAAATCCACGGCCACGGTCTTGCGCTTCTTCAGGTCCGAGGCGGAGCGGGCCAGGGCCTTCAGTATGCGGTTTTTGTCCACGTTGTGAATGCGCTCCAGGTCCATGTGCAGGCCGAACCCGGTGGTGGCGACGCTCACGAAGCGTTGCTTGCCGCCGGCGTTGCGCTTCAGTGCCTGGGCCTCGAACACCGGGATCGGCCGGCTGAAGCCCTTCGCCGTCACCTCGCCCACATTGCGGCAGCGCACCCGGTCCTTGATCAGCTCATGGGTGCTTTCCGAGATCAGCACCTGCCCCGGCCGGCAGGCGGATTCCAGCCGGCTGGCCAGGTTCACGTCGGTGCCGAGGATGGTGTAGTCCATGCGGCTGTCGGTGCCGAAGTTGCCCACCGTCACATAGCCGGTGTTGATGCCGATGCGGATTTCCAGCTTCTGGGTGATGCCCTCGCGTTGCCAGCGCTGGCGCAGAAAGCGCATGTGCTGCTGCATTTCGATGGCCATGGCGGCGCACCGGTAGGCGTCTTCCTGGGCGCCCTCGCTTTTCGGGTCGCCGAAGAACACCATCACCGCATCGCCGATGAACTTGTCGATGGTGCCGCCGTGGCGCAGGGCGATGCGCGTCATCTCGCTGAGGTAGGTGTTGAGCATGCGGGTCAGGGTGTCCAGCGGCAGCTCCTCGGAGATCGCGCTGAAACCCTTGATGTCCGAGAAGAACACCGTCAGCCGTTTACGCCGGGTCTCCAACTTGGCGTCGCGCTTGCCGGAAAACAGCGAGCCCCAGATCTGCGGCGGCAGATACTTGGCCAGCTTGCGCGACATCTCCACCGCCTGTTGCTGTTGCTCGCGCACCCGGATCTGCGCCTGGCGCAGGAACTGCGCCTGACGGTTGGCATAGAAGGAACTGGCGCCCACGTACAGCCCCAGCCCCACCAGCGACAGCACCGACACACTCAGCGGCACCGTGGTGGGGGTGGGCGGCACGCCCAGCAGCAGTGACGCCAGGGCGGCGCCGCCCAGCGTCATCAGCACGTTCAGCAGCCAGGGGCGCAGGCCGCCGCTGCTCACCGCGTTGGCGTGCACGATGATCAGCAACACCAGGCTCGGCACCACCGCGAAGTGCAGCAGCGCGCAGGCCACCCCGATGATGGCCGCGTCCAACTGCATCACCACCGGCGAGAAATGCTCCGGCAGCAGGTCCTTGCGCTGGCCCACCACAACCAGGGTCTGCACCAGCAGCGGATAGGCCAGCAGGCCGGCCACGCCGAGCAGATAGTGGGAGGGATAAAGCCGCAGGCCGACACCGGCCATCAGAATGGTCGCCGCCACCACGAAGGCAAGCAGGCGGATATAATTGCTCAGCCGGCGCGCGCGCTCCATCGGATCCAGATAGGGCTTGCGGGGGCGGTTCTTGGATGTACTCATGCACTGCCAATCAGGACGTTTGTCCGGAGCTTACCCAGTTGTGGGTTAAGAAAAAAGACTGATCGCCCGACGGCAAGGAAAGCAAGCGCGCTTTGCCGTACAATCCCCGGCGCGTCACCGTTCGCCCACAGGAGTTCCGATGGACACACTGACCGCGCTCAACACCCGCGTTTCCGTGGCCCGCCTCACCGAGCCCGGCCCTTCCGCCGATCAGGTCAGACAGTTGCTGGCGGCGGCGATCCGCGCCCCCGACCACGGCATGCTGCGCCCCTGGCGGTTTCTGGTGCTGGAAGGCGAAGAGCGCGAACGCCTCGGCGACATCATGGAGTGGCGCCTGCTGCGCCGGCAGCCGGAGGCGGACCAGTGCGCCCGCGACAACATCCGCAACAAGGCCCTGCGCGCGCCCACCATCATCGTCGCCGTGGCGGAGATCACCGAAGGCCATAAGGTGCCCGCCTGGGAACAGGTGCTGGCGGTGGGCGCGGCGGTGCAAAACATCATGGTGGCGGCCCATGCCCTGGGCATCGGTGCCATGTGGCGCACCGGCGACCTGGCCAACGACGAAACCGTCAAGGCGCGCCTGGGCTTCGCCGACAAGGATCAGGTGGTGGGCTTCGTCTACCTGGGCACCCCCGCCGGGGCCCTGAAGAACCTGCCGGACGAACAACCGGAAACCTTTCTGCGTGAGCTTCCCCGGGGGCGCGATGAGTGATCTCGACGCCCTGGCCGACCGCGTGCGCGCGGCGATACCGCTCACCACCCATCTGGACTTCCGCTTCACCGCCTTCGACGGCGAACGGCTCACCCTGACCGCGCCGCTGGCCCCCAACCATAACGACAAGGGCACCTTCTTCGCCGGCAGCCAGGCGGCGCTGCTGACCCTGGCCGGCTGGGCCTGCACCACGCTGATGGCGGACTCGGCGGTGGGGGAAGGCGAGGCCAGCGTCGATGTGGTGGCGGTGGAATCCAGCCTGCAATTCCGCGCGCCGCTGCACGGCGACATTGAAATCCGCGCCTGGGCCGACGACGGCGAGAGCGGCCGGTTTCACCAGCGCCTGAAGCGGCGCGGCAAAGCGACCCTGGCGATTTTGGCCCAGGCGACCGATGCCCAGGGCGTCGTGGTCTGCGAGTATCAGGGTCTTTACCTTGCCAGGACCAATAACAATGACACTTGAACACGATGCGGTTTTTTACCTGCTTGCCTACGGCCTCTGGGCTTTGTTGCTGCTTGCCATACTGGTGCTCGGCCGCGGGCTGCGGGTAATCAGCGGCCAGGCCAGAGCGGACCAGTTTCCTCCCTACGCTTACGACCCCGCCAGGCTGCTTGATCGGCTTTCCCGCGCCTACCTGAATACCCTGGAAATGCTGCCGGTGGTGCTGGTGGTGGGCGGTGCCGCTCTCTGGGTCGGCACCGTGGAATTGGCCGCCTGCGTCTTGCCCTGGGTCTTCGCCGCCCGCGTGGCGCAAAGCCTGGTGCACCTGATCGGTGTGAATCACTGGCTGGTGCAGGCCCGTTTTGCCTTCCTGTTGGCGCAGATCGTGTTGCTCGGCTGGCTTGGCATCAGCACCGCCTGCACGCTTGCCTAAGCGCCGACGCTCGGGTACCCTACGCGCCCTCTGATGATGACTCAGAGCAGCCAGTTTTGGTGAGGTGTCCGAGTGGCTGACGCCTTGCCGTAGGCAAGCGAACGTCGCCGCGTAGCGGTGACGGCCCCGAAGGGGCGAGGGCGTGAGCCCGAGTAACGAGCACGCTCGCGTGCGACTACCAGAGCGCGGCCAGCTGGTAGTGACAATCAGTTTTGGTGAGGTGTCCGAGTGGCTGAAGGAGCACGCCTGGAAAGCGTGTATACGTTTACGCGTATCGAGGGTTCGAATCCCTCCCTCACCGCCATATACCCAGTATTTAGTGGGTTTCCGGCATGATTGTAATGCCTTACCCGCCAAGTACCCGCCTAGCGGAAAATGTTGGAAACTCCAGCCCGCAGGGACAGCAATAAAGCAAAGGGGCAGCTGATTGGCTCCCCCTTTTTCGTATGCGGGCCGGCCAGGTCACTGCTCGGGGGCGTAACTTGTTCTTCTGATTTGCTCTCCGGGTTCCATTCGCGGTATGCATCAAAATCAAATTCAGTTGCCGACACAATCGCGTCTTGCCTCAGAGAAAGGTAAATGTCTGACTCAACCTCTTCGTAAAATGTTTGGAACTTTACTTTTAGGTTCTCTTTGTCTCTATGCCCGCTCATTAGGGGCATAATGGAAATATCCTGATCCATTCCGTTCGTCTCCGTCGGTTCTCCGAGATCAATAACCTTACCGACGTAAACCTTTCCATCATTGATTGTAAGCATCGCGTATTTATCTTTCTGGAGGGATAGCTTGAATAGCAGATCGTCTAGTGGGCTATCTGAAAGAATCTCACCAATTACATAGACTTTAGTGATTTGACCGTCCCATGTACCAAATCTTCGGCGTAGGCTAATGTGACCCCAGGCCTTCATGGCGAATGCGGAAAGAAAGGTTAGGGTCGAAAGAATGAAGAACCAAGCCAGTTTAGAGGCTTCTGCGTCGTCCCGCGCCCCCATGACTCTCATGGATTCGGACAAACTCGCCGATAAATTCAGATTTAGGTTTAAGCAGAATATCTGGACAGTTGCGGGAATCCAGTAATGAGCGGCTATGGCAACAAGGAACGCGATAGCAAAACATTTAAGGCCGAGTTCAGCGCTCTTTAGGTAGAGGTACTGGCCCTCGAACCGATGAAGCTTATAGGAGTGAATCGGGTGGATGTGGCAGGCAAAAAATCCGGCAACGAGGACAGGAAAAATTAGGAGTAAGAGCATCCCGCCCCCGCTGTTAAATTACGCTCGGACGATAGCTTTGGCGTCTTTGCGGGCTTGTTTGAATTCTTGTGTCGTTCTAACCTCTTTGGGGTCAATTTTTACCGTGCCCCGCCCAACAACGCGCACAGAAGCGTAGGAATTCTCAACCAACCGTTTGAGCTTCTTGTCTTCTTCGCTAGGGCTTAATCCCAACATTTGCAGAATAGCCATGTTGGCCTCCAAATAATGGATGGTCGTATTCACTGGATATTGTAGCCCACTGAAAGACATAGATAAAGCTTTATGCGGTTCAAAAAGAAGCCCCCGGAGTCTCCGCGCCGCGCACGATTGGCGCGCTGGGTGGGACCTAAGTGCTTTGCTGGAAACGTCGGATTTTCGGCGTACGCCCGCCTGAGTCCCTCCCGCTGTCTGGATCGTGCCGCATCTGAAAGCGCGTGAAAGCGCGATGAACCTTTTTTATTTGCGGTCAGGGCGGACTTGATTCGAACCCTCCGTTCGACCGAGCGGCGCAAAGCGCCGCGAGGGACGTCGCCGCAAGCGGCGACGCCCCGAAGGGGTGAGACGGCGAAGCCGGCGACGAAGACGAAAGTCGGAGAACGTCGCGGTGACGCGGCGGCCCGTAGGGGAGCGGGCGAAGTCCGCGAATAATCAATCCCTCCCTCACGGGCGCGCGAAGCGCGCCCCCCATCAGGGGCCCGCTCCCACAAGGCAAGCTCCCACAATCACTTCTTCCGATTAAACCCCCAGGCCCCACGGCGCCCCTCGCGCTGCACATCCATGTCGTTGCGGATCTGGGCGTGGCTGATCAGCGCGAAAATAAAGGTGCCGCCGATAATGTTACCCGCCAGGGTGGGCAGGCCGAAGCGCAGGAAGAAGTCGCCCCAGCTCACCTTGCCGTCGAACACCAGATACAGAATCTCGCTGGCGCCGACGATGATGTGCGGGAACTCACCGATCGCCACCACATAGGTCATGATCAGAATCACCCAGGCCTTGGCCTGGTCCGCGGACGGCATCACCCACACCATGGTGGCGATCATCCAGCCGGCGACGATGCTCTTGGAAAACATCGAGAAGGGGTCGTTCTCCATCACTTTTTCGCCGATCGCCACGAAGGCGTCGTTCACTTCCGGCGAGAACATCGGCAGATGCAGGAAGGTGAAGGCGGCGATGCCGGCGCCCAGCACGTTGCCCGCCAACACCACGCCCCACAGCCGCATCAGACTGCCCAGGTTGCCCCGGGTGGGGTGGCTCATGAACGGCAGCACGGCGGTCACGGTGTTTTCGGTGAACAGCTGCTGGCGGGCCAGGATCACGATCAGAAAGCCCAGGGTGTAGCCCATGCTTTCGATCAGAAAGCCGGCGTCGCTTTCCGGCACATGGGCGTGCAGCAGGCCGCGCGCCACCATCGAGGCGCTCATGGAAATGCCGGCGGCGATCGCCGACCACAGCAGCGCCATGGCGTCGCGCTCCAGCTCTTTCTCGCCGCTGATGCGCAGGCGCTCGTGGACCGCCGCCGCCTTGGAGGGCAGGGCGGCTTCCCGGCGCCGGTCCTGTTCGTCGTGGCTTTCTTCGTCCTCGTCCCCGTTGTCGTCGCGGGCCTCGTCGCGCTCCCGTTTGACGGCTTCTTCCCAGGGCGTGTCGTCCTGGTCGTTATCCCTCGAATCCTGATCGTCGTGCGCCAAAGGGGCTCTCCTGGTGGGAAGTAAGAATCACACTATAACGGCTGTCGGCCTCAGCCACCCAGCACCAAGGCGATCCCCAGGCCGTAAAGCAGCAGAACCGCCAGACTCTCGAAGCCGATGCCGCCGGGGCCGTGCTGCTCACGGCGTATCAGGCCCATCAGCAGGAAGCCGGTCATCAGGATCGACAACGACACCCACAGCAGCAGGCCGTCGTCCATCTGCTTATAGATGGAGCCTTCCCGGTAGGCGATATCCGAGGCGGCGGTGAACAGGGTGTCGAAGGCGTTGCCGCCGATGATACCGCCCACCGCCAGGGTCAGGGCGCCGCGCCGCACCGCCGCCACCGAGGTGACCAGCTCCGGCAGCGAGGTGGCGGTGGCGGTGAGCAGCAGGCCCACCGTGGTCTGCTGCAGGCCGGTGTGCCGGGCGACGCCGCTGGCGGCGGCTTCCAGCACGAAGCCGGACAGGCCGAGCAGGGCGGCCAGGCCCACGAACACCAGCAGCAGCCGGGTCAGCGACAGGCGCAGATTGTCCTCCTCGGGGACGTCCTCGCGGGTCTCCCGGGTGCGGGCCGGCCGCCACATGGGTTCGTCGCGCACCCGCTGCACCAGATGCAGGCCGTACATATAGATCGCCAGCAGCGCCGGCGTGGCCGGGTGGATGCCGAACACCGTCACCGCCGGCGAGAAGGCGCCCACCAGAATGATCGCCATCAGCGTGATCAGCAGGGCGCCCTGCATCAGGTTGGCGGCGGAGGCGGCGGCGTGTTCCAGGTTGGCGCGCCGGTAGGCGATGTCCGCCACGGCCAGAAACGCGGTCTGCACCGCGATGCCGCCCAGGGCGTTGCTCAGGGCCAGATCGGCATGGCCTTTCCAGGCGGCGGTCACCGACAGCACGCTACCGGACAGCGAAGTGGTGGCGCCTAATAACACCGCGCCGGCCAGCGCTTCGCCGGCACGGGTGCGGTCCGCCAGCTCGTCCACCACGGCGGTGATCCTGACGCCGGCGGTGGCGATCACCGCCACGCAGGCGGCGAACGCCAGCAGGCTCAGGGGCAGGGATGCTTGCAGGGTGTCGATGGCGGGCTCCCGGTCGGCTCAATGAGCGCCAAGGATACCCAGCGTGCCCGGCCGGTGCGAACCGGTTACAGATTACGTACAGATGTGCACTAAATATTTTGGCACCATGCTTTGTCTTTTAATTGTACTATCGTGCCAGAAATAAGGCGAAGCCATGACTCTATCCTTTTTCCGCCTGGGCCTGCTGGCCCTGTTCAGTGCCCTGATGATGCTCTCCGGCTGCAATTCCTCCGGCAGCGACGACGGCGATAGTATCGCCGAGCAGCCCCGCGATCCGGCCCCCGAGCCGGAACCGGAGCCGGAGCCGGAGCCGGACCCCGGCCCGGAGGCCCGCGACACGGTGCTGACCCCGGCCGCCGAGCTGGTGCCGGTGATTCTGGTGGACCGGCTCGCCAACCAGAGCGGCCAGCTCGACGCCGATATCCGCGAGCGCCTGTTCAAAACCGAGCCGGTGGATGAGCTGGCCGTGCACCGGGTGCAGATGTATTGCCTGTCGCGGCTGTACCAGACCGAGCTGGCGATCAATGACGCCTTGCTGGGCTGGCGCAACGCCTACCCGGCCGGCACCGATCCGGTCACCTGGCTGGAGCGGGCCGCCGAGGAAGAGCTGGTCACGCTGCTGGCGGATTACGGCGAGCACCTTTACGCCGCCGCCGTGCGGCCGCTGGACCCCAACGCGGATTCTGAATGCGCGCCGTTCGCCGCCGACGACACCCTGCCCAAACCGGAAACCGACGACCCCGCGCTCAACGCGCTGCTCGCCGCCATGAACGAGGTGCAACGCGGGGCGCGCGACTACCGCCTGGCGGTGGAGCGCTTCCAGGCCAGCAACCTGAGCGCCTCGTTCGCCGACCTGCGCGCGCCCCTGGCGGTGATGGCCGACGGCATCCAGACCCTGCGCGGCATCGCCCGCGACCAGGGCCTGCAGCGCATGAAGGCGGCGCTCACCAACCTGTCCGGGCGCGCCGACGGCACCGGCGGTTCCGGCTCCATTCCCCGCCTGGACGCCTGGCTGGTGAACCTGGGCGCGCTGGACACCACCGGCATGGACGACCGGGTCGCCGGCGACGTCACGCAGCTGTTCGACGACCTGCTCAACAAGACCGGCTTCCTCAACTGGCTGGACAATCACCGCGACGACATCAAGGACGACGACGCCCGCGCGCTGGTGTTCGAACAGATCGAAGCGGTCCGCCTGCAACTGCAGCGCATGCGCGTGGATCCGTCCCGCCAACCGGCCTCGATTCTGCAGGACGAGACCGACGGACGGGTTACAAAAATGGCCATAAGCAACGCCATGCAGCGTCTGGAACAGGAAAGTGAAACGCTCTACGCTGCCATGCTTGATTTGGCCGGCGCACTGGCCGGGCTGCTCGCCGTGCTGGTTCTGGCGGCCGGTTTGCTGCGCCATCGGCTTCACCATCAACGGGGATAAGAGGGAAAAGATGGTATCCGTGATCAATAAGGGCCGCGCCGCCGCCGCGCTGGCCGCCGCCGTCGCCTGCGCACCGGCGCTGGCCGAGGAACGCACCGACCCGCAGGGCTGGAACGCGTCCGCCATGGGCGTCTATGTGATCGAGGATTCGGACCGCTTCGATGTCGATTACGGCGCCGGCATCCGCTTCGGCCTGGGCCGTCAGATCAGCGAAAAGTGGGATCTGGAGTGGAACGGTTTCGGTAACTCCCTGCAGCGCAACCGGGGTTCCGGGCAGCACTGGCAGTACGGCGTGGGCGCCGACGCGCTGCGCTATATGTACCGTGAAGGGCCGTCGCCCTATCTGCTGGTGGGCGGCGGCGGTGTCTACACCGATTCCACCGCCGGCACCGACACCAACGGCTACCTGAACGCCGGCGCCGGTCTGCACTTCCGCGAGATCTGGGGTTCCATGGGCCTGCGCGCGGAGCTGCGTTACGTGATGGATTTCTCCGACGACGGCAGCCACAACGAGCCGTTCGGTGACGTGCGCGCCCTGGTGGGCCTGACCTTCCCGCTGTTCGGCGGCGGTGACTACGGCACTACCCGGGTCATCGAACGCGAGCGCGTGGTGATCAAGCCGGTGCCGATGGGGCCGCCGGAAGTGCTGCACGGGGTGAACTTCGAGTTCGATTCCGCGCGCCTCACGCCCAACGCCAAGACCGTGCTGCGCGGCGTGGCGGAACGCCTGCTGGCGCACTCCGACAACGAGGTGGAGATCGCCGGGCACACCGACTCGAAAGGGTCCGACGAGTACAACCAGGCCCTGTCCGAGCGGCGCGCCGAATCGGTGCGTGATTTCCTGATCGATCTGGGTGTTGATCCGGGCCGCCTGCAGGCCCGCGGTTACGGCGACACCCGTCCGGTGGACAGCAACGCCACCGACGAGGGCCGCGAGCGTAACCGCCGCATCGAAATGCGGCGCATCAACTAACGGACGCTAAAGCGAGTCGAGAAAGGCGCCCAGGTGCTGGTTCACCGCCTCGGGCGCTTCCATCTGGATCCAGTGGCCGAGATCGTCGAGCAGCACCACCTCGCGCAGATCGTCCATCATCGTCGGCATGCGCTCCAGCGCCTTGCCGGCGAACTGGATCACCGGATCTTCCTTACCGGCGATGAACAGCGCCGGCGGATGGATGCGTTCGCGTCCGTCCTCTTTCTGCTGCCGCCAGGACGCGTCCATGGCCCGGTACCAGTTGATCGGTCCGGTCAGGCCGCTGTGCTGGAAGCGTTCCACGTACACGTCCAGATCCGATTCCCGCATCCAGTCCGGCTGGCCGCCGGTGGGCGGCTGCAGAATGTCGAGCAGGCCGGTGACCGGTTTTTCGGCGCGGAATTTTTCCTGCATGCCGGGGCCGGACAGGGCGTGGTACATGCGGCGTAGAAAGTCGCGCACGTCCGCTTCCAGTTCCTGCTCCGGCACCTCCGGCTGCTGGAAATACAGCTGATAGAAGAAACGCTCGCCGAAGGCGGCGCGCATCTGCTCGGTGGGTGCCTTGGGGCCCAGGCCCGGGTAGGGCACCGACAGGCCGGCCACCGCGCGCACCCGGCCCGGCTCGCTGCGCGCCACCTGCCAGGCCAGGGCGCAGCCCCAGTCGTGGCCGATCACCACGGCGCGCTCGGCGCCAAACGCATCGAGAATACCCATCACGTCCGCCACCAGCTTGTCCTGCCGGTAGGCGTCCACCGCCTTGGGCGCGTCGCTGAAGCCGTAGCCGCGCAGATCCGGCGCCAGCACATGGAAGCCCTTGGCGGCCAGAAACGGCATCTGATAGCGCCAGGAATAGCCGCACTCCGGGAAGCCGTGCAGCAGGATCACCGCCGGGTCGGCCGGGTCACCGGCGCTGCGCACATGGAAATTAAGGCCGTTGGCCGGCACTTTCTGTTCTCGAATCTCGGTCATTGGGCGTTCCCCAGGTAGTCCATGTAGTCCTCGCGCAGGTGGCGCTTGGACACCTTGCCGGTGGCGGTGTGCGGCAGCTCGTCCACGTAGATCACGTCGTCGGGCAGCTGCCATTTGGCGATGCTGCCGGCCATGTGGTCGAGCAGCGCCTGCTTGTCCCGCGCCGCGTCGGCGTGGGGCACCACGATCAGCAGCGGCCGCTCGTCCCATTTCGGGTGCGGCACGCCGATCACCGCGCATTCCTGCACGTCCGGGTGGGCGGCGGCCAGGTTTTCCAGATCAATGGAGCTGATCCACTCGCCGCCGGATTTGATCAGGTCCTTGGCCCGGTCGACGATGTAGAGCACCCCGTCCGGGGTCAGTTTGGCCATATCGCCGGTGGCGAACCAGCCGTCCTTGTCGAACGCCTTGGCGCTCGCCTCGTCGTTATTGAAGTAGGCGCGGATCACCGTGGGGCCCTTGACCAGCAGCTCGCCCACCGCCTCGCCGTCCTGGGGCACTTCGTTGCCGTCCTCGTCCACCAGCTTCATGCGCACGCCGAACAGCTGCCGGCCCTGGGTGGTTTTCAGTTCGATGCGCTCTTCCAGGGGCAGCTCCGCCTGGCCTTCGGTCAGGGTGCTCATGGTGCCGGTGGGGTTCATTTCGGTCATCCCCCAGCCCTGCATCACGTCCACCTGATAGTCCTGCTCGAACGCCCGCACCATGCTGCGCGGCGCCGCCGAGCCGCCGATCGACACGCGCTTGAGCGCGCCCGGCTTGCGCCCGTGGCGCTTCATTTCCGCGAGCAGGCCGAGCCACACCGTGGGCACGCCCCAGGCGGAGTCCACGCTTTCCTCGTCCATCAACCGGAACAGGCTGTCGCCGTCCAGCGCCGGGCCCGGCATGATCAGCGACGCCCCGGCCAGCGGCGCCATATAGGGCAGCCCCCAGGCGTTGACGTGGAACATCGGCACCACCGGCAGCACCCGCTCGCCCACCGGGAAGGAGCCGCTGGCGCACACCATGGTGAACATCGCCTGCAGCAGGCAGGAGCGGTGCGAATAAAGCGCGCCCTTGGGGGCGCCGGTGGTACCGGAGGTGTAGCACAGTGCGCAGGCGGTGTTTTCGTCCAGTTCCGGCCAGTCGTAGTGGTCCGGCTGGCCGTCCAGCAGGTCCTCGTAGCAGAGCAGGTCCTGGCCGTCGGGCATATGGGCGCGGTCGGTCATCGCCACATAGCGGGTGTGTTCCGGGAACTGGTCCCGCAGGCCGGACACCAGCGGCGCGAAGGTGGTGTCGAAGAACAGCAGGCTGTCGTCCGCGTGGTTGACGATATAGGCCATCTGGTCCGCCGGCAGGCGCGGGTTGATGGTATGGCAGACCGCGCCGATACCGGCGATGGCGTAATACAGCTCCAGATGGCGGTAGCCGTTCCAGGCCAGGGTGGCGACCCGGTCGCCGGGCTTCACGCCCAGCGCCACCAGGCCGTGGGCCAGCCGCGCCACCCGCTCCAGGGTCCGTGCGTAGCTCTGGCGGTGCAGGCCGCCCTCGACCGTGACCGATACGATTTCCGCCTTGCGGTGAATGCGGGCGCCGTAATCCAGCACATCGATCAACGACAGCGGCGCCTCCATCATCAGCCCTTTCAGCATCTAAGAATCTCCCGAGCGCGATAGTTATTTTGAACGCTTGTTTTGAAATAAGGCCGTGCAATTCATACCGGGCGGGACCAGGGTGGTCAAGGCGACGTTAACGGCGCGCCGGTGGCGGTGTTACTTGAGGTAACAGTAACACCGGAAAAGCGACGATTATTTTCGGGAAAAGGGAAACAAAAGGCGTGAATTAATAGAGCACCCGGGCCGTCCGATGGAGCCGCTGACCACGCGGCGGCACAAACTGTGTGAAATTGTTTCGTCGCTTTGGACGTTAATCACCGTGTACGGGGCGTATTCGGCCATCACCGCGCTTTTTTTCGCGGCCGTGGAGCGGCGGCACGGCGCCGGGGGATTGTCCGCCGGTTTTATTCCGTTCATGCTCAAAGCACTGAATTCAGTGGCTTTCAGCCGCACATAGGATAGCTTTGTTGACCTATCTCAACGCGGCGGAAGACCGGAAAAAGTTAAATGAGCAGGCTGGACAGAAATATTTTTGTGCGCACATACTACCAAGTATGTAGTTCACCAGAAGAGCGCTGATGGGACCGAAAAACGGCGCCGGGAACATGCATAAAAAAGCACAGTAAACAAAAAAGATTGTTGCGTACCGGGCAGTGTTGCCGGGTACGACAGCGAGATGCCGAGCAGTCGGCAGAAAAACAACAACCGTGGAGAGCGTCATGTTGAAACCCATTTTCACCTTTCTCGCCGCCTCGCTGCTGCTGGTAGGTACCGCCAGCGCCGAGACAGTGAAACTCGCCCTGATCGATCCCCTTACCGGGCCCATGGCCGCCGCCGGTCAGCCCGCGTTCGAGCACCTCAAGTACGAAGCCAAGCGCATCAACGCCAATGGCGGCCTTAACGGCCAGGACCTGGAAATCGTCGGCCTGGACAACAAAGTGAACCCGCAGGAAAGCCTCGTGCAGCTGCAGAAGGCGATCGATGACGGTGTCCGCTACGTGACCCAGGGCAACGGTTCTTCCGTGGCCTCCGCGTTGATCTCCGCCATTGAGAAGCACAACCAGCGCAACCCCGGCGAAGAAGTGCTGTATCTGAACTACGCCGCCGTGGACCCCGCGTTCACCAACGAGCGTTGTTCCTACTGGCACTTCCGCTTCGACGCCAACGCCGACATGAAAATGAACGCGTTGACCGACCACATCGCCGCCAACGACGACATCAAGAAGGTGTACCTGATCAACCAGGACTACAGCTTCGGTCAGGCGGTGTCCAAGGCGGCCCGGGAAATGCTGAAAGAGAAGCGTCCGGACATCGAGATCGTGGGTAACGATTTCCACCCGCTGGCGAAAGTGAAGGACTTCACCCCGTACGTGTCCAAGATCCAGTCCTCCGGCGCCGACGCGGTGATCACCGGTAACTGGGGCCAGGACGTTACCCTGCTGGTGAAAGCGGCCGCCGAGTTCGGTCTGGAAGCCCCCTTCTTCACCTACTACGGCGCCAGCTCCGGCGTGGTTACCCAGCTGGGTGACAAGGGCGTGGACCGCATCTACCAGATCAACGAGTACTACGGCGAGTTCGAGGACCCGGAAATGGCCAAGCGCCAGACCGAGCTCTACGAGCAGGCCGAGTGGGATTTCTACTACCTGCGTCTGAGCACCATGCTCGACATGCTCAAGAAGTCCGCCGACCAGGCCAAGAGCACCGATCCGGTTGATGTCGCCAAAGCGATGGAAGGCATGAAGCTCGAAACCACCACCGGTGAAGTGGTCATGCGTGCCGAGGATCACCAGATCCAGCTGCCGATGTTCATCTCCGTGATGAAGGACGACATGGAGTACGGCGCGGAAGGCACCGACTACAACTTCAAGAAGGTGGCTCGCATCGACCGGGAAGCCGTGAGCTTGCCCACCACCTGCCGGATGCGTCGCCCCAAATAAACGGCGCCATCCTGTAACTCCAGTGACTAAGTAGTAGGAACAGCGGCGCGAGCCGCTGTTCCGGGAGCCTCGTCATGCTCGAAATTGTTATTTTTTCGACGCTGAACGGTATTTTATACGGCCTTTTGCTGTTCATGCTGTCCAGTGGTCTTACCCTCATCTTCTCGATGATGGGTGTGTTGAACTTTGCCCATGCCAGCTTCTACATGCTGGGTGCCTATTTCGCTTACACCATGGGTATGGAGATCGGCTTCTGGCCGGCTTTGCTGCTCGCCCCGATTCTGGTCGGCGGCCTCGGCGCCATGGTGGAAAAATTCGGCCTGCGCCGTGTCCACGACAACGGCCACGTGGCCGAACTGCTGTTCACCTTCGGCCTGGCCTATGTGATTGACGAACTGGTGCAGTTGATCTGGGGTACCGTGGCGGTCTCCTACCGCGAGCCCGACTACATGCGCGAGCCGCTGTTCACCCTGTTCGGCACCGACTATTCGATTTTCCGCGGCGTGGTGATTCTGATCGCCGTGTTCATGTTTATCGCCCTCTGGTTCCTGCTCAAGAAAACCCGCGTCGGCATGATGATTCGCGCCGCGCTGACCCACGGCAACATGGTTGGCCACCTGGGCCATAACGTGCCGCGTCTGTTCATGGGCGTGTTCGGTTTCGGTTGTGCGCTGGCCGGCCTCGCCGGTGTGATCGGCGGCCCGCTGCTGGCCACCGAGCCGGGCATGGCGGTGACGCTGGGCCCGATCGTGTTCGTGGTGGTGGTGGTCGGCGGCATGGGGTCGCTGATCGGCGCTTTCTACGCCTCCCTGTTGATCGGCCTGATCCAGACGTTCTTCGTCGCCATCGACGCCTCCATCGCCGACATTCTTAACGCTTTCGGCATGAACGTGGATCCCTACGGTGAGGTGACCGGGATCACCCTGGCCAGCCTGGCGCCGATGACGCCGTTTATTCTGCTGGTGCTGATCCTGATATTCCGCCCCCGTGGCCTGATGGGAGAGCTTGAGCCATGAACGACATTACCGCAGTCGCACCGCGGCAGAATCGTTTCTCCTGGCGCGCTCTATCGCCCTGGTTGATCAGCGCGGCCGTGCTCCTGATTCTGCCCTTCGTTCTCGATAGCGGCACCGCCTTCACGCTGATGAACGTGATCGCCGTGAACATCGTGTTCGCCCTGTCCTACAACATGCTGCTCGGCCAGGGGGGCATGCTGTCCTTCGGCCACGCGGTGTTCTTCGGCCTCGGCAGTTACGCGGCCATGCACGCCATGAACGCCATCGACGAGGCGTCCTACGCCGGCGAAGGCTTCTGGGCGCACATCCCGGTGGTCAGCATGCCGCTGGTGGGCATGATCGCCGGCGGCCTGGTGGCGCTGGTCATCGGCTGGCCGTTCTGCCGCCGCGCCGGCACCGCCTTCGCCATGATCACCCTGGGTCTGGGCGAAATGGTGGCCGCCGCCGGCCAGATGTTCCCGTCCGTGTTCGGCGGTGAAGCCGGCATCTACGGCAACCGCATGGTCGGCCCGCAGTGGTTCGGTCTCGAGCTGGCCCAGGCCGCCGACGTGTACTGGTTCATGGCGTTTTGGACCTTCCTGGCGGTGTTCGCCATGTGGGCCTTCACCCGCACGCCGCTGGGCCGCATGTCCAACGCCGTGCGTGATAACGCGGACCGCTTGCAGTTCATCGGTTACCCGCCGCGCAACATCCGCTTCATGATCTTTATCGCCTCCGGTTCCTTCGGCGGTCTCGCCGGCGGCATGGCGGCGGTCAACTACGAGATCATCACTCCGGAATCGCTCGGTCTGATTCCGTCCGGCCTGGCGCTGCTGATGGCCGCCGTCGGCGGGCTGGGCGTGTTCTACGGCCCGATCGTCGGCGCCATCGTGGTGTCGCTGATGAACTCCATGCTCAGCGATTACACCGAAGCCTCGATCCTCTATGTGGGTCTGGTGTTCCTGGCGATCGTGATGTTCGCCCCGCGCGGTCTTGGCGGCGGCATCGAGCATGTCCGCGTGGCCGCCCGTGAAGGCACTCTGGGCAAACGTCTGCCCGGTTGGCTGACCGGCGCGGTGGCGGTGGTGTTGATCAGCCTGGGCCTGGTCCTGCTGATCGAGCTGCTGTTCCAGTGGCGCCACGGCGATGACGAGTTCGCCCAGTTCTTCGGCCTCAACTTCGTCGCCGAATCCGTGATGAGCTGGGTCTGGGCATTGATCCTGTTCGGTGCCGGTGTGGCGGTAATGCGCGTGACTAAAAAGTTTCGGGAGGACAACGCATGAGCGCCTTGTCTATTAAAAACCTGACCAAGAACTTCGGCCTCGCCGAGGTGATCTGCGGGGTCGACCTGGAAGTGGAAAAAGGCGAGGTACACGCCGTGATCGGCCCCAACGGGGCCGGCAAATCCACCTTCTTCAATCTGCTCTCCGGCGCCTTCCCGTCCAGTGGCGGTGAGATCCGGCTGAACGGCGAGCGCATTGACGGCCTGACGCCGGAGAAGATTCAGCAGCGCGGCCTGTCCCGGTCTTTCCAGGTCAGCAACGTGTTCGTCAATCTCTCCGTGTTCGAGAACCTGCGCTGCGCCTGCTTCAAGACCGCCGGCTCCGGCTATGTGTTCTGGCGTCCCGCCAGCAAGATCAAGGCCGCCAACGAGCGCGCCGAGGAAGTGCTGGAGATGATCGGCCTGCAGGCGCTGCGTGATGTGCCGGCCGGGGCCTTGCCCTACGCCAGCCAGCGCGCGCTGGAGATCGGCATGACCATCGCCTGCGGCGCCGAGGTGGTGATTCTCGACGAACCCACCGCCGGCATGAGTAACACCGAAACCGCCCAGGCGATCAGCCTGATCCGTCAGGTGGCCCAGGGCCGCACCCTGATGATCGTCGAGCACGACATGGGCGTGGTGTTCGAACTGGCCGACCGCATTTCGGTGCTGGTGTACGGCAAGATCGTCGCCACCGGCACACCGGAAGAAATCCGCAACGACCCGCGCGTCAAAGAGGCGTATCTGGGCGAGGAGGCCGCATGATGCTCGAAGTCCGGGATCTGAACGCGTATTACGGCAAAAGCCACATCCTTCACGGCGTCAATTTCACGCTCGAGGAAGGCGAGGTGGTATCGCTGTTGGGACGCAACGGGGTAGGGCGCTCCACCACCGTGAAATCGATCATGGGGGAAGTGCCGCCGCACGGTTCCATCCGCTTCCGCGGCAATGAAATCGCCGGCCTGCCCAACCATAAAATCTCTCGTCTGGGCCTGGGCTACGTGCCCGAGAACCGGGATATCTTTCCGACCCTGACGGTGCGCCAGAATCTGGAGCTGGGGGTCAAGAACCCGCGCAAGCCGGGCAAATGGCGCGCCGAGCAGATGCTCGACATGTTCCCCAACCTGGCGCAGCGCGCGGACGCCCCGGCGGGCGTGCTGTCCGGCGGTGAAAAGCAGATGCTCACCATCAGCCGCACGCTGATGGGGGATCCGGAGCTGATCATGATCGACGAGCCCACCGAAGGTCTGGCGCCGTTGATCGTCAAGCAGATCGGTGACCTGATCTCCGAAATCGCCAAAGCCGGTGTGTCCATTCTGCTGGTGGAGCAGAAGCTCTCCATCGCCATGGATATTTCCCACCGCGTGCTGGTCATGGGCCACGGTCAGATCGTGTTTGAAGGCACGCCGCAGGAACTGCGCGCCGACGAAGCGATTCGCCGCGAGTGGCTGGAAGTCTGATTCGATTTTGTTTGTGTTCCATCGTCAATGGGCTGGCCCGCTTCGGCGGGCTTTTTTTTGCACATCCGGCGGTGCGGTAAAATAAGAAATTACGACCTTAGTAGTATTATTAACGAACGCCCCGATACCTATATTTATAGGGGTTACAAATGTCGACTGGACAGCCGCGACGGGGTCCACTCATACTGAAAATTCCTAAAAATCAAAAGTGAAGACAGCGTAATGGTTCTTCACGTCCGAGCACCATCACTCAGCCGCCGACACTGACCCGACAGTTAACGCGGTAATAATGACAACGAACAGCCGGTAATACCGGTGACAGAACAACAACGAGGAGAGCTTTCATGTTGAAATCCCTGCTTTCGATGGTCGCCGCGACCGTCCTGCTGGTGGGCACCGCCAGCGCGGATACCGTTCGCATCGCGCTGATCGACCCGCTCACCGGCCCGATGGCCGCCGCCGGGCAATCCGCGCTCGATCATCTCAAATTCCATGCCGAGAAAATCAACGCCAACGGTGGTATCAACGGCGACAAGCTGGAAATCGTCGGCCTCGACAACAAGGTCAATCCGCAAGAGAGCCTGGTGCAGCTGCAGAAGGCGATCGACGACGGCATCCGCTACGTGACCCAGGGCATGGGCTCTTCCGTGGGTTCCGCGCTGCTCGCCGCGGTCAACAAGCACAACCAGCGCAACCCCGGTGACGAGGTGCTCTACCTGAACATCGCGGCGGTGGACCCGGCCTTCACCAACGAGCGCTGTTCGTTCTGGCACTTCCGCTTCGACGCCCACGTGGACATGAAGATGAACGCCATGACCAGCTGGATCGAAGGCCGTGACGACATCAAGAAAGTCTACCTGATCAATCAGGACTACAGCTTCGGCCGCGCGGTCGCGGAAGCCGCCACCAAGATGCTCAAGGAAAAACGTCCGGACATTGAGATCGTCGGCCAGGATTTCCATCCGCTCGCCAAGGTGAAGGACTTCACCCCCTACGTGTCCAAGATTCAGTCGTCCGAAGCGGACGCCGTGATCACCGGTAACTGGGGCCAGGACATCACTCTGCTGGTGAAAGCGGCCGCCGATTACGGCCTGGATATGCCGTTCCTGACCTACTACGGCGCCATGGCCGGCGTGGTCACCCAGGTCGGCGAAGCCGGCGTGGACCGTATCTACCAGGTCAACGAGTACTACGGTGATTTCGACAAGCCGGAAATGGCCGAGCAGCAGGTCGCCATGTACGAAGACACCGGCTGGGACTACTACTGGCTGCGTCTGACCACCATGCTCGACATGATCGACGCCGCCGCCGAGAAAGCGGACAGCACCGATCCGGTGAAAGTCGCCTTCGCGATGGAAGACCTGAGCATCGAGACCACCACCGGTGAAGTAGTGATGCGCAAGTCCGACCACCAGATGCAGCTGCCGCTGTTCATCTCCGTGCTCAAGGACGATATGGAATACGGCGCCGAAGGCACCGATTTCAACTTCCACAAGATCGCGGAAATCAGCCGCGACGAAGTGAGCCTGCCCACCACCTGCAAGATGCGCCGTCCGAAGCAGGGCTGATCGCCGGCTCGCACAATAAGGCGCATAAAAAAAAGGTTCATCGCGCTTTAGCGGGAACGCTTCCCCTCCATCTGGTGAGCCGCAGCGCCACGGGCCACTTCAGAGATCAGTAAACAGGGGAACTAAGAGGTAGGGGCGGACAGTGAAC
>Ga0208813_1000424_pt1 | contig 32627 bp, 27 predicted proteins | sample MalvireepMed_904_FD_184250 | JGI IMG/M metagenome (GOLD analysis project Ga0208813, IMG submission 184250) | Marine viral communities from the Global Malaspina Expedition - Malaspina viral metaG DeepMed_904 (SPAdes) (version 2) | ecosystem: Environmental > Aquatic > Marine > Oceanic | place... | reverse complement strand
CGCGCGGGTTCAGGTGGCCGCCACGGCGGTGGTGATCGACGCCGCCTGGTACAGTCTGGTGGCGCTGTTGCTGGCGCGCGGGCCAATGCTCGCGGCCCTGCGCCGGCACCACGACAAGGTGGAACGCGCCACCGCGGTGGTGCTGGTGCTGGTCGCGGCGGCGGTCTGGCTTTAAGGCCGGCTCGCTGTTGTTCCGTTAAAAACGGAACAGCAGCCGCGCGAACCAGCTTTTCAGGTAGGCGGTTTCCGGAATCGCCGGGTGCACCGGGTGGTCCGGCCCCTGCCCTTCGAAGCCGATCACCTGCAGTGAACGGTCGATGTGCCGGGCGGAGGAACGCACCACGTCGAGCAGTTTGTCCGCCGGCAGGTGCATGGAGCAGGACGCGGAAATCAGATAGCCGCCCGGCTTCACCAGCCGCACCGCCAGTTCGTTGATGGCGTGGTAGCCGGCCAGGCCGTTCTTGAAATCCTTGCGCCGTTTGATAAAAGCGGGCGGATCCAGAATCACCAGATCGAACTTTTCGCCGTCGGCGAGCAGTTGCTTCATGGCGGTGGTGGCGTCGCCTTCCAGGGTGCGCAGCTGCTCCGCCACGCCGTTCATTTCCGCGTTGCGGTGCATGTATTCCAGCGCCAGTGACGAGCTGTCGATGCCGGTCACCTCGGCGGCGCCGGCCATGGCCGCCTGCACGCCCCAGCCGCCGCAGTAGGCGAACACATCCAGCACCCGGGCGCCTTTGGCCAGCGGCGCCATCCGCGCCCGGGCACTACGGTGATCGAAGAACCAGCCGGTCTTTTGCCCTTCGCGCAGCGGCGCCTGGAAACGGCCACCGTTCTCGTGCAGTTCCACGCTTTCCGGCACCTCGCCCTTGAGGGCACGGGTGTAGAGCGGCAGGTCTTCCAGTTCGCGGACGCCGGCCTCGTTCTTGACCACGATATTGGCCGGCGACAGGACCGCGTCCAGGGCCGCCGCCACGGTGTCCAGATGGGCCTCCATGCCGGCGGTGCCCGCCTGCATCACCAGGGTGTCCTGGTAGCGGTCCACCACCAGGCCGGGCAGGCCGTCCGCCTCGCCGTGCACCAGCCGGTAGCCGGGCTGCGGATAGAGCGTCTCGCGCAACGCCAGCGCCTGCTCGATGCGCTTCTTGAAGAAGCTGCGCGACGGTTCCTGTTTCACGTCACGGCTGTACAGGCGGGCGGCGATCAGTGAATTGGGGCTCATAAAGGCCCGACCGAGCGCCTTGCCGCGGCTGTCTTCCACCACGCAGGCGGTGCCGGCGGGCAGGCTTTTGAGCGGGCTGTGGGCGGTGTCCACTTCGTTGGCGTAGATCCATTCATGGCCGGCCTTGAGGCGGCGTTCCTCGTTTTTCTTGAGGCGCAGGGTAGGAGTGTCGTCGGTCATGGGTGGCTCGCTCGCGCAAAAGCGGCAGTTTATCACGGCACCGGCCGCCGTGAGTGCAATGACCGAGGATGAAGCCCCCGACATACCCTTTGGTATGCGCGCGGCGCGCAGCTGGGCTACACTCGACCGGGTAACTCGGGTAAAGCCGCTTGCCCTTCCTGGCCGGGCGGCGGGAGATAATAACGAAGCGCTCAGCGCCCTTGAGGATCACCATGCGTTTTTTCCAGCAGCGTCCCCCCTTTGTCCTGATGGTCGCCACCGGCGCCATGTGCACCGTGGTGGTATTGGTGTTCGCCCGCCTCTGCTATGGCTTGGTGCTGCCGGCCATGCGCGACGGTCTGGGGCTGAGCTACGCCCAGGCCGCCAACCTGAGCACCGCCACCGCGCTGGGCTATCTGCTGCTGGTGATGGTGGCCGGGGTGTTCGCCGCCCGTTTCGGCGGCAAGCAGTCGGTGCTGCTGGGTCTGGTACTGGTGACGCTGGGCTTTATCGGTCTCAGCCAGGCCAGCGACTACCGGGTGCTGCTGGCGCTGATGGTGATGCTCGGCATGGGCACCGCCTTCGGCTACACACCGTTGATTTCGCTGCTCGCCAACACCTATCCGAAGCGGCGCGGCTCGGTGATCGGCTTCACCAACAGCGGCGTGGGCGCCGGCATGTTGCTGGCCGGCGCGCTGGTGCCGGCGCTCACCCAGGCGGACACCAGCGACGGCTGGCGTCATGTCTGGCTGAGCTTCGCCGCCGGCGGCGCCCTGGTGACCACCCTGGTGCTGCTGTTTCTGCGCAACCCGGAGCGACCCATGGCCGCCAGCACCGACGCCGCCACCGGTGTCGGCGGCCCCGGCGAGCCGATCTTCCGTAACCCCCATGTGGTGACCGTGGGGCTGGTCTACGGCGTGCTCGGGCTCACCTACATCGTGCAGGTCACCTTTATGTACAGCTTCGCCCTGGACGGCGGCCTGACGGCGCTGAGCGCCGGCCACCTGGTGTCGCTGATGGGGATTCTGTCGATCTTCGCCGGGCCGTTCTGGGGCTGGCTGGCGGACCGGCTGGGCTATTCCAACGGACTGGTGCTCTCCATGTCGCTGTCGCTGCTGGCCACCGCCCTGCCGGTGATCTGGCCGCAGCCCTGGGCGTTCGCCGCCCACTTCGTGATTCTCGGGCTGTGCGTGGCCGGCCTGTTCACCTCCATTCTGGCGGCGTCCACGGAGACCGTGCCGCCCCATCAGGCGCCGGTGGCGGTGAGCTTCGTCACCCTGTTCTATGCCACCGGCCAGTTCCTGGGGCCGGCGCTGGCCGGGCTGGTGGTGGAGTGGACCGAAGGCTTCCGGGTGGCCTTCGCCGGCAGCTGCCTGGTGATGGTGGGCGGCGTCTATCTGTGCTGGCGTACCCGCCGCCACCAGGGCTACCGGGCGGTGCCGGCCAGCGCCTGCGCCGCCGGCGAATAAGCCTCCGGTTCGCGGCCGCGCTCCCAGTCCAGCAACCAGGCCTTGCGCCCCACTCCGCCGGCATAACCGGTCAAGGAACCGTTGGCGCCCACCACCCGATGGCAGGGAACCAGTAACGACCAGGGGTTTCGCCCCACCGCGGCGCCCACGGCGCGCACCGCCGCCGGGCGCCCGAGACGGGCCGCCAGGGTGCCGTAGGTCCAGGTCTCGCCGGCGGGGATACGGCGCAGCTCCGCCCATACCGCCTGTTGAAAGGCGGTGCCCCGCCGCGCCAGCGGCAGGTCGAAGCCGGCGCGCCCCTGGTCCTCGAAGTAACCGCGCAACTGCTCCGCGGCGCGGGCCAGCAAGGGGTTGTCCGGACGGTGGGTCCAGCCGGCCGGGTCCGGGTGGTATTTCTGGCCCTCGAACCAGACCCCCAGCAGAGCCCGTTCGTCGGCGGCCACCAGCATGGCCCCCAGGGGGCCGGGAATCGCTACATAGTCCGTCATTGTCGCTCTCCTTTCTCTTCGCCTTTCTCCAGGCTTTGCCAAAGGTGCATCACCGCGTAGGCCCGCCAGGGGCGCCAGGCCTCGGCGCGCTCGCGGGCGCGGGCCGGGGACGTTTCGCCAAGGGCCTTGAGCACGCCGTAGTCGGCGGCGGGAAACGCGTCCGGCCAGCCCAGGGCGCGCATCGCCAGATATTGGGCGGTCCAGTCGCCGATGCCGGGCAGCGCCTGCAGGCGCGCCAGGGTGTCTTCCACCGCCGCGCCCGGCGCCAGCACCAGATCGCCGTCGGCGCAGGCCCGGGCGAGCACCTGTATCGCCTTCACCCGGGTGCGGATAATACCCAGTTCACCGAGGGTGTCGGCACTGCTCTCCGCCACCCGTTCGGCGTCCGGAAAGGTATGAGTCAGGCCGGCGAAGGGGGTCGCCAGCGGCTCGCCGAGCGCGGCGGCCACCCGGCCGGCCAGGGTGCAGGCGGCACGCACCGTGATCTGCTGGCCGAGCACCGCGCGCACCGCCGCCTCGAAACCGTCGAACGCGCCGGGCACGCGCAGGCCCGGATGCGCCTCGGCGAGTTCGCCGAGGCGGGCGCTCACTTCCTGCGGCTGGCAGCCGAGATCGAACAACCGCTGCAACCGTCCCAGCACCTCCGGCACCGCCCTTGCCAACGACGCGGACAGGGTCACCGCCAGCAGCGGCCGGCCCGGTACCGGCCGCACCGCCAGCCAGCCGCGCAGCGTCTGGCCCGGGCGCGACAACGCCACGGTGCGGCGGTAGACGCCGTCGTCCACCGCTTCCACGCCGGCGATGGCGCGCTGGCCGAGAAACGCCAGCAGCCGGGGCCAGTCCAGGGGCGGACGGTAGGCGAGCTGAAAATCCAGGCTGTCCTGGTGGCGGCTGGTGGGCAGGCGCCGCAGTTGCGAGGGCTGCAGCCGGTAGCGCTGGCGGAACAGCGCATTAAAGCGGCGCACGCTGCCGAACCCGGCGGCCAGCGCCACTTCGGTGACCGGCAGGCCGGTGTCGGTGAGCAGCCGCTTGGCCAGCAGCAGGCGCTGGGTTTGGGCGTAGGCCACCGGCGAAACGCCGAACTCATCACCGAAGGTACGCCGCAGGTGGCGGTCGCTGACGCCCAGCTCCGCCGCCAGGGCGCCGAGGTGGTTGTCGGTGAGGCCGCCTTCGTCGATGCGCGCCGCCACCGCCCGCGCCAGCCGGCGGCGGGCGTCGACGCTGGCGTGGCCGGGCGCCAGCTCGGGGCGGCAGCGCAGGCAGGGGCGATAGCCGCCGGCTTCGGCGGCGGCGGCGCTGGGGAAAAAGCGGCAATTGTCCCGCCGCGGTACGCGAGCCGGGCACACCGGCCGGCAGTACACCCCGGTGGTCACCACGGCGACGAAGAACTGCCCGTCGAAACGGGCGTCGCGGGCGGTCAGCGCCTGATAACAGACATCGTCATTGATCCACATGGGGTCATCATAGACGGTGCGGAGGCACCCGACTCGCCGTTTTCGGACCCGACTGTGGGAGCTTGCCTGTGGGAGCGGGCCCTGCCCGCGAAAGGCCGGCTTGCCGGCCGGCGGGATGCCAGAGACGCCGATTGTGCGGCTGTTAGACAGGGCTCTGGAATCCTGCCGGGAGCTTCGCTCCCTTTCGCTTGCAAGCAAGCTCCCACAATCCCGGGCCGCTCTGTCAGGAGGGAGCCACCCCATAGCCTTTCAGGAAGACGCGCACCACCTCGCGGACGTGCGCCTCGGCTTCCTGCTCCGAAGGCGCCTCGCCGCAGCCGATCACCAGCTGCATGTGGCGGCAGCTTTGCAGCATGCCGAAGAACAGTTCCGCGGCGGCGGCGGGGTCGTCCAGGCGCACCAGGCCGCGTTCGCGGGCCCGGGTGAGCAGGCGCTCCATTTCGTTGAGGGTGCGCTGCGGTCCCGCCTCGAAAAACAGCCGGGCCATCTCGGTGTCCTGCCCGGCCAGACTCGCCATCAGTCGCTCCAGGGCGATGGCCTCTTCGCTGTTGATCAGCGTCACGAAGGCGTGACCAATGCGCTCCAGGACCACGGTCAGGTCGTCGCCGGCCTCCAGGGAAAAGATCGGGAAAGGCATCATCCCTTCGCACTTGGCTTCCACGGCGGCGGCGAACAGCGTCGCCTTGTCGGAAAAGTGGCTGTAGACGGTCAGCTTGGAGACACCGGCCTCGGTGGCCACCGCGTCCATGCTGGTGCCGGCGAACCCCTGGGCGATGAACAGCGCCTTGGCGGCGTCGAGAATCGCCTCGCGCTTGGCCGGGTCCTTGGGCCGTCCACGCAGAGCCGTCTGGGAGTCGTTATCAGGCATGCTTCTCCAAACCTTCGGCCAAACAAATAGTGGTCCCAAGAGATAGTGGACCAAAGAGTTCAATAAACTTACTATACCGGCGAGTATAGCATTGCCCGGGGGCGGTCGGCGCCCTTTTTACGTCATTCAACAACCATGCTCTGGGGGTTTCCGGCATGTCTCGTTATCCACTGCTCGCTCTACTGCCGTTGGCCTTGGTGATGGCCGCCTGTTCCCCGGCGGAGCCCGAAAGCGACACCAGCCCGCGTCCGGCCCTGGTGGTCCAGCCGGGTACCGGCGACGCCCTGCGCGATATTTACCCCGGCGAGGTGCGCGCCCGTTACGAGCCGGAGCTGGCGTTCCGCATCGGCGGCAAGATCAGCCGCCGCATGGTGACCGTGGGCGACCGGGTGGAAGCCGGCCAGCCGCTGGCGGAGCTGAACGCCGAGGACGTGCGGCTGGAGCTGGACGCGGCCCGCGCCCGGCTGGCCTCGGCCCGCTCGGACCAGCGGCTGGCGCGCAGCGAGCTGGAGCGCTACCGCACCCTGCTCGAGCGGCAGGTGATCAGCCAGTCCCAGTTCGATTCCGTGGAGAGCCGCGCCGAGGCCAGCGACGCCCAGCTGGAGCAGGCCCGCGCGCAGCTCAAGGTGGCCAGCAACCAGGCCGATTACGCGGTGCTGGAAGCGCCGGAAACCGGCGTCATCGCGCAACGTCTGGCGGAGGCCGGTCAGGTGGTGGCCGCCGGCCAGGCGGTGTTTGTGCTGGCGGTGGACGGCGACCGGGAAGTGGTCATCGATCTGCCGGAGCAGGATGTGAAGCGGTTCCAGGTGGGCGACGAGGTGGCCATCGAATTGTGGTCGCGCCCCGGCGAACCCTTCCCGGGACGCATCCGCGAGCTGGCGCCGGCGGCGGACCCGAGCTCGCGAACCTTCGAGGCCCGCGTCGCCTTCGACGACGACACCGCGGACGCCGAGCTGGGCCAGAGCGCGCGGGTGCTGGTGGACCACGCCAACGGCGGCGCCGATGTGCTCACGGTGCCGCTGGCGGCGGTCACCGCCGACCAGGGCGAAAGTTTCGTGTGGGTGGTGAACCCGGATGACGCCACGCTGGTGAAAACCCCGGTGCGCACCGGCGCCTACCGGGAAGACCGGGTGCCGGTGCTGGAGGGCCTGTCGGCGGACGACTGGGTGGTGGCCGCCGGCACCCAGGTGCTGCGTGAAGGGCAGAAGGTGCGCCCGGTGGACCGGCGGAACCGTCAGGTCAGCCTGGGTGACGGTCAGGACGGTGGCCAGGAAGGTGGAGAGTAGCGATGCGCTTCAACCTTTCCGAATGGGCCCTGCGAAACCGTGCCCTGGTGCTCTATGCGATGATCCTGCTGGGCGCCCTGGGCGCCCTCTCCTATTCGCAGCTGGGCCAGAGCGAAGACCCGCCCTTCACCTTCAAGGTGATGGTGGTGAACACCGTCTGGCCGGGCGCCAGCGCCGAGGAGGTGAGCCGCCAGGTCACCGAACGCATCGAGAAGAAGCTGATGGAGACCGGCGACTACGACCGCATCACCTCGTTCTCCCGGCCCGGCCAGTCGCAGGTGCTGTTCGTGGCCCGCGACGACATGCACTCCTCGGAAATCCCCGACCTCTGGTACCAGGTGCGCAAGAAGGTCGGCGACATCAAGCACACCCTGCCCCCGGACGCCCAGGGGCCGTTCTTCAATGACGAGTTCGGCACCACCTTCGGCAACATCTACGCGCTCACCGGGCCCGGTTTCGACTACGCGCTGATGAAGGATTACGCCGAGCGCCTGCAGCTCGCCCTGCAGCGCGTGGAGGATGCCGGCAAGGTGGAGCTGGTGGGCGTCCAGGACGAGAAAATCTGGGTGGAGCTGTCCAACACCAAGCTGGCGTCCCTGGGCATTCCCATGGGCGCGGTGCAGCAGGCGCTGCAATCGCAGAACGCGGTGGCCCAGGCGGGCTTCTTCGAGACCCCCAGCGACCGGGTCCGCCTGCGGGTGTCCGGCCAGTTCCGGTCGGTGGAGGAGATCCGCCGTTTCCCCATCGACGTGAACGGCCGCACCCTGCGCCTGGGCGACATCGCCGAGGTGTTCCGCGGCTTCAGCGACCCGGCCGAACCGCGCATGCGCTTTCTGGGCGAAAACGCCATCGGCCTGGCGGTGTCGATGAAGGACGGCGGCGACATTCTCGCCCTGGGTGAAAACCTGGACGCCGAATTCAAGCGCCTGCAGGACACGCTGCCGGCGGGCCTGACGCTGAGCAAGGTGTCCGACCAACCGGCGGCGGTGGAGGCCGGCGTCGGCGAATTCGTGCAGGTGCTGATCGAAGCGCTGGTGATCGTGCTGCTGGTGAGCTTCTTCTCGCTGGGCGCGCGCACCGGCCTGGTGGTGGCGCTGTCGATTCCGCTGGTGCTGGCGATGACCTTCGCGCTGATGCACTACTTCCACATCGGCCTGCACAAGATCTCCCTGGGCGCGCTGGTGCTGGCGCTGGGCCTGATGGTGGACGACGCCATCATCGCCGTGGAGATGATGGCGATAAAAATGGAGCAGGGCTTCAGCCGCTTGAAGGCGGCCGGCTTCGCCTGGACCAGCACCGCCTTCCCGATGCTCACCGGCACGCTGATCACCGCCGCCGGCTTTCTGCCCATCGCCACCGCCGAGTCCGGCACCGGCGAATACACCCGCTCGATCTTCCAGGTGGTGACGCTGTCGTTGCTGGTGTCCTGGATCACCGCCGTGGTGTTCGTGCCCTACCTGGGCGACAAGCTGCTGCCGGAGCTGGCCCGCCGCGACGCCGACGGCAAGGTGCACGATCCCTATCAGAAACCCTTCTACCAGCGCTTCCGGCGGCTGGTGCTGTGGTGCGTGCGCTACCGCAAAACCGTGATCACCCTGACCCTGCTGATCTTCGTGGGCTCGCTGGCGCTGTTCCGGCTGGTGCCGCAGCAGTTCTTCCCGCCCTCGGCGCGGCTGGAGCTGATGGTGGATCTGAAGCTGCACGAGGGCGCCTCCCTGGAGGCCACCCAGGCGCAGACGGAACGGCTCGAGAAACTGCTCGACGACAACCCGGACATCGACCACTACGTGGCCTATGTGGGCGCCGGCTCGCCGCGCTTCTATCTGCCGCTGGACCAGCAGTTGCCGGCGGCCAGCTTCGCCCAGTTCGTGGTGCTCACCGACAGCATCGAACAGCGCGAGGAAATCCGCGCCTGGTTGATCGACACCATGCGCGAGCAGTTCCCCACCCTGCGCAGCCGGGTGTCGCGGCTGGAGAACGGCCCGCCGGTGGGCTACCCGATTCAGTTCCGCGTCTCCGGCGAGCACATTCCCAAGGTCCGTGAGCTGGCCCGCGACGTGGCCGCCGTGGTGCGCGACAACCCGGCGGTGACCAACGTGCATCTGGACTGGGAAGAGCCCAGCAAGGTGGTGCGCCTGAACGTGGACCAGGACCGCGCCCGCGCCCTGGGCGTGAATACCGCCGACCTGTCCCGGGCGCTGCAGAGCTCCCTGTCCGGCGTGGCGGTGAGCCAGTACCGCGAGGACAACGAGCTGATCGACGTGGAAGTGCGCGGCGACGCCCGCGAGCGCGAGGCTCTGGGGCAACTGGGCAACCTGGCGGTGCAGACCGAGACCGGCCGCAGCGTGCCGCTCAATCAGGTGGCGACCCTGGAGTACGGCTTCGAGGAAGGCATCATCTGGCACCGCAACCGGCTGCCCACGGTCACCGTGCGCGCCGACATCTACGGCGACGAGCAACCCGCCACCCTGGTCGGTCAGTTGCAGCCCAAGCTGCAGGGCGTGCGCGAGGCGCTGCCGCCGGGCTATCTGCTGGAGGTGGGCGGCACCGTGGAGGAATCCGCCCGCGGCCAGAGCTCGGTGAACGCCGGCCTGCCGCTGTTCGTGCTGGTGGTGATCACCCTGCTGATGCTGCAGCTGCGCCGCTTCTCGCTGACCACCATGGTGTTCCTCACCGCGCCGCTGGGGCTGATCGGCGTGACCCTGTTCCTGCTGCTGTTCGGCGAGCCGTTCGGCTTCGTGGCGATGCTCGGCACCATCGCGCTGACCGGCATGATCATGCGCAACTCGGTGATCCTGGTGGATCAGATCGAGCAGGACATCAGCCAGGGCCGCAGCCAGTGGGACGCGATCATCGAGTCCACGGTGCGCCGTTTCCGGCCCATCGCGCTGACCGCGCTGACCGCGGTGCTGGCGATGATTCCGCTGTCACGCAGCGACTTCTTCGGCCCCATGGCGGTGGCGATCATGGGCGGGCTGATCGTGGCCACCGCTCTGACCCTGCTGTTCCTGCCGGCGCTGTACGCCGCCTGGTTCCGGGTCAAGGAGACCCACAACGACGAGCCGGTTACTCAGTGAACCGGACGCCGTCGAGCACCGTCTGCAGCGTTTCCAGGGCCTCGGTCTGGCGGTCCGCCGCCTGGCCCTGGCCGCCGCTGCCGCGGGCGATCAGATCGATGGCGTAGCAGGACTCGGTGTAGGTGGCGCGATAGCTGCGAATGGTGGTGTATTGGTCGCCATCGGTGCGCGTCACGTCGAAGCGGGTGAACGCCACATCGTCGATGGTCTGCGTCTGCTTGCTCTTCTGGTCGACGCCCTCGGGCAGGTCCTTGCAGTGGGTGAGCGCCTTGGTGTTGCGGCTGGCGCCGAGCTGAAAGCGCGCGTCCACCTCACCGGGTACTTTCAGAGTCAGCAGGCGCCGGCCCTCCCGGCCGTCGGCGAAGGCGTGCCATTGCGCCGCGTCCCCGGCCTCGCCGTCTTCAGCGGATACCTTTTGCAGGGATTCCGGGTAGTCCACTTCAATGCGGAATCGGGTGTCGGTGAAGGTGGCGGCGTCCTCACCGGAGGCGGCGGCATTCGGCTGCTGGGCGGACTCATACCCACCACCGGCCTCTTCCTCACTGCCGTCGGCGGGGCCGCCGGTTTGCTCGGCGCCGGTCTCTTCGCCGGGCCGGGATTCTTCAATGGGCGGATGCGGAACGGTCTCTTCGTCGTCCGCCGCCTTCTTGGCGTCGTCCTCGTCCGGCGGCTGGCAGCCGGCCAGGAATAACGTGCCGGTGAGCGCACCGGTGGCCAGTAAAACGGTGAGATTGCGCATGGTACTGCTCCTTTTCGGGTATCGGCTGCCGTCCTTGGGCAACCACGACTAACGCTTTTCATCCTACGCCCCGCCACGCCGGACAACGCCCCCGCTTAACACTGTTTAACAGCGGCGGCGCCGTTCACGTTAAACTCGTGCCCCTCGAAGGGAGGCGAAGCGTGGAACTGGAACTGTCGCTATTACTGATACTGGGTGGGGTCGCCCTGCTGGCCGGCTTTATCGATACCCTGGCCGGCGGCGGAGGCCTGCTGACCCTGCCGGCGCTGTTGCTGGCCGGACTGAACCCGGTGAACGCGCTCGCCACCAACAAGCTGCAGGGCACCTTCGGCTCGGGCATGGCCACCTTCATGCTGCTGCGCCGGCGGCGCTTCGCCGAGACGCTGGCGGGGCTGAGGCGTCCGTTCCTGTGGTCGCTGGGGGGCAGCGCCTTGGGCACCGTGCTGGTGCAGCTCACCGACAGCGACGCCCTGCAGGTGCTGGTGCCGGTGGTCCTCGCGGTGATCGCGCTGTATTTCCTGTTCAGCCCCGGCGCCGGCAGCGTGACCCGGGCACCACGACTGTCCGCGCGCCTTTACGAGCGCACCGTGGTGCCGGTGATCGGCTTCTACGACGGCTTCTTCGGGCCGGGCACCGGTTCGTTTTTCTCGCTCACCGGCGTCGCCCTCCGCGGCCAGGATCTGATCACCGCCACCGCCCAGGCCAAGGCGCTGAACTTCGCCAGCAACATCGCCTCGCTGACGCTGTTCGTGGTCGGCGGCAAGGTGCTGTGGGTCACCGGCGCGGTGATGATCGTCGGCCAGATGGCCGGCGCCTGGCTGGGTTCCCACGCGGTGCTGCGCGGCGGCGCCCGTTTGATCCGGCCGCTGATCGTGATCGTCTGCCTGGCCATGCTGCTTCGCTATCTGTTCGGCTGAGCGCCAGTCGCTTGATTCCTGACCCACGGGTCATACACTGATTACGCCATAATACCAACGAGCTCGGGACCTTCTTCATGGGTGACACATCCAGGCGTGATTACCGTCGGCCGGACGGCGAGACCCTTTACTGGCCGATGGGCCCCTTCAAACTCCGTCTGCCCTTCCTGCATTACCGTTTCGAATGGCCCGATTATTTCCAGGGTCTGCTGATGTGCGCGGTGGATCTGGCCGCCATTCCGCTGATGACCGAACTGCTGGGCATGCCGTTCGAGGCGGCGCTGGCGGTGGTGCTGCTGAACGGCTTCTTGTACCTGTTGCACCACTTGCTCGGCGACCCGGTGGTGCCCGGCTGGATCACGCCGGCGATTCCTCTTTTGATGGCCTACTGCGCCAGTTTTCCGGAGGGCGAGGCGCGGGTGCATGCGCTGATCGCGTTCCAATTGTTACTGGGTGTGTTCTGTATCGGGCTGGGCGCCACCGGGTTATCGAGGCGGGTGGTGAGCCTGGTGCCACCGGCGATCAAGGCGGGCATTATCATGGGCGCCGGCATCGCCGCGGTGATTTCGGTGTTCGAGGTGGGCGGCCGCTTCGAGAGCTTCCCGTGGACCATTTCCATCGCCATCGGCATCGCTTTCTACCTGATTTTCTCCAAGCACTTCGCGGTGCTGAAAACCCGCAACGCCTTCTGGGGCACCCTGGGCAAGCTGGGTATTTTCCCGATCATCGCCCTGGCCATCGTGCTGGCGCCGCTGTTCAGCGAAGCGCCCTGGCCGACCATTGAATGGGGCTTCACCACGCCGGACTTCGCCACCCTGTGGAGCGAGTACACCGTGTTTGGCCTGGGCCTGCCGTCGCCGGAAATGTTCCTGCAGGCGATCCCCACCATGCTGGCGGCCTACATCGTGCTGTTCGGCGACGTGCTGCAGGGCAAGGCGCTGCTCAAGGAGGCGGACGCCAGCCGCCAGGACGAGGACGTGGACTACAACCCGGACCGCGCCCACATGATCTTCGGCGGCCGTAACGCCACCATGAGCATCATCGGCCCGGACGTGGCCATGTGCGGCCCGCTGTGGGCGGCCATGCACGTGGTGATCGTGGAGCGCTTCAAGGAGGGCCGCAAGGCGATGGATTCGATCTTCGGCGGCGCCGGCTCGTTCCGCTGGGGCACCAACACCGGCCTGCTGCTGATGCCCATCGTCAGCCTGGTGGAACCGATCCTGGGCGTGGCCCTGGCGCTGACGCTGCTGATCCAGGGCTACGTGAGCGTGCGCATCGGCATTCTTGAAGCGCGCAGCCAGCGCGACCTGGGCATCGCCGGGGTGGTCGCCGCGGTGCTCGCCACCAAGGGCGCCACCTGGGCGTTCGCCGTGGGCGTGGCGCTGTGCATCCTGATTTACGGTCGCCGCTTCTTCAGCGGCGAGAACGACCAGACCTTCACCAAGGACAACGACGAGGAAACACAATGAAAACCCGTGCCGCAGTACTGCGTGAGATGGGCGCCCAGCGCCCGTTCAAGGACTCCCAGCCGCTGAAAATCGAAGAGGTGGAACTGGATGCCCCGGGCCACGGCGAGATTCTGGTGCGGGTGCGCGCCGCCGGCCTGTGCCACTCCGACCTGTCGGTGATCGACGGCAACCGGCCCCGGCCGCTGCCCATGGCGTTGGGCCACGAAGCCGCCGGCGAGGTGGTGGAAGTGGGCGCCGGCGTCGCCGATCTGGAAGTGGGCGACCATGTGGTGTTCTCGTTCGTGCCCAGCTGCGGCACCTGCGACTACTGCCTGGGCGGCCGCGCGGCGCTGTGCGCCCCCGGCGCCAAGGCCAACAACGACGGCGTGCTGCTGGGCGGCGACCGCCGCCTGCACCAGGGCGACGCCACCATCAACCACCACCTGGGTGTGTCCGGCTTCGCCGAGCACGCGGTGACCTCGCGCCGTTCCGCGGTGAAGATTCCCAAGGATCTGCCGTTCGAGATCGCCGCGGTGTTCGGCTGCGCGGTGCTCACCGGCATGGGCGCGGTGGTGCACACCGCCGGGCTGCGCGCCGGCCAGTCGGTGCTGGTGGTGGGCCTGGGCGGCGTGGGCCTGTCCGCGGTGCTGGGCGCGGTGGCCGCCGGCGCTCGCCAGGTGATCGCCGCCGACATCGCCGAGGACAAGCTGGAGCTGGCCAAATCCATCGGCGCCACCCATGTGGTCAACTCCAAGGACGCGGACGCGGTGCAGCAGGTCAAGGACATCAGCGGCGGCGGCGTGGACATCGCCGCCGAGTTCGCCGGTGTCGGCCCGGCGCTGGAATTCGCCTTCGCCGCCACCGGCAAGGGCGGCAGCACGGTGACCGCCGGCCTGCCCCACCCGGACACCCGCCTGGCGGTGAGCCCGGTGCAGATGGTGGCCGAGGAGCGCCGCTTCCTGGGCTCCTACCTGGGCGGCCATGTGCCGGCGCTGGATATTCCCGAGTACATCGCGCTCTATCAGGCCGGCCGCCTGCCGGTGGACAAGCTGCTCACCCACCGCATGAAGCTGGAAGACATTAACGAAGGCTTCGACCGGCTGGCCGACGGCGACGCCATCCGCCAGGTGATCCTGTTCGATTGATGGCGACCCCGAGGCTGCGGCAGGTGTGCCTGGTGGCGCCGGCACTGGCGGCGCCGGAGCGGGCACTGGCCGCCGTGCTCGGCGCGGCGTCCTGCCACCGGGACCCGCACCTGGCCCGCTACGGTCTGGAGAACGTGATCTTCCGGCTCGGCGACCGCTTTATCGAAATCGTCGCGCCGATCGAGGACGGCACCGCCGCCGGCCGTTTTCTGGAACGCAGCGGCGGCCGGGGCGGCTATATGGCGATCTTCGACTGCGAGGATCCGGAGCGCCGCGCCCAGGACGCGGAAGCGCTGGGGGTGCCGGTGGTGAACCGCATGCGGGTGGACGCCTACCTGGGCGTGCAGTTGCACCCCAAAGCCTGCCGGGCGGCGATGATCGAGTTCAACCGCACCGAAGGCGGGGCGGCCCTGGACGGGCCTTACTGGCCGGCCGGGCCGGACTGGCAGGCGGCGCCGCAAGCGGAGCCGCCCTGCCGTCTGGACGCCGTCGTTCTGGACAGCCCCACGCCCGGCGATCTGGCCGCCCACTGGGGAAGCCTGCTCGGTATAACGGTGGCGGACGATCACCGCGCCGATGCCGGCGGCGTGGCGCTGCGGTTCCAGCCCGGTCGGAAGGAGTGCCTGAGTGCGCTGTCACTGCGTAGCGCCGACCCGGACCTTCTGCTGGCACGGGCCGGAGCCGAGGGGCTGGCGGTGGATCGGGGCGGCTTTGAACTGGCCGGCGTGCGCTGGCAGCTCGAGCAAGGGTAACACCCGCGACTAGCCCAGCTTCTTGAGCATGGCGCCCATCATTTCGTGGATCTTATTGACCGCTTTCAGCGGTCGCACCATCACTTTGAAGTCGTCGATGCGGCCGTCTTCGTCGCAGTGGATCATATCGATGCCGTTGAGCTGGATGCCGTCCAGCACGGTGGTGAATTCCAGCACCGCGTTGCGGCCGTCGAGGATTTCCCGCTCATAGCGGAAATGCTCGTTGTTGAGCGTGTGCAGGGCGGCGGTGAGGTACATTTTGGTGATCGCCTTACCTTCCTGCGGGGTGTGCACCACCGGCGAGTGGAACACCACGTTGTCGGCGAGGATATCGTTGAGCGCCTCGGCGTCCTTGGTGTCCACCAGCCGGTGCCAGCGTTCAATGGTCTGCTCGATCATGTCGGGCCCTGAATGTTGTTGTTGGAGAGCCCAACATAGCCCGGCGGGGAAGCCGGGCGCCATGGTGGTTTGCGTCGAGAATCAGGCGGCGCCGATGCTCTCTGCTTTCACTTCGAAGTAGTCGTACAGGCTGTCCAGGGCGGCGCGCAGGGTGGCGCCCTGCAGGCTGAGGCGGGCCATCAGCTCTTCCAGGGCGTCCTCGGCGTTGATGTTGTCGATGTTCTCCTGGATCAGGTCCAGCGGCTTGAGCCGCTTGATGGCCAGGTCCTGCTGCAGGTCGAATTCCATTTCGTCGTTCCAGCACAGGTTCACCTTCACCGCCGCCAGCTGTTCCAGGTGGGCGAGGATCTCCTCGCGGCTCAGGTCCAGGGCGGTGATGCGCACGCTGGCGCCGTCGCCGTCCTTGAACTCGCAGCGGTCGCCGATGGTGAACCCCTCCGGCAGCGACGCCGGGTCGCGCAGCCATTCGCCGAAGGCGGCGGTGGTGGCGCTGGCCGCGGTGGGCCGGGTCACCGGCAGGGAGTCCACCGCCTTGCGCAGGGCGGCGACGATCTGCTCGGCGCGGCTGTCCGAGGCGCTGTCCACCAGGATGCGGCGGCGCTCCAGGTCGATCAGCACGCCGGTGCGGCGCGAGCGAGTGAAGGCGCGCGGCAGCAGCTCGAAGGTGATCTGGTCCTTCAGCTCGGCGCGCTCACGGCGGCCCACCGGGCGGCCTTCCTGCTCGCGGATCTGTTCCACCTTTTCGTCCAGTTCTTCCTTGATCACCGGCCCGGGCAGCAGGCGGGCGATTTCCTGGTGCACGCAGTAGAGGAAGCCGTCCGCCACCACCACCATGCGGTCTTCGCCCTTGAGCGGCGGCACGAAACCTTCACTGCTCAGGCTCTGGCGGCCGCAGGGCGGGCAGCGGTGCTGCTCGAGGCGCTCCTCCAGTTCCGCCGCCGACCAGGGGAAGGGCTCCGCGCCCAGGAAAACGGTGAGGTTCTTGATCCACATAGATAAGGGGTATCCGGAAACGTAGGGTTGGCAAAGGGCGCTCACATTAGCCCAGGGCCACAGCGCTCTCAAGGGCACGGTTGGGTCAAGCGAACTTATTCAGTTTCCGGCCACGAACACGTTTCCTTCACGACGTCGCGACTGCCGGTCCTTGAAGGTACCCAGTTGAAGCGAATTTATTTGACATGGCACGGGGATATCGCAAACCTCGGTAGCCGAAAACAACAACCGCCAAGCCTCGGGAGAGAAAACATGCTAGGCCAAATGATGAACCAGCCGCTGTTGATCAGCGCACAGATCGCCCACGCCGCCCGCTACCACGCCGATGGAGAGATCGTCTCCGTGGAGACCACCGGCGGCCTCCACCGCACCAACTGGGGCGAAGTGGAACGGCGGTCCCGCCAGCTGGGTTCGGCGCTGCTGGGCCTGGGCCTGAAACAGAGCGACCGGGTCGCCACCCTGGCCTGGAACAACTACCGCCACCTGGAAGCCTATTTCGGTGTGTCCGGTGCCGGCCTGGTGTGCCACACCATCAACCCGCGCCTGTTCCCGGAACAGTTGGTGTATATCCTCAACCACGCCCAGGACCGCGTCCTGCTCATCGACAAGACCTTCCTGCCGCTGATCGCGGCGATCAAGGACAAGCTGGAACACCTGGAGCACGTGGTGCTGCTGAGCGGCGAAGACGCCGAAGCCGCCGAGAAAGTGCCCGGCATCAAGTTCTACGACGACCTGGTGGATTCCGGCAACGCCGATTTCCAATGGCCGGAATTCGATGAGAACACCGCCTCCAGCCTGTGCTACACCTCCGGCACCACCGGCAACCCGAAAGGCGCCCTCTACTCGCACCGCTCCACGGTGCTGCACTCCATGGCCGTGGCGCTGCCGGACAGCCTGGATCTTTCCGCCCGGGATTGCCTGATGCCGGTGGTGCCGATGTTCCATGTGAACGCCTGGGGCATCCCCTACGCCGCCGCCATGGTGGGCAGCAAGATGGTGCTGCCCGGCCCGGGTCTGGACGGCGACAGCCTGAAGAACCTGATCAACAGCGAAAACGTGACCTGCGCCGCCGGCGTACCGACGCTGTGGCAGGGTCTGATCGGCGCGCTCAAGAAAGCCAACGAGAAGGTGCCCAGCCTGACCCGCACCGTGATCGGCGGCTCCGCCTGCCCGCCGTCCATGATCGCCACCTTCCGTGACGACTACGGCGTGGACACGCTGCACGCCTGGGGCATGACCGAAATGAGCCCGGTGGGCTCGGTGAGCACCCTGCTGCACAAGCACACCCAGCTGTCCGAGGAAGAGCAGGCCGCGATTCGCGCCAAACAGGGCCGCCCGCCGTTCGGCGTGGACCTGCGCATCGCCGACGCCGACGGCAACGAGCTGCCCATGGACGGCGAAACCCAGGGTGACCTGTACGCCAAGGGCCACTGGGTGATCAGCGCTTACTTCAACGTGGACGCCGAGCCGCCGCACGTGGACGGCTGGTTCCCCACCGGTGACATCGCCACCCTGGATGAGAACGGCATCGTCACCATCAAGGACCGCTCCAAGGACGTGATCAAGTCCGGCGGCGAGTGGATCAGCTCCGTGGAGCTGGAGAACATCGCCGTGGGCATGCCGGAACTGGCCGACGCCGCGGTGATCGCCGCCACCCACAAGAAGTGGGACGAGCGCCCGCTGCTGATCGCCGTGAAGGCGGAAGGTCAGGACCCGTCCGAAAAAGACATCCTGGCCGGCTACGAGGGCAAGATCGCCTCCTGGCAGCTGCCCGACGCGGTGGTGTTCGTGGACGAACTGCCGCGCAACGCCACCGGCAAGGTGCTCAAGAACAAGCTCCGCGATCAGTACGGCGACTACCTGATCAAAGAGTAATCCGCGGCGTTAAGCCCGTTACGCCGCGCCCCCTGGGGCGCGGCGTCTTCCTTACCTTCTCCGTTCACCCTTCCCCGTTCACCTGAAGCTCTCTGACCGGCCGCACTTCGATACTGCCGACCCGGGCCGGGGGGATGTTCTCGGCGATGCGGATCGCCTCGTTCAAATCGCGGGCGTCGACCAGGTAGAAGCCGGTGAGCTGCTCCTTGGTCTCCGCGAAGGGACCGTCGGTGACCGACGTCTTGCCGTCACGCACCCGCACCGTAACCGCGCTGCGGACCGGCTCCAGGGGTTCGCCGCCGAGCATGTGGCCGCTTTCCGCCAGCGAGTCCGCGTAGGCCTGGCATTCGTCGTCCTCGGGACTGTCGGGCAGGCTGTGCAGCGAGGCTTCCTCGGCGTACACCAGACACAGGTATTTCATCGGTACTCTCCTTGGCCTTATCGGCCTTATTGATGGGTGGATTATCCCTGGTCGTTCAGCGGGCGGCGGATTCAACATCCAGCGCCGCCAGCCGCTTTTCCAGGAAGGCGCGCTGGGCGCCCTGCTGGCACAGCGCCAGCGCCTCGCGGTAGCCAGCGCGGGCCTCTTCGATGTGGCCGGCACGGCGACAAAGGTCCGCCCGCGCGGCCCGGGCCAGGTAGTAGCCGTCCAGGCCGCCGTCGGCGAGCAGCCCGTCGATCAGCGCCAGCCCGGCCTCGGGGCCGTCACGCATGGCCACCGCCACCGCCCGGTTGAGCGCAACCACCGGCGAAGGCGCGGCGCGCAGCAGCACGTCGTAGAGCCCGACGATCTGTTCCCAGTCGGTGTCCTCGGGGCGGGCCGCCTCGGCGTGCACGGCGGCGATCGCCGCCTGCAGGCTGTAGGGCCCGAAGCGACGCGAACGCAGCGCCTGCTCCACCAGTTTCTCGCCCTCGGCGATCAAGGCCCGGTCCCACAGCGTCCGATCCTGGTCGTCCAGCAGCACCGGGTCGCCGGCGGCGTCGGTGCGCGCCGCCCGGCGCGCCTCGGTGAGCAGCATCAGCGCCAGCAGGCCGGCCGCTTCCGGCTCCGGCAGCAGGGACAGCAGCAGACGGCCCAGACGCAGGGCCTCGCTGGACAGATCGGCGCGGGTCGGCGCGTCACCGGACGACGGGAAGTAGCCTTCGTTGAACACCAGGTAGATCACCTGAAGCACGCTGTCGAGCCGCTCCGCCAGCTCGCTTTTCTCAGGCACCCGGTAGGGGATGCCGGCGTCACGGATCTTGGCCTTGGCGCGCACGATGCGCTGGGCCACGGTGGGCGTGGGCGTGAGGAAAGCGCTGGCGATCTCCTCGGTGGTGAGATCGCAGACTTCGCGCAGTGTCAGCGCCACCCGTGCCTGCTCGGACAGCGCCGGGTGGCAGCAGGTGAAGATCAAACGCAACCGGTCGTCCTCGACGCTCAGGTCCAGGTCCGGCATTTCGGTGGCCTGCTCGAAGCGCAGCGCCAGCTCTTCCAGGGAGGCGTCGAAGCGGGCGCGGCGGCGCAGCCGGTCGATGGCTTTAAAGCGCCCGGCACTGATCAGCCAGGCGCGCGGGTTGTCGGGCAGCCCGTCCACGGGCCATTGCGTGACCGCCGCGGTGAAGGCGTCCTGCAGCGCCTCCTCGGCCAGGTCGAAATCGCCCAGCAGGCGGATCAGCGTGGCCAGCACGCGGCGCGATTCCTCCCGGTACAGGGCTTCGATATGACGGCTAATCGACAAACGCCTCCCTCCCTTGAGCGTCCCCCTGGCGACTCCAGGGCGCCGGCTCGCTGAGCGGGCGCACCTCCACGCAGCCCAGCCGCACCAGCGGCAGGCCGGCGGCCAGCCGCAACGCCTGGTCCAGGTCGCGGGCGCGCAGCAGCACCACCAGCGCCAGTTGCTGGTCCCCGGGAACGGCGGCGCCGTCGCGCAACCGCAGGCCGCCGTCGCGGTGGCGCAGGGTGGTCGCCAGCCGCGCGGACGGCAACCACTGGCCCCACTGATAGTGCTGCTCGGTGATCAGGGCTTGCCGGTAGTCGCAGGTCTTCGCCAGCAGAGTATCCCGCTCGGCGCGCGGCAGTGACGCCAACCGGTTCTCATCCACGTACACCAGGCAAATATAATCCATCTCGATTCTCCGGGAGCAAACGCCATTGGGCATCGATACTCCACAGTCGAACCGGCCGGCGGCGTTTCGACAGCGCCGGGATCACTCCGCCTCGCCCACCTCCCGGCGCAGCTGCTGGAAAAAATCCGGCTGCGCCCAGGCACGAAAGTCGCCGCGTTGATAGGCGAGCGCGTTCTTGTAGTAGGCGAGCGCGTTGATCCGGTTGGGTTCGCCGCAGTCGCGGGTCTTCACCACCCGGCCCGGCGCGCCCATGACAATGGAGTTGTCGGGAATCTCGGTGCCCTCTTTCAGAAAAGTATGGCCGGCGATGATGCAGTTATCGCCGATCACGCAGCCGTCCATGATGGTGCTGTTGATGCCCACCAGGCAGTTGTCGCCGATGGTGCAGCCGTGCAGCGTCACATGGTGGGTGATCGAGCAGTAATCGCCGATGCGGGTGCCGGTATGGTTGCCGATGTGCACCATGACGAAATCCTGCAGGTTGGTGTAGCGGCCGATGCGGATGTCATAGAGCTCGGCGCGCAGCGCGGCGTTGATCCACACCGAGGCGCCTTCCGCCAGTTCGATGTCGCCGTACAGCCAGGCGGACTCGTGAATGTAGGCGGCCTGATCGGTGCGCGCCTGGGGGTCGATGTAGCCCACTTCTTTCTCCCGGGTTTTTATTGTTCCGGGAGTATGGCAAACGGGTGCTACGGCGGGTAGGTTTGTGGGAGCTTGCCTGCAAGCGAAAGGGCGCGGAGCGCCCGGCAGGATTCCAGAGACCTTGAAAAGAGGAACAACAACGCCTCTGGTATCCTGCCGGGTGGCTAAGGCCACCCTTTCGCGGGCTGGGCCCGCTCCCACAAACGCGGTCAGAACATCAGGTCGGGCAGATAGGTCGCGATCTCCGGGAAGATCATGATCAGCGCCAGGCCGACGATCTCCACCAGCACGAACGGAATCACCGACACATAGATGTCCTTCATGGTGATACTCGGCGGCACCACGCCCTTCAGATAGAACAGGTTAAACCCGAAGGGTGGCGTCATATAGCCGATCTCCATGTTGATCACGAACAGGATACCGAACCACACCGGGTCGAAGCCCATGGACTGCACGATGGGCAGGAACACCGGCAGCGTGATCAGCATGATGCCGACCGGATCCAGCACCATGGCCAGGAAGAACACGATCACCATCATGGTGATGATGACGGCCCAGGGGCCACCCGGGATGCCGGTGATCATGCCTTCGATCAGCTCCTGCGCGCCCATGCTCTGGTAGGCGGCACTGAACGCGTGGGCGGCGAACAGAATCCACATGATCATACCGGTGAGCTTGAAGGTGCGGATCGAGGCGTCGCGCATCAGTTCCCAGGAGAACTTGCGGTATACCAACGCCGACACCAGCGCGCCGAACACGCCCACGGCGGCCGCTTCGGTGGGCGTGGTGACGCCGGCGATGATCGAGCCCAGGGTCACCACCACGATGATGATGGGCAGGATCACGGCGCGCAGGGCGAGCATTTTTTCCCGCCAGGAGGCGCGCTCATCCTTGGGCAGGGCCGGTGCCAGGTGCGGCTGGAAGTAGCAGCGCACGATGATGTAGATGCAGGTCAGCACCATCAGCAGAATGCCCGGCAGCACGCCGGCGGCGAACATCTGCCCCACGGACACGCCGGTGATCAGGGAATAGAGGATCATCAGGATGCTGGGCGGAATCAGAATGCCCCAGCCGCCGCCGGTGTTGATGCAGCCGAGCACCATGCGCTTGTCGTAGCCGCGCTCGAGCATGGACGGCAGCGCGATGGTGCCCATGGCCACCACGGCGGCGCCGGAGATGCCGCACATGGCGGCGAAGATGGCGCAGATACCCAGGGTGCCGATGGCCAGGCCGCCGCGCAGGCCGCCCCACCACAGGTACATCATGCGGTAGAGGTCCTTGGCCACGCCGGTGCGCTCCAGCACCATGGCCATGAACACGAACAGCGGTATCGCCACCAGGGTGAAGTTGCCCATGGTGCTCCATATCTGCGAAGCGACCATGTAGAAGGCGTCCGGGCCCCAGGTGAAATACAGGAAGATCACCGAGACCCCGCCCAGCACGAAGGCCAGCGGCAGGCCGAGCACCAGGAAGAACAGCAGCGAGCCGAAGAACAGCAGGGTAATTATTTCGATGCTCATCGGTGCTGCTCCTTCACATCGGCTTCGATGTTGTCGACGACACCTTCACCGTCGTCGAGACCGTCTTTCAATACGTCGGCGTACCGCGGGTTGATGGCCACGGCGATGTCACGCAGCAGCTTCACGGTGCCCTGCAGCAACACCAGCGTCACCGCCAGCGGGATAAAGGCCTTGACCGGCCATACCGGCGGGTTCCAGGCGGAATAGGTGGTTTCCTGGCCCTGGAAGGATTCCCAGGCCATGGACGTACCGAAATACAAAAACGCGAGAATAAAAATGTAGAACACCACGGAGGTGAACACATCGATCACCGCCTGAACGCGCGGCGAAAAATGGGAATACAACAGGTCCACGTTGACGTGACCCCGGTGCGCCATCACATAACCGCCCGCCATGATTGAATAGATGGCGAACAGGAACTGGGCGAACTCGGTGGTCCAGACCGTGGGGGCGTCAAACAGGTAACGGCAAATGACCTCGAACAGAAGCAGAGCAGTCATGGCGAAGATCAGGTGGGCGATCCAGCGACCAAGAAAGTCGTTCAGGCGGGTCACCCCGTTTATCAGCGTCTGCAGGAAGGACATGATTCCTCCGCGGGGGGCTCAATAGTCGGACAATAAAAGGGGGAGCCGCATGGCTCCCCCGGGGCGCTCTCGGGTGTTACAGGTAGCCGAGATCGGACAGGAAGCCTTTCAGCTTCTCAACCACTTCGGCGACCTTGTCGCTACGCTTGGCTTCCTCGTCCCACATTTTCTGGGCGGTTTTAGCCAGCTTGTCTTGCACGTCCTGGGGCATGGTGTTGATCTGCACGTCCTGCTCGGCCATTACCTTGGCCAGCGTGATGCGCTCTTTGTAGAGGTATTCGCTGGTGCGAATCCAGAACTGTTCGTTGAGCGAATCCTTGACGATCTTGGCCATGCCTTCGGGCAGCTTGTCCAGCGCCTTCTGGCTAACGATGAAGGCGTCGGTACCGGCGATGTTCAGAGCCGGCTGTACGTGGTACTTGGCCACTTCGTAGAGACCCATGCTGGCGGCACCCTGGGCGGCGCCCCAGTGCGCACCGTCAACCACGCCGCTGGACAGCGCCTGATACAGCTCGCCGCCCGGGATGTAGGTGCCCGCCGCGCCGGCTTCACTGAGGAACTTCTGCAGCGCGCCGGAAGAGCGGATCTTCAGCCCGGTGAAATCATCCCAGCTTTCGATCGGCTTCTTCACCACCATTTCGGTGGGGTACACCTTGTCGGTGGAGTAGTAGACGTTGTGCTTGGCCGCTTCCTCACGAAGCATGTCTTCAAAGCCCATGTTCTTGTGGAAGTAAGCCGCTTCCCAGACGTTGCGGAACGCGAACGGCAGGCCCGAGGCGATACCGGCCAGGCTCATCTTGTCCTGGGCATACGCCGGGGAGATGGTGCCCATCTGAATCACGCCACGGCTGACCGCGTTAAAGGTCTCCTGGGCCTTGAACAGAGCGCCGGCTTCGTAAAGCTCGAGCTCCAGTTTGCCGTCGGTGCGCTCCTCGAGCACGCGCTTGATGCGCTTGAGGCTGTCCTCGTAGGAGCTGCTGGAACCGGGCCAGTGCGACTGCACTTTCCAGGTGATGGTGTCCTCCGCGGCCTGGGCCAGGGGAGAGAAGACCGTGGCTGTCGCGAAAGCCAGAGCCGAACCGCCGATCATCAATTGCTTGCGGAATACGCTGAGCAGAGTCATGGAAAACTCCTGTTGTTGTTGTGCTGCTTATCTCACAAATTCCGCATGGTTATTTCGCATAGCGGAATAGCGAGGGCGTAAAATGAAACCAGGATCTGAAATGTAGCACAGCTTTCCGCCGCACCACACCCTCAATTTGTCGCAAGGTATATTCAGTGTCACCCCTTCACGCCGGCGCCGCCAGCGGTGCCTGCGGCAGCGGCTCGACCAGGCTCTCCAGGGCGGCGGCGAACGCCAGCACCGTGCGGTCCTCCAGATAGGGCCCGATCACCTGCACCGCCAGGGGCCGGCCATCCTCGGTGAGGCCGATGGGCACCGTAGCGGCGGGCAGATAGACGGCACCCGCCAGCCCCACCCACACCAGAATATCCATATAGGGCTGCTCCACCCCGTTCACGGTGAGGGTGCGCTGGTCCGGCCCCGGCGTGTGGCGATGAGTGAACGGCAGCGTCTGCACCACCGGGCACAGCATCACGTCGAAGTCCTGGAAGAAGCGCGCCCAGGCGGCGCGCATCACGCTGCGCTGTTCATGGCTGCGCTGCCAGTCGGCGTGGGACTGGGTGGCGCCCCTGGCGAACAGGGTGCGGTAGCTGTTGTCGTCCGCCGGCGCCTGGCCGGCGGCCTCGCGCAGCTGGTCGTAGAGACCGCCGGGCAAGCCTTCGCCCATGGTGCCGGTGAGCAGCCGGTAGTAGATATCGTGGGCCTCGCCCAGGGTCACGCCGTCGGGACGGGCGCCGGCGTCCACCGAGGCGCCCAGCTCCGCCAGCCGGGCGCTCAGGCCTTCCAGAGCGTCGACGATGGGCCGGTCCACCGGGCAGCGCGGGTCGTCCAGCCAGGTGGCGACGCGGAAGTCCTTCAGCGCCCGGTGGCGGGCCGGCGGCAACTCCAGGCGCCAGGCGGTGGCCTCCTCTTCGTCCGGGGCGGCGAGAATAGTGAGCGCTTGCTCGAGATCCGCCACGTGCCGGGCCAGCGGGCCGGCCACGGACAGGTCACGGCGCGCCAGGGCGCCGGGCGGGCCCGGCACATGGCCGCGGGTGGAGATCAGGCCGAAGCTCGGCTTCAGGCCGCAGACACCGCAAAACGCCGCCGGGGTGCGGATCGAACCGCCGATGTCGCTGCCCAGCTCCAGGGGCGTGAAGCCGGCGGCCAGCGCCGCCGCCGCGCCCCCGGAAGAACCGCCCGGCGTCAGGTCCGGGTTCCAGGGGTTGTGGGTGGTGCCGTAGATGTCGTTGTAGGTCTGCAGGTCCGAGGCGTAGGCGGGCACATTGGTCTTGCCGAAAATCACCGCGCCGGCGTCCAGCAGCCGCTGCACCGCCACGCTGGTGCGTTCCGAGACATGATCGCGCAGCGCCTCGATACCCGCGGTGGTGGGCCAGCCGGCGATTTCGTAGGTCTCCTTGACGGTCATCGGCACGCCGTGCAGCGCGCCCCAGTCCTCGCCCCGGGCCAGGGCGCGGTCCGCCTCGCGGGCGCGCTCGCGGGCCTGCTCGAAGCGGCGCACCACCACCGCATTCAGGGCGCCGTCAAGGCGCTCGATACGGTCTATAAAATGCTCCAGGGCGGCCTCGGCGGTGACTTCCCCGTCCTTGATGCGCCGGGCCAGAGCCGAGGCGCCGATACGGTGTAATTCCATGTGCTCTCCCTTTGGGTACGCAGCGCACCACTATCATTATTTTGGAATGTGATTTCGTTTTTATCAGAGTCGGCGAAGGGCGGCAATCGCTGGCGAAGCCCTCCAGCACCGTGACAGAATCCGCTTCCAATCGTGCACCCGCAATCGGCGGAGCACCATGCTTCCCGTCACAGCCGGCAAGGAGATCCCTATGAAATACCTGCATACCATGGTGCGCGTCAGCGACCTGGACGCGTCGTTGCGCTTCTATTGCGAAGGGCTGGGGCTGCAAGAGAACCGCCGCAAGGAGGTGCCCGGCGGGCGTTTCACGCTGGTGTTCCTGGCCGCCCCGGAGACCCCGGACGCGGAGCTGGAACTGACCTGGAACTGGGACCCGGAGGAGGACATGGGCTCGGCGCGCAACTTCGGCCATCTGGCGTTCCGCGTCGACGACATCTACGCCCTGTGCGAGCACCTGCAAGGCATGGGCTACACCATCAACCGGCCGCCCCGGGACGGCCACATGGCGTTCGTGCGCTCGCCGGATCTGATCTCCGTGGAGCTGCTGCAGAAAGGCGACGCCCTGCCCCCGCGTGAACCCTGGGCGTCGATGGAAAACACCGGCACCTGGTAGCCGGCGCCGCCGGTTACTGCGGTGTCGCCTCGCCGACCACCCAGGCGGCCATTTTTTCCACGGCGGTGACACAGCGGCCGCAATGGCGACGCAGAAAGGCGTCGTCCAGGGGGCGATCGCGGGCTTCCCGCGCGGCGGCGGCCAGCGCCTGCTCGCCGTCGAAGTCGACGAACGCCAGCCGCAGGGTCAGCTCTTCCGCCGGCCGCCCGAAGGCTTCGCCGGGCAGCGTCGCCACGCCGGTCTCTTCCAGCAGCCGCTCGCACAGCGTGCCGCTGTCGCGGATGCCACGACCGGCCAGCCGCGCCGCCAGCGGCGAGAAGTCGGGAAACAGATAAAACGCGCCGTCGGGCATCTCCAGCTCCACCCCGGCGTCACGCAGGGCCGCCACATGATGCCCGGCGAGCGCCGCCAGAATGCGGCGCGACTGGAACAGGTAGTCCTCCAGCTCGGTGCCGCCCTGGAAGGCGGTGATCGCCGCGTGCTGAATCGGCGCCGCCACCGAGGTGTAGGTTTCACTGGCCACCGTGGCCATGGCCTGGCGCAACCAGTGCAGGTTGTCCGGAAAGGCGAAGGTGCCCAGCCGCCAGCCACCGGCGCCGCACCATTTGCTCAGCCCACTGCTGACGATGGTGCCCTCCGGGTAGTAGCGGGAGATGGACTGGTGCGCGCCGTTATAGTCCAGCTCGCCGTAGATCTCGTCGCTGAGCAGAATCAGACGGTGGCGCCGGGCCACCTCGGCCAGCGCCCGCAGTTCCTGTTCGTCGAAGCCGTAGCCGTGGGGGTTGGCCGGCGAATTGAGAATCACCAGACGCGGACGCCCGGGGTCCCGGGCGCACAGGGTCTCCAGGGCTTCGGCGGTGGGCTTCCAGCGGTTGGCGCGGGTGGTCGGCAGCCAGTGCACCTGACGCCCGATGATGCGCGCCTGCGGCGCGTAGGACACCCAGCTGGGCGTGGGGATCACCAGATCGCCGTAATAGACCAGCTGCAGGATAAACATCAGCTCCTTGGACCCGGGACCGATCATGGTGTTGTCCGGGGAAAACGACACGCCCTGCCAGCGCTGCCAATAACCGGCCACCGCCCGGCGCAGGGCCGGCAGCCCCAGCACCGGCAGGTAGTCCTTGGCGGCGGCGTGCTCGCGCAGGGCACCGACCACGGAGGTCGGCACCGGAAACGGCGACTGCCCCAGCCCGAGCTTGAACACCGGGCGCCCCTGGGTGAGCAGTTCGTTACTGAGTTCGTTGATGGCGAGGGTGGCGGACACCCCCAGGCCACGGACATTGAGGTTGAGGTTAACGCTGGGGTGGAACTCCGCGGTCATCGTCGGGGCCTTCTGGCTGAGAAACACAAACCCCGACGATACCGCCTTTACGCGCGGATGAAACCGCTTAGATATAGAAATCCAGATCTTCCTGGTGCTTCAACAGATCGCGAAGCTGGTAGGGGTCATCGCCGTGGAAGTACACCAGGCCCCAGTGGGTGCCGAAGGCGGTGCGCTTGGTGACGGTTTCTTCCAGCGGCGCGGTGAGTTCGTGGAAATCGAAGTACGGGTGCTCCAGGGTTTCGTCCGGAATTTCCAGCTGGCTGACCACGCGGCGGCGCGGGTAAACGCCGAAACAACCGGCGTGCCCTTTGGCGTCGACCACTTCCTTGGGGAAGAAATCGACAATTTCCTGCTCGGTGGTTTTCGGGTCGAACACCAGCACCATGGCCTGGTAGGCGTTGAAGCCGTAAACCTTTTCCAGCAGCTCGAACACTTTGAAGCCGGGCGGACGATAGGCCACTTCGCCGAAGTACATGGTGCCGTCGCTGGTGACGAAGTATTCGGGGTGGATAAAGCCGGATTTCAGGTCGAACGTTTTGATCAGCTTTTCGATTTCCTGTTTGATGCGCGGGCGCCAGCTTTCCAGCTCCGGGCTGGCGGGCACGAACACGGAATAGCCCAGCGTCACGTATTCGGAAATATTCAGGAAACGGATCTTGCCGTCGTGAATCCAGGCTTCCACGGCGAATTCCCAGCCGTCCAAGTGGCTTTCCATCAGCACCGGGAATTCTTCCTCCGGGATGGTATCCACTTCGTCCGGCGTGCGGATCACGCGGTGGCCGAGACAGCCGGCCTTGTCGAACGCTTTCAGGTGAATCGGATCATTCGGGTCGCCGTCCAGCTTGAGCAAAGTCTGGTTCACCCGCTTCAGAAAGCGAATCACGTCTTCCCGGTCGTGAGCTTCTTCAAAAATGCCCACCCGAATGCCGCCCAGTTGCGCGCGCCGTTTCATCAGGGCTTTATCGCGGAACAATACCGACTGGCCGTACAAACGCGGGTTGTCCATCAACACCGAGTTGATGGCGCCGGACCATTCCACCGTTTCCTCGAACAGCGGGATCGCCACATCGACCCCTTCCGCTTGCAGTTTTTCGGCGATTTCCATGGAGCGGTCGTTGAGCCGCTCGAAATCCCAGCTCATAAAGGGAATATCGTGTTCTTCGGCGAAGGCGCGGGCCCAGTCCGGTGCCACCACGACAAAACGGCGGTCGAACTTTTCCAGTGCTTCGATGGCGTTCAGGCTCCAGCCCAGCAGGGCCACGTACCCTTTTTGCGGATCTTTCTTGGCCGTCATGATCATCTCCTTGTTTCGGGCCGACCGTAGAGAGGAGGCGCGGCATGCCACCGCGGGGTTCGGCGTGACGTCCTTGCACACCGGGTCGCTGACCCTTTTCACAGAGTAGCAGAACGCAGAGCTTGCCGCGTCAACGGTTCCGGGTTCATCTTGGGGTATAGTGTCACGCGGGCCGCCCTACCGGCGGCAAACGAGCTCGACCCGGGGATACCATGAGCACCAGCGATACGCAGCACGACGACGCCAAACCGGACCTGGCGGGACGCTTCGACCAGGCCCTGGAACAGGTGAGCCAGGCCAGCCGTTTCGCCAAGGCACTGCACACCGGCAAGGTCCTGCAACTGGCCGGCCGCCTGCTGTGCCAGCCCGAGGGCGCCGAGCAGCTGTATCAACGCGCCGCGGCGATCGAACACTCGGGCCTGTTTTCCGGCACCGACTGGGCCCACCCGGAGATTCTGCAGGCGGACATCACCGTTCAGACCCTGCGTCTGGGTGCGCCGGACGACATCACCCTGGAAGCCCTCAGTGAGCTGCGCCTGCTGGCGGTGGCCCAGGGCGAGCTGCCCCACGACGCGCTGTCCGCCGAGCAGGCGCACCACTATCTGGCCCAGGTACTGGCGTTGAATCTGGACCTGCTGTTCGAGACCGGCGGCGAAGCCATCCGGGTGCGCCAGGGGCGCATGGCGGTGGCCGTGCGCGGCGTGCTGCAGTTGCTGGTGTCGCGCATCGGTTACGACAACATCATCGACCGGCTGATCGAGGAGATCTGGCGGATTCTGGCCCAGCGGCCGGTACGGGTGGACCACCTCAAAGCGATGATCACGCAGATCGCCGCCTGCCTGTACAACCCGTCGATCACCATCTCCAACAGCCGCGGCGCGGACCGTTTGGTGAGCGCCCTGTTCGGCCCCACCCAGGCCTCCGTGGAGGACCCGGGCCTGGAGGTGTACGCCGAGCGGTTGGCGGGCATGGACAACCAGGCCCTGCAGCAGGAGGCCAACGGCTTCGCCCGCGCGATGCATGACACCGGTCTGGTGTCGGCGTATCAGCCGGTGTTCCTGCGCTTCGCCGTCGAGCAGTCCACCGACCTGGTGAGCGCCGCCCTGGGGCTGAGCGCCACCGGCCGTGACGCCCTGCTCTGCTACCAGGATCTGGTCTACGCGCTGATCAACGCTTCGGTGTTTCCGGAAACCGCCCAGGCCGCCTACGGGCTGGCGCTGATGCTGGAGCGCGGCGTGCTGTTCGCGCCGCCGGTGGCGCCGGCGCTGTGGCGGCAGCTGGGCCAGACCCTGAGCGCCAATGCCGACGCCGCCATCGTCCAGGCGCTGAGCGACATCCGGCCGGCCAAGGTGCAGCTGATCGCCGGCGTGCTCGGCGTGCTCGGTCTGCCGCTGGGCGTCGGCCAGGGCAACAACCCCACCTGCCAGTCGGCGCGGGCGATTTCCATGTGGGCCTACAACGACCCGGACTACCTGCTGCAGATGATCGTCTGGGCCACCCGCGACGACGACCTGGTGATGCATTTCGAAGGCCAGCGTCTGTCCTCCAAGGAGCTGGCGCTGACCACCCCGGCCATCGCGCCGCTGGACGTGGACGCGGTGTCGGCGGTGCTGGTGCCCCACCTGGACCGCATCTATCACGCCATGGGCGCGCTGTGCGCGGACCGTGGCGACGACCCGCACCGCTGGATCAACCCGGAGTTCCACGGCTGGTGGGTGGGCCGCGGGTTCAAACTGGCGGTGGACCTGCCCACCGGCAAGCTGAGCCACTACGACGATTTCGTGCGTTACTTCTATGCCTGCTACCACCCGATGCACAACGGCAACCAGCCGCTGATCTACCCGCAGCCGGTGGGCCTGGCGGTGACCGACAGCGCCGCCCGTTTTGTCGGCTGGCACGCGATCACCATCCAGCGGGTCACCCTGGATCAGGACGAAGTGATGCGGGTGTATTTCTACAACCCCAATAACGATTCCGGGCAGGACCTGGGCAATGGGGTGAAGGTGTCCACCGAAGGACGCGGCGAGCGCTTCGGCGAATCGTCCCTGCCGGTGGCGGAGTTCGTGTCACGCCTGTACATCTTCCACTACGATCCGCTTGAGCACATCGACCCCGCCGGCGTGCCGGCGGAGGACGTGGCGGAAGTGGAAGCGCTGGCGCGGGGCAGCTGGGCGCTGGAGCGCTAGTCTTCCCGGAAGGCGTCGCGGTGGAACCCGGCGGCCTCTTCCACTTCGTTGATGCCCGGCGCCCAGGGGTCCTGCGGGTCGGCGCCGGCCATCACTTCCAGGGTGGCGTGCACGCCGCGGGCCAGGGATTCGGTGTGGTAGCCGCCCTCCAGCACCATCGCCAGCCGGCCGCCGCAATGGCGGTCGGCGATCTCCCGCACGATGCCGGTCATTGAGGCGAAGCCCTCGTAGCTGACGTTCATGGCCAGATCAAAGCGGTGCGCGTCGAAGCCGGCGGACACCAGCACCAGGTCCGGCCGGAAAGCGTCCGCCGCCGGCACCAGAATATCCCGGAACGCCTTGAGCATGGCCATGTCGCCGGTGCCGCCGGGCAGCGGCACGTTCACCGTGTAGCCCTCGCCCAGACCGCCGCCCACTTCGGACAACGAGCCGGAGCCGGGATAGAACGGCGCCGCGCGGTGGGTATCGAAAAACAGCACATCCGGATCGGCCCAGAAGATTTCCTGGGTGCCGTTGCCGTGGTGGGCGTCCCAATCAACGATCAGCACCCGCTGGCAGCCGAGCGCCGCCTGGGCGTGGGCCGCCGCCACCGCCACGTTATTGAACAGACAGAACCCCCGGGCGCGAACCGATTCGGCATGATGGCCGGGCGGGCGCACCAGGGCGAAGGCCCCGCCGGCCTGCCCGGCCACCACCGCTTCCACCGCCGCGATCGCCGTGCCGGCGGCCACCTCCGCGGCCTGCACGCTGCCCGGCGAGACCGCCGTGGTGTCCATATCCAGCCAGGCGTTTTCGCCGCGCATGGCGTAGATGCCGTCCAGGTACGAGGTGGTGTGCACCCTCGCCAGCTCGGCGCGGGTCGCCACCCGTCCGGTCTCAAGGCGAACCCCGGGGACAGGCTCGCGCTCCAGCAATTCCAGCACCGCGGTGAGCCGGCCCGGATGCTCCGGGTAACTCCATTTGGCACCCAGACCGGAGAGAATTTCCCGCACCCGCCGGTCCAGCCGGCCGGGCAGAAAGGCGGCATCCGGGTCCGGCCGGTGATCCAGCATGCGCGGATCCTGGAACAGTATTACTTCACGGTCACCGAGCATGACGCCCCCGTCTGATTCAACCTCCTTCACTTATACAGGTTCCCGGCCCCACGGCAAGGCCCGGAGACGGCACGGCCGGCGCCACCGAAAAACAGGCATAAAAAAAGCGGGGCCCGAGGGCCCCGCTTTTCCTGCCCGGCGCGGTTAGGCGCGGGCGGCTTTCAACATCGCTTTATACGGCGACGATGTTCTCTGCCTGAGGACCTTTCTGGCCCTG
>Ga0208813_1000422_pt1 | contig 32916 bp, 23 predicted proteins | sample MalvireepMed_904_FD_184250 | JGI IMG/M metagenome (GOLD analysis project Ga0208813, IMG submission 184250) | Marine viral communities from the Global Malaspina Expedition - Malaspina viral metaG DeepMed_904 (SPAdes) (version 2) | ecosystem: Environmental > Aquatic > Marine > Oceanic | place... | reverse complement strand
TGCTGGCCACCGCTTACCAAATCACGCGTCAATGGGCTGCTCCGGATGTTGTAGTTCAACTAAGCGCTGTCTCAGCTGTTCGCTTAAAGTGACCGAACGTTGTTGCTCAAAATCGAAATAAACAAGTACGGTTTTGCCCTTCGCGCAGAGCTCGCCCTTTTGCCAGATTTCGGTGCCAATATCAAAAGAACTGCCGCCAAGACGTTGAACAAAAGTCTTCACAGTCACATTCGAGCCAAAGAAAATGGGTCGTGCGAAATCAACTTCAAGACGAGCAACGATCAAACTTTTTGTTTTTGGCGACATTTCACCAAAGAACTCAAATATAGGTAACCGACCGGTCTCAATCCACATAGGCACAACGGTATTGTTTACATGACCTAAGGCATCGGTTTCATAAAAACGAACTTTAAACTGCTCTTCTAACATCCTGTCTTCCTATGACGATTTAAGCATGGGTTTAAGAAAGCGTGCGGTGTGAGACCGCGTTTCATTAACGATTTTTTCAGGAGCGCCCTCGGTGAGGATCTCACCACCGCCCGAGCCCCCCTCAGGACCTAAGTCGACAATCCAGTCAGCGGTTTTAATCACATCTAAGTTGTGCTCGATAACGACCACGGTATTCCCATGGTCACGCAGACGATGAATCACCGCCAGTAATTGCTTGATATCATGGAAGTGAAGTCCTGTAGTGGGCTCATCCAGAATATAAAGCGTACGTCCAGTATCTCGCTTCGACAATTCTCGCGACAACTTCACACGCTGCGCTTCACCACCTGACAACGTCGTTGCCGATTGACCAAGCCGCACATAAGACAAACCTACATCCATTAAGGTCTGAAGTTTGCGTGCAATCGCGGGAATCGGATCAAAGAACGCGCGCGCCTCTTCAATGGTCATATCTAATACTTCATGGATATTCTTGCCTTTATACTGAATATCCAGCGTTTCACGATTGTAGCGTTTACCCTTACAAATATCACAGGGTACATAGACGTCCGGCAAGAAGTGCATTTCAACTTTAATGACCCCGTCACCCTGACACGCCTCGCAACGTCCGCCTTTAACGTTAAAGCTAAAGCGTCCTGGTTTATAACCGCGTGCTCTGGCTTCTGGTACACCGGCAAAGAGTTCCCGTATTGGCGTGAAGATCCCCGTATAGGTCGCTGGATTAGAACGAGGCGTACGCCCGATGGGACTCTGATCGATATCAACCACCTTATCCAACAGCTCCATACCTTCAACACGTTGGTGTGGAGCTGGCTCACTGGTGGTTGCACCGTTAAGCTCGCGGTGAGCAACTTTGAATAAGGTATCATTAACTAACGTCGACTTACCTGACCCCGACACGCCCGTCACACAGGTCATTAAACCTAAAGGAATGTTTAAATCGACATTTTTTAGGTTGTTACCCGTGGCGCCAATAATTTTTAGCCAACGGCCATCTGGCTCATGCCGTTGACTTGGCACATCGATCAATTTGCGACCCGATAAATAATCACCTGTTAAAGACCGCTCAGTTTTGACGATATCATCGACCGTTCCCTGTGCCACGATCTCGCCGCCATGCACACCGGCACCGGGACCGATATCAATTACATGATCCGCCTGACGAATTGCGTCTTCATCGTGTTCGACGACCAATACGGTATTGCCTAGATCACGCAAATGAATCAGTGTATTAAGAAGACGTTCGTTATCACGTTGATGCAAGCCAATACTCGGTTCATCCAGTACGTACATCACACCCACCAAGCCCGCGCCAATCTGACTGGCTAAACGGATTCGTTGAGCTTCACCTCCGGACAAGGTTTCTGCGCTACGCGATAGGCTCAGGTAATTCAAACCCACATTGACTAAAAAACCGAGCCTATCGTTAATCTCTTTCAATATTTTTTCAGCGATTTTTCCACGCTGACCATCAAGATCAAGGCTTTGGAAAAAGTCTAATGCATCGCCAATCGAACGTTCTGCAACTTGAGGTAGATTTGTATTTTCGATAAATACATGACGCGCCTCAGTGCGCAAACGGCTACCGTGACAGCTCTTACAGGGTTGAACCGCAATATATTTTGCTAACTCGTCGCGCACCGCTTGCGATTCTGTTTCGCGGTATCGCCGTTGCATGTTGGGAATAATACCTTCAAACGGATGCGCACGAACGACCTTATCGCCTCGATCATTCATATAAGTGAACTTGATTTCTTCTTTGCCGCTGCCGTAGAGCAACACTGCACGAGTATCTTCGCTTAATTCATTGAATGGCACCGACAACTTAAAGTCATAGTGCTTAGCCAATGACTGTAGCATCTGGTAGTAATAAAAATTGCGTTTATCCCAACCGCGGATAGCGCCGCCGGTGAGCGATAAGTCGCCATTGACGACCACCTTACTCGGATCAAAAAATTGCTCTACACCCAAGCCATCGCAGGTTTGGCAAGCGCCGGCTGGGTTATTGAACGAGAACAAGCGCGGTTCCAGCTCTTGCATACTGTAACCACAGTGTGGACAGGCAAAGTTAGCCGAGAAAATCAGCGTCTCGCCTTCTTCACCCGGCATTGGTGCAACAAACGCCGTACCACCGGTCATATCAATAGCAGTTTCAAACGACTCGGCTAAGCGCTGCTCGATACCTTCACGCACTTTAAATCGGTCAACAACCACTTCAATGGTGTGCTTCTTTTGCAACTCGAGTGTCGGCGGATCGCTTAGATCACAAATTTCACCATCGATGCGCGCCCGGATAAAGCCTTGTAAAGCAAGGTTTTCTAACACCTTGACGTGTTCGCCCTTACGGTTCTGTACGATGGGTGCCAATAACATGCGTTTTGATTCCGCAGGCTCGGTAAGTACTTGGTCAACCATTTGTGAAATGGTTTGCGCCGCCAACGGGACATCATGTGTTGGGCACCGAGGTTCGCCCACACGGGCAAATAATAGACGTAAGTAATCGTATATCTCGGTAATGGTACCCACCGTCGAGCGCGGGTTATGAGAGGTGGACTTCTGCTCAATGGAGATCGCAGGTGATAAACCTTCAATGCCGTCTACATCAGGCTTTTCCATCAGTGACAAAAACTGACGAGCGTAGGCGGAGAGTGACTCAACATAACGTCGTTGACCTTCCGCATATAACGTATCAAACGCCAGCGACGACTTGCCTGAACCGGATAATCCCGTAATGACTACGAGCTTATCGCGCGGTATGGTTAGGTTAAAATTCTTTAGGTTGTGTGTTCGCGCACCACGTACTTCGATTTTGTCCATAGTAAACTTTTTTCTCCGCGCATAGGCGTCAATGATTCAACCGAGTGAGCCGAGTATTATCGCACAGACTTGGGTATCTGGTACAATGCCCGCTCGGTCGTTCATAATAGCGAGCATTATGAGTCAGCAACAGTTAAATAGAACAGAAAAGCGCGCAGCGTTCGCACTTGCCTCCGTCTTTGGCATACGCATGTTGGGCCTGTTTTTGATCATGCCTGTCATGGCAATTTATGCCCACGAGTATCCGGATTACACACCCGCGTTGATGGGAATCGCTTTAGGAGCTTATGGTTTAACTCAAGCTTTTTTCCAAATTCCGCTGGGCATGTTATCGGATCGAATAGGGCGTCGTCCTATCATCGTTGGCGGCCTTTTGGTGTTTGCTCTAGGTAGTATGATTGCTGCGCAAGCAGATAGTTTGGTGGGGGTCGTCGTAGGTCGCGCCGTGCAAGGTATTGGTGCCATTGCAGCGGCTATTTTAGCGATGGCTGCCGATGTTTCACGCGATAATCAACGCTCGAAAGTCATGGCGATTATTGGTATGTGTATCGGCTTGGCATTTGCGCTAGCGCTGATTATCGGTCCGTTACTCGCCGACCATATTGGCTTACAAGGCCTATTTTGGTTTACTGCCGCGAGCGCCCTCGTGGGGATTGGTCTATTACTCGTCGCAGTGCCGAAAGCATTGACTAAATCAGCCCGTCGCGAGGCGTTGCCGGTTGCCACGGAACTTAAACATTTGGTGAGACACCGCCAACTTTGGTTACTCAATGGCGGCGTATTCGTACTGCACGCGGTACTCACGTCTTGGTTTATTAGCTTACCCACTTTGTTAGCAGCGCATGAGGTACGAACGGAATACCATGCCTTATTTTATTTACCGACCTTAGTGCTATCGATCGCGTTAATGGTGCCCATGATTATTCACGGCGCAAAAACCAATCAACATGTCACTTGGTTTAGGTTGTCGATTTTATTGTTGATGGTGGGTGCGACACTGATTACATGGTGGGGTGCTTCGCTGATTGTGATAGCCATCGCGTTGGTGGTTTTTTTCACAGGCTTTAACTTCTTAGAAGCAACGCTACCTTCATTGCTCACACGTATTGCCCCAGCGGGTAGTAAAGGGAGTGCCAGTGGCATCTATTCCACCTGTCAGTTTAGCGGGGCGTTCGTCGGTGGCGCGCTAGGCGGTTGGCTCTTACAAACTTATCAGCTTAAAGGGATTGGCGTCGCGAGTTTAGCTATACTAGCGTTATGGTTTGTTTTGAGCCGTTTGATGCAAAACCCTAAAGCCGTAACAAACGTGGTGATTAGTTTGAAAGGGCTTGAGCAACAAACCCTTGATCAGTTTAATGACGCGCTACTTGGAATATCAGGCGTCGAAGAAGTTCGCTACGCGCCTGATGATGCTACAAGCTATTTAAAAGTTGATAAAAAGCAGTATGATGAGCATGCAGTCGAAGCATTGATCGAACGTCACAAATCGGCCCAATAGCGTGTTAAACTATTAAAAGAGAAAATTTTAGAACAGGAGAGAAATATGGCCAGTCGCGGTGTGAATAAGGTAATTTTGGTCGGTAACTTGGGCGCCGATCCTGAAGTTCGGTATACCCAGAACAGTACCGCTATTGCTAATCTCTCAATCGCAACCAGCGAAACGTGGAAAGACAAGCAAACAGGTGAACCCCGTGAACAAACTGAGTGGCACCGTTGTGTTGCTTATCGTCGCTTAGCAGAAATCGCCGGTGAGTATCTTAAAAAGGGCTCAAAAGTGTACGTTGAAGGTCGCTTACAAACACGTAAATGGCAAGGTCAAGACGGCCAAGATCGCTACACGACAGAAATCGTAATTAACGAAATGCAAATGCTCGATTCTCGTGGCGGCTCTGGCATGGGTCAAGGCCAAGGTATGAATCAGGGCATGAACCAAGGTATGAACCAGGGCATGAATCAAAACCAAGGCGGCAATCAGCCTGCACCGAATCAGCAGGGCAATCCGAACCAAGGTTTTGGACAGCAGCAAGGCTTTCAAGGCGGCCAAGGCGGTCAGTCAAACCAAGGCAATGCGATGCGTTCTAACCAAAATCAGCAGCCTTCACAACCAGAACCGTTTTCACCCGACAACGATTTTGACGACGATATTCCGTTCTAGCCCTGATAAATATTTAAATGTAAATTTATTTACAGATTTATCTAAATAAATAGCCAATTAAATTAGTGAGTTATAATCATTCGAGCCCTCTTTTTTCTGTAAAGTTAAAAGAGGGCTTTTTATTGTCCAGAGATTGTGTAATTATAAAAGTTCGCTTATAAAATTAAATGTAAATATAAAAGTTCTTTGGTGATTGAAGTGTAAACAAAGGGGTTTTTGTGAGAGTTGAAACCGTTGTACACAGTTCTGGTGATCTATTACCAATACTTCTAGATGATGATGGTTTACCAATCCCGTCTCCTAACGAGTTTGTGATGGGAAGACGAAACTTAAGCACAAATACCCTTATTAGAAACCTTCGTGAGCTGTCTGTTTTGTATCGATGGTTCAACGCTCATCAGATCGACATACAATCTAGACTAAAAAACGGTGCGCTTTTCTCGGAAGCTGAATTTAGAGGAAGCTTGCTAGAGTTTTTGAGGAAAGACATGGAGATCGAAAGCAAGGTTGTTGCGCCGCATACTTTTAATAGTCGATTAGCCACAATACGCCAGTATTTCGTCTGGGAAATTGATGTCTATTTGTCAACTCTACCATCGAATGATAGCCAGTATGACTCGATACAAGAGTCTAGAAAGCGAATCATCGCTTGGATTGAGAAAGGTTTTATTAATAGTCCAAAAAGTGGTGGTATTAGCCGAAAAGCTTTGACAGAGGATGAAGCCAGATTCTTAGTTAATTGTCTTAACCCTGAGAGCTCTGACTCATTCGCTTTTTACGAGCCGGTTAAGTATCGAAACTTTGTCGCAGTATCATTGATGCTTAACTGTGGACTCCGTCCGGGGGAGCTCCTTAGTCTTCGCGTTGAAGATATTAATATTGGGGCAATTTCGTCGGTAACTATTCAACGTAGATCACCCGATCCCAATGACGAGAGAAGGCCCAGACCCAGTGTTAAGCGTAGTGGTCGAGTATTGCCGCTTGAGGGTAGCCACTTTCTAAGGATGTTAGACAAGTACATTGTTGAAATGAGGGAGAGCCTAGAATCTAAATCGAGTAAATCTAGTGATTATTTGATCTTAAGTGATGAAGGCAACCCGTTGTCTCATTCATCACTGACACAACTTTTTACTCGTCTAAGGAGTGCATATCCTGACTACTTGCCAGAAATACTGACTCCGAAGGCATTGCGGCATACTTTCTCTACTCGAATGGAAAAGGCATTGCGAGCAGCAGGGTTTGAAGAGGACCGTAGAAAGCAAGCTTTGGCAATGTTACGAGGTGACTCAAGTTTAGAGTCTCAAACGGTTTATATTGCTCAAGAAATTGAAGACCGGGCTCGGCAAGCACTATCTGATTACCAAAAGAAACTGACAATGGGAAAAGATAGATGAACCAGTTACTTCAACAAGCTAGAGATACTACTGACTCTAGGCTGGACTTACCTGATACCTTTTTCACTCGTGAGGGTGTTAAGGTTGAGAATGCTGGAGATGTTTGGGTGTTGCCCTTGCTATACCGACACAGTCGGCTCGACTTTTCTCGCATTCAAAACGGCACTCTTAAAGCTGTAGTAAAAAGCTGTATTATCGATCAAGCGACACGAGTGTCATCGCACGCTGGGGTGCAATATTGGAGTGACATATCTGCCGCAATTATCTCTAAACAGACGGATTATTCCCTCGTCTCCGATCTTTCCATTGATGATCTTGAATTACGTTTAATTGCGGTGATGGAAGCCGCAATAAATGAAGCTCGAAAGAGGCATCGCCTTTGGGCATTGTATAGGCCAATACAGTGGTATATTTGGTGCGCGGAAAACTACCCGGAATTTGGGTTTTCTGAGATTTATGCTCAGGAGTTGGAAGCGATGGAAATTCCGGGAAATCCAAAAGGGGAGGCAGTTAGACAAGAAGATCCTGATAGAGGACCTCTTCATAGAACACTTGAGCTTCAACTCATAATCAATACGTTAAAGCAAGACAACAGTATGGAATATGAGCACCTGCAACAGAAGGCGGCGATAGCTCTTTCAATCGCGTTCGGGAGAAATCCAGCCAACCTAACTTTTCTAAAAGAAACTGACTTAATTAACCTGACGCCTGATTCCGATTCACCTTGCTATATTTTACGAATGCCCAGAATTAAAAAGAGGCAACTTGCGCCAAGAGATGACATGGTGGATGAATATTTGGAACCGGATATTGCAAAACACCTAGTGGCGCTTATCAACGCTTCTCAACATAAAAAGCTAGTGGTTAATTCCGAGGGAAGTGTCAGGGAAATCGAGAGGCCTTTGTTTATTAAACCAACCGAAAATTCTTATGCATTAGAGTCGAAGCGTTGGGATGAAGCCTTCAATATGATGTCGACAGGTATAGCTAATCTCATCAGAGGCTTTATCAGACGACACAATCTAATTTCCCCACTTACCGGAGAGTTGATGCATGTTACCCCTCGAAGACTGCGGTATACGCTTGCGACAGGGTTGGCAGCTGAGGGAATTAGTAAGCGTGAGCTGGCGAGGATTCTCGATCATACGGATACCCAGCATGTGCAGGTCTATTTTGAAATGGCTGGCAGAATTGTCGATCACCTTGATAAGGCAACCACAAAAGCCTTTTCGAATTACCTAAACTTTTTCAAAGGGAAGGTCGTCGATAGCGATATGGAGGCGATCAATGGTGATCGTGAAGACAAGCACCTAATCTTTGTTGACGAACAAAATCCGACGGTACAGTCCGATATCGGAGTATGTGGAGAATCTAGCGTTTGCCACCTCGACCCGCCATATTCTTGCTATTTATGCCCTAAATTTCAGCCCTATCGACATGCCGACCATGAGCAGGTGTTGGATTGCCTATTGGCGAGTCGGAAAGAGCGACTTGAAAAATACGAGAATGCTCGCCTAGGGATTCAACTCGACGAAGTGATATCGGCGGTAGCACAAGTTGTGAAAATCTGTGAAGAGGGCCAAGAGAATGTCTGATGGTCGCTCGCAACGCAAAGCTAAAGTTATCCCCTTTATTGATCGTTTGGAACGCGACCGGAGTGCTAATTTACAAGCCCTAGTCAGAAAAGCCCAGCTTCTTAAGTTAGATGGTTTCGAGTCGGTTAAATGGCATGAACCGATTTGGAACATAACATCTGGTCGACTTGTGAAGCTGACTGGGAAAAATATCAAAGTTGCATCTTTTGCGTTTGTCCTATCACCAAAATTAGGCGCCGAGCCTCTAGTGGATAGTTGGAGTGAAGTTTGTAAGGCATTATTCGTTTTAAGATTTCATAGAAAGAATCAGTCAACGCCCAATCAGCGTAATTTCATAACGGCTGTTGGTTATATTGCTGCGGCTGCAACACAACTGGGCCAGAAACTACTCAACCTGACTCCCGAAGCGCTTGATAATGCATGCACGTTAATTTCAAAACATTACCGCGAGACGACGGCATATAACCTCCATAAACATATTGCAGAGTTCGCAGCACACTGCGATGCCAACGGTTTATGCCGAGTTCTTTTGCAATTTAAATACGCGAGAATGAAGCGCCCAGCGAGCACTGGCGGTTTAAGCCACAGACGGCTTGACGATCCCGAGGTTCTTGCGACCAAATCGGACAAGCTTGTTGATTCAAAAGTATTCCGTGTTATTGGAGAGCTCTATCAGAATGTACCCAAAGATCATAAATACCGGCTGTATGTATTGTTACTGACTCTGCTTGCGTGTACGGGGCGACGGTTTAGTGAGGTTTCACTTCTACCAAATCAAACGCTATCTGTTGATGAAGAAGGGAACGGGTATATCGAGTATTTTCCGCGTAAAGCAAGTCGAGGAGATGTATTCACTCCGAAACGCAAATTGTATCTACCGTCAGAGGTTAAACCTATCGTTGGTGAAGTGCTTAACGAATTAGCGGTGCTCACCACCGCGGCTCGCGAGACGGCAGAAGAGATGCATAAAACCCGTGGGCCGGATTTGCGCTTTTTGGAGCGAGTTCCGAGTGGACAGCGGCTCTATGCTAGCGATCTAAGGGAATCGGGGATTAGTGATACAGCATTGATTTCAACGGGTTGGCTTCGCAATCAAAACCTCGCTTGGCCAGACATTGATGCGTTAACCAAACAAGGAAAACGCCCACGAAATCCAATTCATGTCACAACTAAGGAAGGTTTGAAAAAATACTGCGCTCGTGATTTTTCAGACGCCTGTCTATCAGCCATTCACACAGATCAATTTGGTAAAGAATATTACCTGAAGGATTTACTATTCCTCCGTCCGCTCGGCCTTTCGAGTGGAACTTATGCTCATTGGCTTGCTACCAGTTGCAGTCAGTCAATGTTTTCGACATTCCTTCGTTATTTTCCTGACCTCGCCGCAGAATATGCATCTGCTAGCGTCGAGGTGGATTTCACCAGTCATCATTTTCGACACACTCTCAATACCTTACTTGATGAAGGAGGTCTGAGTGATCTACTGCAGACCGAATGGTTTGGTAGAACGAATCCACGCGACACAAAAGCGTATCAGCATACGTCACGAGAAAAGAGAGCCCTTATGTTACGCCAAGACATCAAGAAAGGGCTCGTGGGCGGACAAATAGCGGACCAGATTCAAGCAGTTCCGGTTGACGTTCAGGATGCTTTCCTCAAAGCAAGGGTTCAGGCGGTGCATGATGTAGGTACTGGTATTTGTATCCATAACTTCTCGCAAACACCTTGTGAGCGACATTTGCAATGCTCAGCAGACTGCAAGGATTATGTGTGGGCGAAAGGCGATGTTGGTCGATTAGAAGACTTAAAACGGCAATATGCACTCACGGCAATTGCTCGCAAAAACGCTGAGCAGCAAATGAGTAGTCAAAAGCCAAAGAAAAGTGCCGACTGGCTTGCGCACAATGATAAAAAACTTAAAACCCTAAAAACCCAATTAAAGGACAATGGGGTTGAGCATTTTGACCCTGAGCAATATCTAATAGAGGTGCATCATGGCTAAGCGTTTCAGACGTATGTCGGATAGTGATATTAATACCATTGTGGCGGATTTAGATCGTTGGGCTTTGGGAGAACTTGGTTCAAAGTTAACTTGGGCAGTGCTGGAAGAGCGTTTCGGGTTTAGCCGCCAGTCGCTTCAAGCAAAATCAGAAATTAAAGCCGCCTATGACACCGCCAAACGAGCATTGTCGGGTGGCTTGGTTAAAACCAAAGAACAAGCAACCAAAGAGGTTGAAGAGCTTCAGGTAGAGGTGGAACGCCTCAAGGCGGAGTTAGATGCCTACAAGCGAAAAGAAGAGCTATGGTTGCGGCGCTGGCAGCAAATAGCCTTTCATTTGCGGCAGAAAGGCATACAAATGGCCAGCGTTGATAAAACTCCGCCTCACGGTGCTGATTTGCCGTCAAATACCGAGTCAGCCAAAATTCTGAAAATGTTTGATAAGGAAATACCGCCTTCGGGGCGTGTTTAGCTCAAGTGTAACTCTACTCACTGGATGGGAGGCGATATGAACTTGATTGAAAAGGTTTCAGAGTTGTCAGGTGATGCTGAAGTGTTATTCGGCGACGAGTCCTATAATGCATCGTTTAAGGTGTCTGCGCGTATTGATCAAGTATATGATTTCCATATCTTAGTTGAGGGGTTGCCGGAGTTTTTGGCGTTCGGGCTAGTAGCCGATCACTCAAGCTTCGTTGCTAGGCTTGATTTTGACAGGGAAGTCGAGCTTCGCGCATATAAATTAAAGGGTGGTGTTCTCTGGTGTAAGCCTATAAAGGCAGAGATAGAGTTAATTACAGGGAATTCACCCAGTATTGTCAAAGTTCATGCAAACTTGGTGAATTTTAAGTTTCAATTAAGCCAAGGCACTGGTGAAAATTACTCAGTTCGTGATTCTCGAAGTGTTGCTCGTTATGGGTCTACTAAATTTTCTCTGCGCTCGGCTAGCATTGAAATCCGATGCACTGAACAGACCAAGTTAGCGCGGGAAAAGCTTAATCAAGATGGTGGGTTCGCTATTACTCACGACATGGTGATTAATTTTAATAACGCCCAAGGGGTGCAGATTGATGAGTTAAAACGAATCCTTTTGGATATTCATCGTGTTTTGGCATTTGCAAACGGTGCGTGGGTGGGTATCCATCTAGTTCGAGGCTTCAACAACGAAACCAATTTAAGTTACCTGTCACTTACCAACTCACTATGCAGTAGACATCAAGGCCGCTTTGGTTGGTTTGACGCACATCATGGGCATGTATTGGCATCAGTTGCTCCAAAGTTAGTCGAAGAGTTTGATAACTCAAAATCATCAGACACTTTTGATCGAGCTTTATATTGGTATATCCGTGCAAACAACTCCGCTGGAGTAGGTATTGATGCGGGAATTATTTTAGCTACAACAGCATTGGAACTCTTAGCTAAATTTGTTAAACAAAAGAACGAGTTAAAAGTTGAAATTACTGGAGATAAGAAACATCCTAGTTTAGGGGATAAAATCCGCGCTGCGGCGTTGCATCTCGAAATCCCCACACTGATTGAAGACAATATATGTCCTCAATTCTGGGCTATCAAGAACGATGGGCAATGGTCTGATATCCCAGAAGCTATAGCTAAGTATCGTAACGACTTAGTGCACCCAAAAGCGAAGATAAAATCGGATAACCAACATGCGCTTACTATTGAGATGTGGCGATTATCTGTTTGGTATCTGGAGCTCTTTATGTTGCGCTTAATCGGCTATGACGGGGTTTATTCAAATAGGTTAATAGCGGGCTGGGTAGGAGAAGTTGAAGAAGTGCCCTGGAAAATAGAGCTTGATTCAAACAAGTTGTAACTTGACAAAACTTGACGCATCGCTATAATTCGCGCATGCAAAAAATACTAAATACAGATAAAGTCCAACAGGTAATCGATAAGGCAGGCTTGACCCGAACAGCCGTTGCTGATGCTTTAGGCGTTACAAAAGAAGCCGTTTCGCAATGGCTCTTGCACAAGTCTTTCCCTCGTCCAAATAAGCTTCTCCAATTAGGGAAGTTGTTGAACCTGTCTTTTGATGATTTGGTTATCAAAGAAGATCCTTATGCCCCAAAAGTGGCATTCCGCAAAATGCGCGGCACCAAAACCAAGGATCACCATATCGAAAAAGCGCAAGAGATTGGTCGTTTTCTCCGTCATCTCGTGCCCTATCTACCGTTTGATACTTTTGAGATGCCGCCGGTGCTTAAGTCTCCGAGTTGTGATTACAACTACCTTCGCACGGTTACAGCGAAAGTCAGAGAAGACATAAATCTTGGCCCAATAGAGTGTGTGGATTTTACGCACCTGATTCGCCGCTTCAGTGAGCTACAGGCCGTTGTGGTTCCCGTTATGTGGGGAGCAAAGCAGCGGCATGAAAATGCGGTGCACATACACCTTCCTGACTCGGGAAGCACATGGGTTTACCTGAATCTGGATACCAATATTCATGACTTCAAGTTCTGGATGGCTCATGAGTTGGGACACTGTCTGTCGCCAAGCCTTGAGGGCGATGATGCTGAAGATTTTGCCGATGCGTTCGCCGCGAGCTTGCTTTACCCTCATGAGTTGGCGGAGCAGGCATACGCCTCAATCATGTCGCAAGTCTCTCCTGCGGCCAAAATTGCACATGTCATCGGTTTGGCTGATCAGTTAACCATATCGCCTTGGACAGTGATTGGGCAGGTGAATAAATATGCCGAGTCTGCAGGGCAGCCTCAAATACAGCTCAGCAAATCGGCTTTCCCTGGCGCGGTGACCAACTTCAATAAGAAGTATAAGAACCTCAGCGAAGCCCTGTTTGGCAATACCGAGCTCGACGAGCACGGCCACCCAAGCGCCCGTCACTATATCGAAAAGGCAGAAGGTGCTTTCGACACTCCTTTCTTCGACCTGCTTCGACAATATCTGAAAGAGCACGATAAAGGGCCAGGTTATGTTCAAACTGTGCTGGATATGCCACTCCTCGATGCACGGAGTATCCACGCAGAGTTGACCTGATGCCGCAATCGAAAATCCTCGTTGATACCAACGCCTACCTAAGGTTGGCCAAAACCATACGCCCCTTACTTTTCGCGCCATTCGGTGGCAACGAGTATTGCCTGTACATTCTGCCTGAACTGAATGACGAGCTCGGTACCAGAAAACTGCAAAGTAAGTTCCCATGGGTGGATGACGAGGAATTCGCCGAGAATCGCAAATACTTCCCCCAAATCGGCAAGAAGCAAAAGAAGTCCATCCAGCAAACCTTCGAATATGTCTGGGATCATGTGCAAACCGAATTGCCCGGGCCGTCCCGTGTAGACGCCTGGTATATCGCCTATGCATTAGAGTTGGGCGTTCCGGTGGTGACGGACGATCAAGATATGACTGAATTAGCCAAAGCCTTCGATGCGCAGGTCATGCCAACCTTAGAGCTGCTCAAAATCATGCTGGACTGCGGCCATACAGACATGAAAACCATCAACGGCCTGGTCGAGTACTGGAAGTACTTTTCAGACATGCCTGCCAACTTCAAGGCCGACTACCAGCGCCTGTTTGGCGATCAATAAGCCTTGAAAACCGTTCTTACTTGATCTCACTCCCAGATCCTATATATTGACAGTCTTGTACTTTTTCGACACTTCCGACATAGTTGAGAAATCACGTCATGAGTGACCCTATATTGACCATCAAAGACGTGGCCGATTACCTTAAGGTTAATGAACGCACCATTTACCGTCTGGCTGCAAGTGCTGAACTACCGGGCTTTAAAGTGGGTAACTCCTGGCGATTCAAACAGAGCGAGCTGGAGCAATACATCGCCGCCCAGCACAACCGCGCCGGTGTCGGCGAAGCAATGAAATCAGCAAACAGTCAATCAGAAGATAACTAGGAATCTGGCCCCATGGCACAACTGGAAAACATCGAAGCAATTGAAAAACGCCTGTGGAAATCGGCTGATACCCTACGCGCCAACTCCGAGCTGGCCAGTAACGAATACTTTTTGCCGGTGATGGGGCTGATCTTTCTACGCCACGCTTATAGCCGATTTCTCTCGGTAAGAGATGAGATTGTCGCAACCCTGCCCAGCCGTGGCGGAAAAACCCGCGAGCTCACCAAAGAAGACTTTTCTAAAAAGAGCGCCATTTACCTTAAGCCCGAAGCCCAGTTTGATTACCTGATCGCCCTGACGGATGCCGATAATCGTGCCGAAGCTATCATTCATGCCATGGAGTCTATCGAGGCCGATTACACCAACCTTCGCAACCAACTGCCGAAGCAGGAATACAACAATATTCCTAATGATGTACTGGGCATGTTGCTGCGCACGCTCAACCCGGAAGAGCTAGAAAAAGCCACGGGCGATATCTTTGGTCGAATTTACGAATACTTTCTCACCCAGTTTGCCGATCAGGGCGCGCACGATGGTGGCGAGTTTTTCACCCCAGTCTCGTTAGTGCAGCTGATTGTGAATGTGCTGGAGCCGGACCACGGCAAAATTTTTGACCCGGCTTGTGGTTCTGGAGGCATGTTTGTACAAAGCGCCCATTTTATGGAGCGCCACGCGCAAGATCCACACGAGCTGACTTTTTACGGCCACGAGAAAAACCGCGTCACTACCCGTCTGGCCAAAATGAACTTGGCGGTACACGGCCTTGAAGGCAATGTAGAAGGTGGCGAAGCCGCCATTACCTACTATAACGACCCGCACGAAGGCCTGTTCGGCACTGTTGATTATGTAATGGCCAACCCGCCCTTTAACGTAGATGAAGTCGACGCCGATAAAATCAAAGGCGATAAGCGCCGCCTGCCGTTCGGCTTGCCGGGGGTTAACAAAAACAAAAAAGTCAGCAACGCTAACTATCTGTGGATTCAGTATTTCTATAGCTATCTCAACGATACGGGCCGAGCAGGTTTTGTCATGTCATCCCAGGCTTCCAGCGCCGGGCGGGACGAAGCCAAAGTGCGCGAGCAGCTAGTCAAAACCGGTCATGTGGACATCATGGTCGATATTCGCGGTAACTTTTTTTATACCCGCACCGTGCCCTGCCAGTTGTGGTTTCTGAATAAAAACAAGCCAGAACACCTTAAAGACAAAGTGTTAATGCTGGATGCCCGCAACGTCTACCGCAAAGTCACCCGCAAGATTTATGACTTTAGCCCAGAGCAGCAGCAAAATCTCACCGCCGTGGTCTGGCTCTACCGTGGCGAAGGCGAGCGGTTTGTTAAATTAGTGCAGCGGTATATCGACAAGGCGATTTTCGAAGCCCGCGATTGCGAAAAGTCTGAAGCGTCAGCCTGCGAACCAGTGCCAGACTTTATCACTCAGTTGGAAAAACTCAGCCAAGCCTTTCAACCTTTTATGGACAAGCTGGAGCAAGACGGCTTGAGTGTTGAGCCCTATGTCGACTTCCTCAATGCCAAAGGCTCGGTTGAAGATGGTTGGTCGGCGTTTCAAATCCTGACCGGCGATCTGCAGAAATGGCGGAATGAATCCGACTATAACGATGCCAACAGTCTGCTGGATTTCATCGATAAAGATGCCTGCTTAAAAGAACTGGCCGAACAAAGCCGCAACCTGATCAAAGAAATTGATCTCACCTACAAGCTGGCAACTCGCGTGATTGAACTGGCCGAAGCCAATGGCGCTAAAGACAGCGAACTGTGGGATAACACACTGTTAAATGGTCGTGGTCGCAGCAATTTAAAGAAAACCGCCGATGAAGCCCGCAAGCTGGCGGTAGAGCAACTCAAGCAAGTACGCTACTTCTACAAGCAAGCTCACTGGCTATTAAGCCGCTTCCCGGAAGGCAAACTCCGCGATGTAGAAGGCCTGGTCAAACTGGTGGATGTTAAAGATATCGAAGTCGCCGACTGGAGCCTGACACCCGGCCGCTATGTGGGTGTGGCGCCGGAAGAGGTGGATGAAGACTTCGATTTTGAAGAAGCCCTGCGCGATATTCATATTGAGCTGCAAGGCTTAAATTCGGAAGCCGCAGAACTGGCCGAAAAGATTGCCCGTAACTTTGAGGAGTTGGGGGTATGAGGTTATACAAGCCTGTAAAGCTCTCTGATTACTGTGAAATTACTTCCAGCAAGCGCATATATGCGAAAGAGTATATTGATTCCGGTGTGCCTTTTTATCGAGGGAAGGAAGTTGTTGCTAGCTTCTCTGGAGGTAATGTTAGTGACCCTCTATTTATTTCAGAGAATAAATTTGAAGAAATAAAGCATAGGTTTGGTGCTCCAGAAAAAGGGGACTTGTTGCTCACATCTGTTGGGACAATAGGAGTTCCATATCGGGTTACCGGAGAGTTTGATTTCTATTTCAAAGATGGAAATTTAACATGGTTTAGAAAGCTTAATGGTGTAGATCAAAACTTCCTGTATTACTGGCTCCAATCCCCACAAGGCAAGGCGGAGCTTTCTAAGTGCACTATCGGTGCAGCTCAACCGGCTTACACGATTGAACGCCTTAAGGAAATATCAATTGAGCTTCCTCCAGAGAATATTCAAAGAGATATAGCGTCTGTAATAGCGGACTATGACATAGCGTTAAAAAACAACCGCCGCCGCATTCAGCTGCTGGAAGAATCCGCTCGCCTGCTTTATCAGGAATGGTTTGTTCATCTGCGCTTCCCCGGCCATGAGCAAGTTAAGATTACCGATGGTGTGCCGGAGGGGTGGGAGAAGAAGCCTCTCAAGCAAATCGCGACATTAAACTATGGAAAAGCCCTTAAGGCAGAAGTGCGTGTTCCAGGGCCATTTCCCGTTTATGGCTCCAGTGGAGAGGTTGGAAGCCACGAGAAACCGTTGGTCAAAGGGCCTGGCATAGTAGTCGGACGGAAAGGTAATGTGGGAAGCGTCTATTGGGTCAATACCGATTTCTATCCCATTGATACGGTCTATTTTATTTCCGCTGAAGAGAGCTGTTTATTTTTGTATCACGCCCTTCAAAACGTGCAGTTTATAAATACTGATGTTGCTGTGCCGGGATTAAATAGAGATATGGCCTACAGCCGAGAAATTCTTATTCCTGATGATAAAAACTATCAGTGTTTCTTGTCAGAAGTTGTGCCAATACAGGAGCAAATTAATAAGTTGCAGGATTACAACATTAAGCTCGCTCAAGCCCGCGACCTGCTGCTACCCAAGCTTATGAGCGGCGAACTCACCGTGTAAATCAAGGAATGATGATGAATCCCAATACCGAAAAACAGGAAGCCCAACAATTACTGCAAACCGCGCTAGCCAATCCCGCCGCCGAATTCCGTGATGGCCAGTGGGAAGCTATTGATGCCTTGGTGAATCACCGGCAGAAGCTGTTGGTGGTTCAGCGCACCGGTTGGGGCAAAAGTTCGGTTTATTTTATCAGCACCAAGATTTTCCGCGACAGAGGCATGGGGCCGACCATTATTGTTTCGCCCTTGCTGGCCTTGATGCGCAACCAGATTGAATCTGCTGCGCGTTTAGGTATCGTTGCTGAAACCATGAACTCCACGAATACTGCTGATTGGCAAGCGGTTACTCAACGGATTCTCAATAACCAAATCGACTGCTTGCTGATTTCCCCTGAGCGCTTGGCTAACGACAACTTTATCCAAACCGTGTTGCAGCCGATTGCGGATCGTATCGCCCTGATGGTGATAGACGAAGCCCATTGTATTTCTGACTGGGGCCATGACTTTCGCCCGGATTACCGCCGCATCGTGAATATTCTTCGTCAGTTGCCCGCGAACACGCCGGTGCTGGGTACTACGGCAACGGCGAATAACCGCGTAGTTGAAGACATTCAAACTCAGCTTGGAAATATTCAAATTCACCGTGGCCCTTTGACCCGGGAAAGTCTCGCATTGCAAACCATGGTGCTGCCAGATCAGGCGTCCCGTTTGGCTTGGTTAGCCCAGGTGATTCCCACCTTGCCAGGCACGGGCATTGTTTACACCTTAACGGTTCGGGATGCCGAACAAGTCGCGGTGTGGTTAAGTGAAAATGGCATAGACGCCAGGGCTTACCACGGCAGCGTTGTTACTGATGGTTTTGAAAACAGTAATTCTTACCGACAGCACCTGGAAGAATTGCTACTCAACAACCAATTAAAAGTTTTGGTGGCCACCACTGCGTTGGGCATGGGTTACGACAAGCCGGATTTAAGTTTTGTAATCCACTATCAAGCGCCGGGTTCTATCGTAGCCTATTACCAACAGGTGGGCCGTGCCGGGCGTGGCATTGCTCATGCGGTTGGTGTGTTGATGTCTGGTGTCGAAGATCAGGATATTCACGAGTTTTTCCGGGAATCGGCCTTTCCGTCAGAAGCTCACGTGAATGGGATCTTGTGGGTTCTGGAACAGAGTGATGGGTTGTCGATTCGCAGCATTGAAGAGCAAACCAACCTACGTCACGGTCAGATTGAAAAAGTGCTGAAGTTACTGAGCGTGGAAAACCCGGCTCCTGTCATCAAAGACGGTAGCCGCTGGGTCAGAACCCCTGTTCGCTATCAAATGGATCATGCCCGAATTGCTCACTTAACCGGACAACGTGTGCAGGAATGGCAAGAGGTTCAAGCATATCTGGAAGATGCTGGCTGCAAAATGACCTTTCTGAGGCGTGCGCTGGACGATCTTGATCCTACGCCTTGCGGTAAATGTTCGTCTTGCCTAGGTCAGGCTGTCATCAACACTCCGATTGATCCCGCTTTGGCGCATCACGCAGGCACCTTCCTCAAACATGCGGAAATGGTGATCATTCCAAAAGCACAGGTAGCGGCCAATGCGTTTCTTGAATACGGCTTTAGAGGCAATCTCCCCCAGCAACTTCGCGCACAGGAAGGCCGTGTTTTATCCCGCTGGGGTGATGCCGGCTGGGGTCGCACGGTTGCCGATAACAAACATGCCGGGCGTTTCAGTGATGAATTGGTTGAAGCCATGGCAGAAATGATTCAGCAGCGTTGGCAGCCCGATCCTGCTCCTCAGTGGGTGTGCTGCGTGCCGTCGCGTAATCATCCTGAATTGGTACCGGATTTTGCGCGCCGTCTGGCTGCACGATTGGGTCTACCGTTTGTGGATGCAGTTAGCAAAGTCAAAGACAACCAGCCGCAAAAAGGCCAGCAGAATCGTTTCCATCAATGTCGCAATCTGGATGGAGCGTTTAGTGTGACTCAGCTTTATCAGGGGCAACCGGTTTTGTTAGTGGATGACATAGTGGACTCCGGCTGGACGCTAACGGTCATCGCGGCACTCTTACAGCAAGCAGGCAGCGGTGTGGTGTATCCCGTCGCGCTGGCTTCATCTTCGGTGAAAGACTCATGAATGTATCCCGCTTTTCATCAGCTGATGACTCTTTACCAGCTGACGGCTCTTTGTCACCCACAGCGCAAGCGACCTTGCTGTTGACCAGCTATTTCTCAAGAGCCAGCAGCGAAAGCGCAAAGCCACTAACCAATGCGGAATGGGGCCGCTTTGCCTTGTGGTTAAAGGAAAAGTCCACCACACCTGCCGACCTGTTGGTGGCCGACCCGAAAGCCTTGCTGCAAGGTTGGCACGATGCGCGTATCAGTGCGGAGCGAATTATCGAATTGCTGAACCGTGGCCACAGCCTCGCACTGGCCATGGAGAAATGGCAACGGGCTGGTCTCTGGGTGGTTACCCGCTCTGATCCAGAATATCCAAAACGCTTAAAGCAGCGGTTGAAAACAGATTCCCCGCCAGTGCTGTTTGGTTGTGGTAACAAAGCCTTGTTGAATACCGGAGGCTTGGCGGTTATTGGCTCGCGCAATGCCAGTGAGTCTGATTTGGCTTTTACCGACCAAGTGGGAGCGAAAGCAGCGGCAGAGGGCATTGGCATTGTCTCTGGTGGTGCTCGGGGTGTCGATGAAACGGCAATGCTAGGTGCTTTGAAACAAGGCGGTGTGGTGATCGGCGTGATGGCCGATAGCCTGCTAAAAGCAGCGACCAGCAGTAAGTGGCGTAAAGGCTTGATGGATGATCATGCCGTGTTGGTATCGCCTTTTTATCCAGAAGCAGGATTCAGTGCTGGAAATGCCATGGCCCGCAACAAATACATCTATTGCCTGGCAGACAGCTCTCTGGTGATTCACTCGGGTAAAAAAGGCGGCACGCTAAACGGTGCAGAAGAAAATCTGAAAAAAGCTTGGGTACCGCTGTGGGTTAAGCAGACAACGGACAAAGATGCGGCCAATGCCGATTTGGTCGCCAAAGGTGGCCGTTGGCTGGAGGCTGATACTGAAGCCTTCAAGATTTCGGAATTAATGTGCAATGAAGGTGGGCGTGCGAATCAGGTGAAGGAACAAATGGGCGATCTCTTTTCCATGCCTGCACAGCCTGAGTTGTTTGCTGAGACTGAGTCTGGCCCTGAGGTTGAACCTGAGCATAAAAAGGAAGTTGTTGAGTCAGAGACCGAGAGTGTCGTTAACGAAAATCAGGCAAACATTGTTGTAAATTCAGAGCAAACTGTCGAAAGCGACGCTGCCCCATCAGGTCCTATCGATTTCTACCAGCTGTTTACCTCCGAGCTGCAGCGCTTGGCAGAGAAGCCAGTTACTGTCGAAGAATTAATTGAAAGCACTCAGCTTAATAAATCTCAGTTAACTGAATGGCTGAAGCGAGCTGTTGATGATGAGCAAGTAAAGAAGCTCAATCGCCCTGTACGCTATCAAGTTAAGAACAAGAAATAGAGGGATTTACTCATGGCCATGACTGAAGAAACTCTGGTTCAGGAAGTCACCGCAGACTACTTGCTGAATCAGTTGCAGTGGGATGAATCTGTTCTTGGCATGTATGAAAAGCTGGGCAAGGAAGGTGATTTAGGTCGGCTTTCAGAGCAAGAGGTGGTGTTAACCCGCTATTTGGGCGAGAAACTGATAGAGCTCAACCCTGGCTTGCCGGATGTTGCCTACCAAGAGGCATTGCGCTTGGTTTGTGAGATGCCAGCATCCACCAATATTGTTGCGGTGAATAAGGAAAAATACTCCCTCCATAAGAATGGCGTGGAAGTGAGTTTCCATAACGAAAAAGGTGAGCGGGTAAAGAAGCGACTACGGCTGTTTGATTTTGATAATTACGAAAAGAACCACTTTCTACTGATCAGAGAGTTTTGGATTAAAGGCGATATTTATCGGCGCCGGGCAGACCTTGTTGGCTTTGTGAATGGTATTCCGCTGCTGTTTATGGAGGTGAAAAATGTTCACAAGGATATTCGTGCTGCCTATGAGCAAAATCTTGCGGACTACAAAGACACCGTCCCGCACCTGTTTTATCACAACGCCTTTATTATCTTGGGCAATGGCATTGACGCCAAGATTGGCTCCGTTTCCAGCAAATTTGAGCATTTCAACGACTGGAAGCGATTGAAAGAGAATGAACCAGGTGTTGTGGATATGGATACCTTGCTGAAGGGAACCTGTTCCAAAACCAACCTTATGGACATCTTTGAAAACTTCACCTTGTTTGACCAGAGCTCTGGCCGTTTGGTTAAAATCGTTGCCCGCAATCACCAATACCTCGGTGTTGTCCGTGCAATTGATGCCGTTGTTCATCGAGGTGGGCGGTTGGGTAAGTTGGGGGTTTTCTGGCACACTCAAGGTTCTGGAAAGTCTTATTCGATTGTATTTTTTGCCCAGATGGTGCATCGAAAGTTGGGTGGCAACTATACCTTTGTGGTGTTAACGGACCGCGAGGATTTGGACTCGCAAATTTATAAAACCTTTGCAGGTTGTGGCTTGGTCGATAACGATAAAGACCCGTGCCGAGCGGATAGCGGGAAAGACCTCAAGGTGCTGATCGGTCAGCAAAAAGCCCTTGTGTTCACCCTCATTCAAAAATTTAACGAAAAAGTCGACCCTAAAAAGCCTTATTCCGAGCGCGACGACATTATCGTTATCACCGACGAAGCTCACCGCACGCAATATGGCACCTTGTCGTTAAACATGCGTAACGCCTTGCCCAATGCCAGTTTTATCGGCTTCACCGGAACGCCATTATTTAAAGATGATGAGATAACAAAGAAGGTTTTTGGTGATTACATCTCTACTTATGACTTTCAGCGGGCTGTCGAGGATAAGGCGACAGTGCCCTTGTACTACGATGCCCGTGGTGAAGAGTTGGTATTTACCGACGAAGATGGCAACGAGCATACGGTTGCGGACCCCAAAGGCATCAATGAGCGCATAGCGGAAAAGCTTGATGAGTTGGAAATTGAGGATGTAGACGTTCAGCAAAGGTTGGAGCGAGAGCTGAAGCGTGATTATCACATTATCACTGCAACCAGCCGACTGGATCAGATAGCACGTGACTTTGTGGCTCATTATGCCAACGGTTGGGAAACCGGCAAGGCGATGTTTGTGTGCCTCGACAAGATCACTTGTGTACGGATGCACAAGTTGATCGATTTTTACTGGCAGCAAGAAATTAAAATCAAAGAAAAAGCACTTTCGTCGGCTACGGATGAGCAGGACTTGGCCTGGCGAGCGCGCCAATTGGCGTGGATGAAAGAAACGCTGATGGCGGTTGTAGTCAGTGAGGAGCAAGGTGAAGTTGCCAAGTTCGAAAAATGGGGGCTAGACATAAAACCTCACCGCCAGTTGCTTAAAGGTGGATTTGAACTGGCTGATGGCTCTCGACTGGATATGGAAGAAGCCTTTAAATCCAGCGAACACCCATTCAGAGTGGCTGTCGTGTGTGCCATGTGGTTAACCGGGTTCGATGTCCCAACACTTTCCACCCTTTATTTGGATAAGCCGTTGAAGGCGCATACCTTGATGCAAGCCATTGCCAGGGCAAATCGCGTAGCGGAAGGCAAGAACAATGGTTTAATCGTGGATTACTGCGGGATACTGAAAAACCTGCGTAAAGCCTTGGCGACCTTTGCTGGTGCAGGCGATGAGGGCCACGGCGGTGGTGAGGGAGAAAATGAACCTGCCAAGCCTAATGAAGAGTTGCTGGAAAGTCTGAACGAGTCGATCAGCTTTGTAGCCGAGTTTTTGCGGAAGCATGATTTTGAACTAAGCCGGATTATTGCAGAAACAGGCTTTGCCAAGAATGCAGCGATTGCTCAGGCCAAGGAGATCATCAATCAAAATGACGAGACACGGAAACGTTTCGAGGTAATGGCCAGAGAGGTATTCAATAAATTTAAAGCCTGCATCAACGTGCCGGGCGTTAATGGCTATCGTGATATGCGTGATGCAATCAACGTACTCTATAAGAGTTTGCAGGCAGATAAAGAGAAAGCCGACATCTCCGACATCATGAAAGAGCTGTACGAGGTTGTTGACGGTAGCATCGATACCACACATAAAATCAAAGAACCGAAACCGGATGGTGATCGAATTTACGATATAAGCAAGATCGATTTTGAACGGCTCCGCCAAGAGTTTTCTAGATCAGAGCGAAAGAATACAACAGTGCAATCGCTCAAGCATGCGGTTGAGAAGAAGCTAGCCCGGCTCATGATGCAGAACCCGTTACGTACCGATTATCAAGAGCACTACGAAAAATTGATTAAGGAATATAATCAGGAAAAGGATCGCGTTGTTATTGAAAAAACCTTTGAGGCACTGTTAAAGCTGAATGAAGCTCTTTCCCATGAAGAGAAGCGCGCAATCAGGGAAGGCCTGGACGAGGAGTCTTTGGTATTGTTTGATCTCCTTAGTAAGCCGAATTTGCAGCCAAAAGAGATTGCCAAGATCAAACAAGTCGCCACTACGTTGTTGGCAACGCTAAAGACAGAGCGGCTGAAGGTTGCGAACTGGCAGCAGAAGGAGTCGACGCGCGACGCGGTTAAGCAGCAGATATTTGATTTTCTTTACGATGAAAGAACAGGGTTACCCGTTGAGCAATATGAAGAAAATGAGATTTCAGATATCACTGAAAGGGTGTTTCTTCACATATATCGGGCGTACCCCGAACTGCCATCGCCCATTTATGGGTGAAGAATTACGCGGAGTTACGCATGTGACGCGTAATTGTGCGTAATTTGAGGTAACTCTATCTCAAACCTCAAATCGGGCAGCCGTCTGCTGGATTGACTCTTGGTCTGAGGTGCCCTTAGCTGTTGATGGCTTGAAAACGGGCGTAAATACCAAGGTTTGACATAGAGTTGATGGCAAGAGCGGGAAATGGATTTTATTTAGCCGAGATCTTGCTAGAATGCGATTTAATGTTTGGTAGAAACGACCAGCCTTCCAATACCCGCCTTTTTTGATTTTGGGTGTTGGAGCCGCCTGAGTTGATCAGGTGCTGTCGCTGAAAGTGTCAAGATTCTATCTTTACGCTTGGCGGCTAATACTCCCACAGTACCTGCCCAGAAAGTTGACAATATTGGGCTTAATTTAACATTTTTGGCAGTCTTTATGGTAAAAGCCAATATTTTCAGTGGGTTGAAATGCTTTCTCCCTACTTTATATGAACTACCGTTCTAGGTCACGACTTCAATCGCTGTTTATCGAAAGCCCTCACTCGAGGGCTTTTTTGTATCTGTCTTTCCGATTAGACCCATCGAAACCACCTTAATTTACTTAGCATGCTAACTTTGTTAATATACTTAGCAAGCTAACTAAATGAGATCAGGTTATGACACTCTCGCAAGAGCAACTCAAACAACTGTCCGTGCCCGAACGTTTAGGACGGGTGGCACGACAATGGCAATCTGTCGCAGACCGTGAACTTGCACCCTTAGGTTTAACTTACCCACGCTGGAGCGCGATGTGGAAGCTGGTGCGAATCGGCGATGGTGCAAGTCAAAAGCAATTGGCAGAGGCGTTGGAGATAGAACTCGCATCATTAATGCGAACGTTGACACAGCTAGAGCAACAGTCACTTGTTGTACGGCGCGTAAGTCCAGACGATGGCCGCGCTAAGCGAGTTTATCTAACCGACGCTGGTCATGCATTGGTGAAAAAGATGGAAGCCAAAATCCTAAAGGTACGTCGTACGCTGATGGCTGATATTGCCGACGAAGACATTGAAACGGTTAAGCATGTATTGGCGATAATTTCGCGTAACGCCCACCAAATGTGCAGTGAGCAAAAGAAGCACGACGATAAGCAAGGAGGTGACACACAATGACGGCTGATGAAAAATTCGCGAAGTGGGTTAAGCGAGCGCTTATTGGCTTTACCGCATTGTTTGCTTATTTCCTCTGGGCTGATTTAGCGTTACCGCTTACGCCGCAAGCAATGGTGACTCGCGTAGTCACTCAGGTCGCGCCGCAGGTTAACGGTACGGTAGAGCAAGTGTTGGTTGACAATAATCAGTATGTGGAGCCGGGCGACCCTTTATTTACGCTAGATCCTCGACCGTTTCGTTTGCAGTTACAGCAAGCTGAATTAGCTTTGCAACAGGCACAACAGTCGAACCGTCAACTGGATGCACAAATTCGTGCTGCTCAAGCAAAGCTAAAGTCAGCACAAGCGACTGCTGATGAGCAAAGTCGTGAGGCGCAGCGAATCAAAGACTTAGTCAAGGAAGGCAGTACATCTGAGCAAGCGTTTGATCAGGCGCAGAGCGCGGCGCTGCAAGCACAAGCAAATGTTGATGCAGTTAAATCGCAATTGGAGAGCCTCAAAGTTCAGCGCGGTGACTCAGACAATGCCTACAACCTGCTTATTCAACAGGCTAAAAATGCGGTCGATAATGCCGAGCTGAACTTGAGCTATACCACTGTACGAGCGCAACACGCGGGTCGAGTGAGTAATCTTAAACTCAGCGAAGGTGTATATGCCCGACAAGGTAACCCATTACTGGCGTTGGTATCGCCTCACGCGGATATTGTAGCTGATTTTAGGGAAAAGAATTTGCGCCATGTAAAAAAAGGTCAGCGCGCATTGATTGTCTTTGATGCCGAGCCAGGTACCGTTTATGAGGCGACGATTGATAGCGTTGATGCCGGTGTTAACGCAGGTCAGTTGAGCGCGGATGGCACACTCGCACAACCGATTAACTCGAACCGCTGGGTGCGAGATGCCCAACGTATGCGTGTGCACCTGAGCCTTGCCAAAGGTATTGATAACCCCCGTCCAGCGGGCGCTAAGGCAACGGTACAAATTGTGCCCGATAGCCGCTTTAAAGCCGCCGTTGCACAAGCCCAAGTACGTCTACTGGGTTGGTTACATTACATTTACTAGCATGGGAGCAGCGATGAAACCGCTCGGATTAACTGAAAATGGTCTACGGCAATGCTTGCGCATTGCCTTCGGGGCGTCCATTGGCTTCTTAGTCACCACGCTGTTTGATTTATCCTATGGTGTGTTCTTTACCGTACTGCCCATGCTCTTGCTGGGTTTAGTGCCGGTCATTAACGGACATGTGGCGCGTCAACTTATCGGCGCCTCGGTGATGTGTGGGATTGAAGTTGGTCTTGTGGCACAGCTGTTAGGTGGCCATCCGATACTCATGACGATGGTCGCATTTTTGTTGTTTCTGTATCGCTTTGCTTTCATGGCACGCGGCACTGCGTTTTTATTTGGCGCCAATGGTGTGTTGATGCTAAGCATCATGTTGCACTATGCGAGCTATCCAACTACCGACGTCAATAACCTCATTGCGAGTAATTTTTTCGCGTCATTGTTGGCTATCGCTATTGCTTTTATGATGCATACATTGATTCCCAACAAAGCAGAGCCCAGTGCGCCTCCCGTAGCGCCTGAAAAATCATCGAACCGCGTCCGTCATGAGGCGATTTTAGGTGCCACGGTGACAACCTTGTCATTTTTAGTCTTTCAGCTGTTTGATTTGCAAGACTCAATATCCGCGCAAGCAACCACTATTTTGGTGTTGTTCCCCATGCATTGGAATGGTGCGCTGACTTACGCGCGTAAACGCGCGATGGGCACGCTGATTGGCGTCATGTTTGGGCTTTCAGTACAGCTATTACTTTATGATTGGTACGACGCATTATGGCTTATTGTGCCCTTATTTTGGATTGGTGTGATGTTGTTTGCTCGGCTTCATGTGCTTGAGGCTTCCGGCGCTGGTGTCGGCTTTGGTGCGCTCACAACGTTAGGTATTCTTTTTGGGCAGTACTTATCGCCTACGCAAGATCTTGTGTATTCAGGTCTCTACCGGCTTAGTAGTACCTTGGTTGCGATTATTGCGGCAATGATGGTGTGTTATATCGTGCATAAGGCTTTGAATCAGTTTGTCGCAACGCGTTTTGGCAGTTAATGAAGAAAAAAGACCGCTGAGTGTTGATTAAATTTAGTGAAGCCGCATAATTCGCGTTAATGATATTTAATATCTGTTTTCAGCGATGGAGCGCCTCTCATGACATCGATGTCAATTAAGTTTTTTCAACGACTAAGCACCCAAATCTCGCTATTGGTGGGCTTTGTTGGCGTTGCGATGTTTGTCAGTTTAGCAACCTTCACGATTACGGAACAGACGACTGAAAACAGACACGTGGTCGAACAAGAGGTTTTAACGACTGCGCGCATGATGCAGGCAACGTTCGATCGCGTGGTCCGTTATGAGCGCACCGATCTACTCCATGAAATTCTTTCCCAGCTACAAGACCAACCCAATGTTCTAGCCGCCTTTATCTATAACAGAGAGGGGCGTATCGAGTATGCCGCTGATCATCATTGGCTTGATAAACCCTTATATCAAGCATTGAATATCACGCCGCAAACTTGGCACGAACTCAATGCAAACAGCGATATCACGCTGCATCACGTTGAGGACCAAGGTCGCTTGATTGTTTACGTGCCGCTGACGGTATCTTCGGACTTTCCTGAATTTCGACCTTTCTCACTCATGATCGCGTTCGAGCAAAAGCATACCTTTTGGAGTGTGGCTCAGTCACGAATTACTACGTTGACGATTCAGCTCATTATCGTGCTGCTATTGGTCGCACTTCTGCACAGGTATTTGAACTATCGTATCAGCAAACGGCTTGGCCACATGCAAACCGGTGTTCAGGCGATGCGAGATGAGCAACAGCGGGTTGCTATTGACGTACGCGGCAAGGATGATATCGCGGCGCTGGCGCGTCAAGTTGAAGCGATCGCTGCCGAGCGTCATGCGCATTGGTCGAAACTTAAAAATCTAGAAACCGCCGTAGACCAAAGCAATGAGTGCATTATTATTACCGATGCCAAAGGTCAAATAGAGTATGTAAATAAGGCGTTTGAGTGGATTACCGGGTATCAAAGAGACGAGCTGGTTGGCAGTAATCCCCGTATTCTCAAATCAGGTCTGACGCAACAATCGGTGTATCATGAACTTTGGGACACCCTTAACCAAGGTAAAACGTGGCGCGGTGAGTTGCTCAACCAACGCAAAGATGGGCGAGTTTATACGGTATATTCGATTATTACGCCGGTTTATAACGAACAGGGTGAATGTACTCATTATATTGCAGTTGAAGACGATATTACCGAGCGAAAAGCCGATGAGCAGCGGCTTCACTATATGGCTTATTACGAAACACTGACCGGCCTGCCCAATCGATTGCATATGACCCAAATCATCGACCAAGTACTCGCATCGTTAGAAGAGGGTGAACTGGGCAACTTGCTACTCGTCGACATTGATCGATTACAACAGATTAATGATGCGCGTGGCCATGAGTTTGGTAATCGCTTGGTCCAAGCTTTTGCTGAGCGAATGAAGCAGTGGACGGAGCAGCAGGGCGTGCAGCTCGCGCATTTGGGCGCTGACCTGTTTGCTGTTCTGTTCCCTCCGCAGGTTTCTAAACGCGAAGTGGCCAAAGAGAAGCTTTATGAGACCTGCGAGGCGTTGCTCACGGTCATCCGCAAACCGATCCCGCTAGACGGTGATGTACTGACCATGTCAGCAACCATAGGCGCGGTCGTCTATCCACAAAAAGGTGGTAATGCAGAACAATTGTTACGTCGTGCCGAAACAGCCCTGCATAAGGCAAAACGATACGGGGGCAATCACTTCGCCGTCTATCGTCAGCAATACGGAGAGGAGATTAAGAGGCAATTCGATGTTGAGAGAATGCTACGGCATGCGCTAAAAAACGATGAGCTTGATTTATATTTGCAGTCTCAAGTGGATGCGACGGGTAAAGTGGTCAGTGCCGAAGGCTTGGTACGGTGGCATCATCCAGAGCAGGGGCTCATTAGCCCGGGTGTATTTATACCGATTGCTGAACGCTCAGATTTGATTCTATCGATTGACCGTTGGGTACTGCAGCGTGCCGCACAGATTCTTGCTTCTAAGGAAATTGCTGAGAACCCCATTGATGCATTGTCAGTGAACATCTCTGCTCGACATTTTGTTCGGGGTGACTTAGTCCATGTCGTGAGTAAGTTGCTAGAAAACTATCATTTTAAGCCTCAGCAGTTGATGATCGAGGTCACCGAGGGCGTATTGATAGAAGATACAGATAAAGTCATCGAAGTCATGCGCGAGTTAAGCAAACTCGGCATCCGTTTCTCGATTGATGACTTCGGAACCGGCTACTCGTCGTTAGCGTATATCCAAAAGCTACCAGTGAGTGAGCTCAAGATCGACCAAAGTTTTGTTCGCAGTATCGGTGAGAAAACGACCCATGATGCGCTCGTTGAGACGATTCTCTCGATAGGTGAACACTTAGACTTACGCATGATTGCCGAGGGTGTTGAAACAGAGCGTGAGGCGCGCTTCTTGACCGAGCGCTGCCCCACGATCGTCATGCAAGGTTACTTATATGGTTATCCCACCCCTGCTCAAGAGTGGCTGTCGTCTTTTAGTCCAAATTGTTCAACCACACGATCAAAGTAAGCTAAGTTTTTCTTCGCATACTCGCGCTTAGCCACATAGTCGCCTGGGAAGAAGTTCTTTTTAAAACCGTAGGCGACCATGTCTTTTAGACGTTTTAGCGAGATATCAAAATTATCGACAGCTAATTGATATTCGTTGCTGACGGTGGTGCGCGATACCAATCGGTTATCGGTACAAATAACTGTGGCTAGACGGTTGTCGAGCATATGCTTAAAGTTGTGGTTCTCGATACCACCGATGCTTGGGTTGGTTTGAAGATTACTGGTAAGGCAAACCTCAACAGCAATACGGCGGTCGGCAATATATGAAGCCAAGTTTTCGCCATACGCTTTAGGATCTTCAATCGTTGGGTCTTCGGTCATCTCTGGTGAGAACAACGAGTACCCATGGCCTAGACGGTCCGCGTGGCACTGGGTAAGGGCCTCGAAAATACTCTCTGCGCCATAGGCTTCACCCGCGTGTACGGTTTTTAGCAAGAAGTTTTCATGGGCGTATTCGTACACATCTTTAAACTGGCTTGCCGGATAGCCGATTTCTTGTCCTGCGATATCTAAACCGACGATAGGTAAACCTTCATCATCACGCATTCTGACGCTGGCGCGCACCAACTCCATCGCCGCCGTGCGAATCACTTGCATCGGTTCAAAGTCGCGTAGATGTTGGAAGAGCTGAGTATAGTAGGGTGAGAAACCTTTTTTACCGAACATGCGCATCGCACAGTTGATGATGCCATAATCAAAGGGCGGTTTTTCACCGTGTTGCACACTCGGCTGTTGGTTGTATTCGTTTTTAGCTCGCTTTAAACCATCGTTGACCACATGCATGATGGTATCAAAAGTCACACCTGCAGCTGGATTCATTAACAACTGAGGCGCAAAGCGAACCTCGATATAGTTGACGCCTTCTTCCTGGTTATCGATAGCAAGCTCGTAGGCGGCTTGTTCGAGATTTTCGAGGTTGCGGAGCGCAGCACAGGTATATTGAAAGCCGTTTAAGTACTCACCTAAATTGTTGTAGTGAGACTTAAAAACCTGATCAAATAACCCTTCTTCTGTATAACTGGGGAGTTCGATACTGGCGCGTTTAGCCATATCAATGAGGCTTGATGCACGTAAGCTACCATCTAAGTGCAAGTGAAGATCAGCTTTAGGAATGGCCTTGATAAAATCGGCAGGGTATTGCATATCGAAAACTCCTCGGTAACATTTGCTTGGCATTATTTTGGCACAGAATTGACTTGGATAATAAAAAGAATCCCACTATGGCATCACTTTATTTTACCTATTCGGCAATGAATGCCGGCAAAAGCACCTCGTTATTACAGGTGGCACATAACTATGAAGAGCGTGAGCAGCAAGTGTTGCTCATGACCCCTGCGATCGATAACCGCGCAGGACAGGGGAAAATTGCCTCACGTTTAGGTATAGCGCGTGATGCCCTCCAGTTTACGCAGGACTGTGATCTCGTTGAACTGATTTTAAAGCAGTATCATCAGCGTCGAATTGACTGTGTTTTGCTTGATGAGGCGCAATTTTTAACGGAACAACAAGTTTGGCAGCTAACGACCATTGTCGATACACACAATATTCCGGTCATGTGCTACGGCATCCGTACCGACGCTTTTGGTGATGCGTTTCCTGGTAGCGCTGTACTGCTCGCTGTCGCAGATAAACTGGTTGAAATGAAGACGATTTGCCACTGTGGACGCAAAGCAACGATGTCGCTTAGGGTGGATGAGCACGGTAATGCAGTAAAGATGGGCCAACAAATTGCGATTGGCGGTAACGACCGCTATATATCGTGTTGCAGAACCCATTGGAAAGAAGCGATGGGTATTCGTTAACGAGGTTCTGTTGCTGACTTGACGAACACAGTATACTAGGGGTGTGTATTCGCTCCGATGAGGTAACTTGATGAACTCAATTACGATCCGCCGCCCCGATGATTGGCACTTACACTTACGCGATGAAGAAATGCTGGCGACTACAGTGCCGCATTCTGCTGAAGTGTTTCACCGTGCGGTGGTTATGCCGAATTTAGTCCCCCCGGTGACAACCGTGTCTTCCGCATTAAGTTATCGTGAACGCATCATGGCCCAGCTCGGCGCGGATCAGCGCTTTGATCCTCGTATGGCACTTTATTTAACAGGCGAGACGACGGTCGAAGAAGTAAAAAAAGCAGCCGCTGAAGACAAAGTCATCGGCTTTAAACTCTATCCTTCAGGCGCAACCACTAACTCAGCCTCTGGCGTAAAATCAGTCGAAGCTTTAGCCCCCGTACTCGAAGCGATGCAGGCGCACGGTGTGCCGTTGCTGGTTCATGGAGAAGTGACCGACGCTGATATCGATATTTTTGACCGCGAGAAAGTGTTCATTGAGCGTCATTTGATCCCGATTACTCAGCAATTTCCTGCGCTGAAGTTGATTTTGGAGCACATTACGACCGGTGACGCAGTCGACTTTGTGACTTCGGCTCATGACAATGTGGCGGCTACGATAACCCCTCAGCATTTGTTGATGAATCGCAATCATCTGTTAGTGGGGGGAGTGCGTCCGCACAACTATTGCTTACCGATTTTAAAACGTCGTGAGCATCAGGAGCGTTTACAAAATGCGGCTTTATCGGGGAGTGCCAAATTCTTTCTAGGAACAGATTCCGCGCCGCATGTAAAAGCCAACAAAGAGACCGCATGTGGCTGCGCAGGCTGTTATTCGGCCCCTGCTGCAATTGAGCTTTACGCGGAGTTTTTTAGTCAGCACGATGCGCT
>Ga0208813_1000420_pt1 | contig 33051 bp, 31 predicted proteins | sample MalvireepMed_904_FD_184250 | JGI IMG/M metagenome (GOLD analysis project Ga0208813, IMG submission 184250) | Marine viral communities from the Global Malaspina Expedition - Malaspina viral metaG DeepMed_904 (SPAdes) (version 2) | ecosystem: Environmental > Aquatic > Marine > Oceanic | place... | reverse complement strand
AGACGGTCTTTATCGAATGGCGAGGTTTTCGGGATATCGTCGCCCAACACGGCTCGATAGGCTTGCCACTGAAAGCGCGCGGGCAAGGTCACATCGACCATGGCAGCAATGCCGCTGGCTTGCGCTAGGTTAATTTTAAGCCACTGAGCAATACCATTGCTCTGTACCAGAACCGTTTCCTGCTCCAGCGGCGCCAGCGGATAATTTTGCGTGAACTTAACAGCAACTTCCGTCAGATCTTCCAGACGGTGCCCGTGGGCTACGATAAAACCGGGTGTTAACTCTCTCACGCAGACGACTCCTTGTTACTTTGTGCGGGGCAATCGATTAATGCTATATCCATTTTACTGTTGTCTGCGACAATTTGTGTCGCAATGCTATCTGCTATCACATAATAACATTAATCAAATTTTTGGTTGGTTGTTAGCTATTAGGCTGATTTTATTTACGACATTAATCATATGTGTTTAAATAATAACCAATAATGATAGCTATAAAGAATTCATGTGACTCCACGGCAGCCTGATACCTCATTTGATCAACTTTTATCTCAGCTTTCGACTCGCTTAATCAACAGTGAGCATGCAGAGACGCAGACATGTATTGCCGAAGCTATTGCTGCATTTTGTGCTTATGTCGATGCAGACCGTTGCTACGTGTTTGAGTTTTCTGAAGACATCAGCAGCATGAGTAACACTCACGAGTGGGTTCGGGATGGGCAGTCTGCTCACATTGATGATCTCCAGGATGTAACGTCAGGTGACCTTCCCTATTTTTTTGAGCAGATGCGAAGGTCGCATCAGTTTATTACTAACGACGTCGGTCAGTTGCCGGCTAATGCTGAAAATGAAAAAGCTGAATTTCAGCGAGAGTCGATTAAGTCGGTTATTTGTATAGGCCTTGTCGCAAATAACAAACTGCTCGGTTTTGTTGGTTGCGACATGGTGCACGACACTTACCAATGGTCAGAAGAGGACATCCGTCACTTAAGCCTGGTCGCTAATATGATTGCCAATACGCTCGAGCGCGAGCAGACCTATCAAAAGCTCATAGAAACGCAGCGCCAACTTGAAGAAGCCAACAGCAAACTACAGGCACTCGCAACGATTGACGGACTTACCGGCATCGCCAATAGACGCGCCCTGGATGAAGCGTTAGAGAAAGAAGTAAAAAGGGCAAAACGGCAACGCACCGGTATTGCCGTTTTACTTATCGATATTGATCATTTCAAATCATTTAACGATGCCTACGGCCACTTAAAGGGTGATGAGGCCCTAAAACAAGTTGCCAGTGTGCTAGCGACGATTATGCAGCGCAGCACAGACTTTGTAGCACGCTACGGCGGTGAAGAATTTGCCGTCATTATATCTACAGACTCAGCCTGGCAAGCCCTGCGCAAAGCCAACGAAATTCTCGATGCGGTAGAAAACCTCGATATCACTCATGAGCGTTCAGATACTGACCCCTATCTAACGGTCAGTATCGGCGGCTACTTCGAGGTTCCCAAAGCCGACGCCGAGGTAGCCGGCACCATACAACAGCTTTTGAACAATGCCGATATGGGCCTTTACCAGGCTAAAAGTGACGGCCGTAACTGCATCCGCTTTTATTAGGCCTGCCTAGACTGTAACTTTAGACGCCTGTTTTGCGTATTTTCGTGTCCAAAAGTGGATAGCGATGCCACCTAAAATACCCGGTGCTATCCAAAATACTAATTGCCACTGCCCCAGCTCAGCCAGAACATGGCGTGCACCAAATGCGAAGAACGCCGTATAAACAGCAATGCCTGAACCGCACATCGAACTTAGGTGTTCTAGTAACCAGCGGTTGGTTGCTACCTGTTTAGCAAAGGCATAATGCATAACTTGCACAGCGCTGATGACACCGAATACTGAAAACACGTAACCCAATACGCTATTACCGATGCCATTAAGAGTAAAAGCAAATAACACCAAGGAGCTACCCAGAAGCGCCACCGGCGCAATGACGTGATGCAACTGACGGGCTATGCCGCGATCACGTTTTGTCTTCAAGGCTAGCATGGCCTGATTAACCGCATTATAGGTGAGCAGGGATAGCACCAATAAGAGTGTCCAGAACCCGTTAATATTGCGAGTAAGCTGGACCGGGTCGGTACTTCTCTCATACCAAGCTGCTTTGAAAAACTCCGGAGCTGATAGCACCATGACACACATCACAATAGCTGAAATCGAGACGGTATACATGGTAGCGACATAGGCTTTACCAAAACGCCGATGATTCAATCCGCCTTTTCGCGTAGTAATGGGGATCCAGAATAGCAACATGGCAACGACGCCTGCGCTGATATGTAAATAAAGTAAAATGGAATGAAGTGTCAGCATCAGTATTCTCCTTAGCAAGTCACTTAATGCTAGCGACAAGAAAGTGGGATAACAGGTGCCAAAAGTCACTTTGACACGCGTGACTTTTGGCCTATTGCCGACACCGACGACGGTGGCATACTAGGCTAATGAAAATACCTTTATTAAAAAAACTTGCAGAAAACAACTACGGAGTGGATCGTTGGGTTGCTCTGCTGACGTGGGCGTTGCTAAGCGTGGCCTGCCTCTACTTCCTGGCTGAACGACCGGCCTCACCGTTTTTGAGTGAGTATTGGGTGATCACTGCTGCGTGCTTCGTCATATTTTACCTGTGCTTTCATTGGGCAACACGTGAGGCACCGTTACCAAATGAACCGAAGCTACGCGTCATACTGGTAGCCATACAGTTTATTACGATCGTCGGTTTGTACTTCTTAGTTCCCTACAACTTCGTCGCCATACTGATGGTGTTATGGGCCGCTCAGTTACCCTATTTTATGCCGCTAAACAAAGCGATAGCCGCGTCACCTATCATTGCGCTACCGCACTTTTTGGTTTATCAGTTTTATTGGCAGGATAATTTCGCCTGGCTTTCTGCTGTCCTATTCTGGACCTTCATCATCTTTTCGATGACCATGATGGGCACACAGCTGCGCGAAGCTAGGGCACGCGAAAATGAACAACGAATTAATCGCGAACTAAGGGCTACACAAGCTTTATTAACCGAAGCTGGCAAACAAACCGAGCGAACAAGAATTGCACGCAATATCCATGATCTTCTCGGCCATCACTTAACGGCACTCACCATCAACCTGCAGGTTGCGGAACGTAAGTCGGCTGGCGAAGTACAATCTTTGATCGAAAAAAGTCGCAGCATTGCGCAGTTGCTGTTAGCCGATGTTCGAGAGGCTGTGTCTGAAATACGCGAATCTGACGTCATGGATATTGCGCCGGCAATTGCTGCCTTAAACGTAACAATCCCCTCTAAAACTGTTGAGCTTGATTATCCAAGTCCCCTCGAGATCAACAATATTTATGTCGCCGAAGCGATACTCGCGTTAATCCAGGAGTCAATCACTAATTTTATGCGACATTCCTCGGGTGACCATTATCAGGCAACAGTAAGCAAGAACGGCCATTTTATAAACGTAGTGATTACCGATAACGGCAAACTTAAACATGACATTGCCAAGGGCAACGGTATCAACGGACTAGCAGAACGCGTAAGTTTGGCGGGTGGGACACTGCAATTTTTGGCTGCGCCGTCATTTGGTATAAGAGCTGAGTTTAGAGGTGAGCCCTCAGATGATTAATATCCTGCTGGTTGATGACCAAACGCTAGTCAGACAGGGACTTAAAAGCTTGCTCGATATGAGTGAACGTGTCGCTGTGGTTGCAGAGGCTGAAAATGGCAATTCGGCGATTGCGGCCGTTAGTCAGTATCGGCCTGACGTAGTGTTAATGGATATTCGCATGCCGGAGATGGATGGTATTGAGGCGGTCTCGCAACTCAGTAAAGAATTCCCTTCAGTTGCGGTGCTAATGCTGACGACATTTGATGATCATGCTTCAGTGATAGCGGCAATTCAAGCGGGTGCCAAAGGCTATTTGCTCAAAGACGTTTCACTCGAGACACTGGTCGATGCTATCGAAGCCCTTTATCGCGGCGAATCATGGATCCAACCGGTCGTCACTGAACGTATCATTAAAGGACTGCAATCTGTCCGGCCACAAACACCAACAACAGACTTAGTCGAGCCATTGACTGATAAAGAGTTGGCTGTTCTTAGGCTGGTAGCCGCGGGACTCAGTAATCAGGAGATTGCTGAGTCCCTTTTTAAATCCACGGGCACGGTCAAAAATCAGGTGTCGTCGCTAATGGCAAAGCTCGAGGTGCGCGATCGCACCCGGGCCGTGCTCAAAGCAATCGAATTAGGCCTGCTGTGAGGCAATCCACTGGTCGACCCGGCGCTCCAATATATGCAATGGTAAAGCGCCACCGCCTAATACGGTGTCGTGGAACCCTCGAATATCGAACTTATCGCCCAATGCCTGTTTGGCTTTTTCCCGTAACTCCAGAATCTTTATCATACCAATTTTATAGGCTGTCGCTTGCCCCGGCATGACCAGGTAACGACGTACCTCTGATCGCACTGCGCCTTCGGCAATCGGCGTATATTCTTCAAAATATTTTACCGCATCCTCTTCGGTCCAGCCTTTCGCATGCATACCGGTATCAACAACTAGCCTAACAGCACGCCAAATTTCAGTGATCAGACGACCAAAATCAGAATAGGGGTTCTGGTAAGCGCCCATTTCCTTAGCCAATTGCTCGGAATAAAGCCCCCAGCCTTCGCTGTAAACGGTGAATCCGGCTTGGGTACGAAACTCAGGAACCGACTCAAGCTCTTGTGCAATAGAAATTTGCATGTGGTGACCTGGGTTCCCTTCATGATAGGCGATAGCTTCCATTTCATTTTTTGGCATCGCAGTCATGTCTGACAGATGTGCATAGTAAATACCCGGGCGCGAACCATCCGGCGTGCCCGGATAATAATGCTGAGCGGCACCATCTTGTTCGCGGAATGATTCAACCCGTTTTACGACCAAATCCGCTTTTGGCAGGATGCCGAAATAGTCTGGCAGGCGCTCGTTAATAAAAGCGAGGTACTTTTTAGAGTCCTCGATATACATCTGTGCGCCTTCGTCGGTATCTGGATAGAAAAACTGTTCATCGGTACGAATAAAAGTAAAGAACTCCTGCAAATCACCATCAAACCCAACTTGATCCTTGATTTTCAGCATCTCATTGTTAAGACGCTCTACCTCAGTCAGCCCCAGTTGGTGGATTTCGTCGGCAGTCATATCGGTGGTAGTGTAGTTCTTCAACATCGCATTGTAGAACTCGATACCGCCATCAAACCGATGCATACCGGTCGCTACTTCCGGAGTATTCTCGATATCACTTTCAAAAAAGCCGATTATTTGCTCATACACCGGCATCACGCGTTTATACAGGACGTCAGCGGCTTCCGTCCGAAGTGCCTCTGCTGTTTGCTGATCAATTAACTCTTGCGCCAACAGGCCATCAATTTTTTTATTGGCATCCGCCATAAACGCAGAGTCCTCACCCTCCGTGAACGGCGCACCAGTGATAACCTTTTCCGATTCTTCAATAATTAACTCGTAGGCAAAGCGCGGGGCACGGATCCCCTGTTCAACCTGCTTTTCTGCCCTTACCAATAACTGTTCCAGCGCTCGTGCGCCCTCACCCAAACGACTAATGTAGGCGTCCATGTCGGCTTTTGTATCGACGCGGTGGAAGTTAAGTAAAAACTGCGGCATGAAGGTATGCGCGCCACGCATTTGATCAAATACATAATCGTACTGACGGAACTCAGCATTACGCTTAGCTTGCTCGTACTGATAGACCCAAACATCGTACGACGTTTTTGCCTCGTTACTGAGCTTGTCATAATCGAAGCTGGATTTTAACTCATCGACCGTGCCTTTTAGCCAGGCAAGCTGCTCTTGCTCGGCTTCGATACTCATGTCGTCAACTTCGCCATAGCGGTCTTTACGACCCAAAAAGGTCATTTGCATGGGGCTTTGCTGTAGTTGTTGCTGGTACTTTTCTTCAAACCACGCATTAAGACGCTGCGTCTCTGACTGCTCGGCTTGTGTTACCGGTTGCTCAGCAGCTGCTTGTTGGTTTTGTGACTGGGTGTCTGCCGGCTGACCACAACCAGCCAGAATACCCGCTAATGCAAGTGCGACAATTGAGTGTTTCATGTTTCGGCCTTTTAATTTTTATTCTTGTCATGCAGTTTTCCTGCAGGGGAAGAAAAACTATAGCGCGCTTGGTACACTGGTTGGAATAGCAAAGAACAAATTTTAATCAATTTATTGTTTAAGGACTTTTCTCGTTATGGCAAAGCCGAACAAAAAAGGTCCCAAACGCACCGTACAGATATCCTGTTTGCAGTGTAAAACGCCTATTTTCAAATATCGTAAGGGTGGTAAAGGTGCGTTGGTCAAATGCTTTATAGAACGTATTGTCGAAGATCATACAAACCGACCCTGCCACTGTCCGGGCTGTGGTCAGGAGTTTGCCCGCGAAACCATGATTCGTGGTGCTCCAGCTTACAAAATGATCGGCGGCAAAGTACATATGAAATAGCTTAATAAATGGTGAAACCACTCATGATTGATGCCCAGCTTCGCGACCAGTATTTGCATGCCTGTGAACAAGCGAATTACTCATTGCTGCGGCACCCGCAGCACTCCATGGCTGAGCAGCTTAAACAGCTAGCAGCCAGTGTCGATGCAGGAGACAAGCCCGATACTTACGGCCGGAGTGGTGTAATCGAAGCTTTCGAGCAAGATGTCGCGCAGTTGCTGGGAAAACAAAATGGGCTCTTTTTAACCACCGGAACGTTAGCCCAACCTGTCGCTCTGAAATTGCATAGCTTAAAGCGCAACAAATTTAGCATCGCTATGCACCCAAGCTCGCATTTATTACTGCACGAACACCGCGGGATTGAGAAGTTGTGGGGCTTAAAAGTACAACAAGTTGGTGCGCCATCGGTGCCATTTTCGCTAGCCGAATTAAAGGCACAATGCGACAGCGATACAGCTGCTCTCGTTTTTGAGCTGCCGATGCGTGAGATTGGCGGTGAACTTACTGACTGGGAAGTACTTGATGAACAGATTGCCTGGGCAAAATCGCAGGGCATTGCTTGCCACCTCGACGGCGCCCGATTATGGCAAGTGGGTGCCTACTACAACCGCAGCCTTGCCGAAATTTGTGCCTTGTTTGATTCGGTTTATGTCAGCTTTTACAAGGATTTAGGCGGTATTAGCGGCGCGATGTTATTGGCAAATAAACCGTTAATTGATGAGGCTCGAATTTGGGCGCGCCGCGCTGGCGGCAACCCGATATCGCTTTACCCTGAAGTGCTCGCGGCGCGTTTAGGCCTAAAAGAAAACTTACCTATAATGCCCGAAGCGGTGAGTTATGCTCATGAGTTGGGTAAAATGATCGCACCATTCCAGGATGTTCAGGTTACACCGCAACCTCCTAAGGCCGCCATGTTTCACTTAAGGTTTCCACTGTCACCCAACCAATTGGCGCGTAAAATTGCCGACTATGTGAGGGAGCAAGGGGTCATCATATTACCGTTACCGCGCTCTGGCGATGATAATCACAGCATTTGCGAAATACCGGTAGGCCGCAATGCAATGTCGCAACCACAGGATTTTTGGTTGCGACACTTTAAAGCATTCATCAACAGCCTAAATGATTAATCTTTTGAATGATGGCTGCTGTGATGCTCCATATGCTCACCTAACAGGTGGTTAAGGGTTTTTAGGTAATCTTTACCGAACCCTTTAACCCGCTGCTGATTCATTTGCTCTGAGCCTAGATGCACTTCCTCCAGCGAGTTAGCAGCCACGTCCAGCTCTTTACTTAATCGCGCCAGCGCAACTTCGAGGGTGTACGTCAGTTCATGTACTTTGGCCATATCCTCGGCACTCAAGTCACCGTTTACGATTTCTTCTAACATGGCGTTATATTTGCTCAGGTTCATGATCGCCTGCTGAAGATTTTCTGCCGGCTCAGGTTTAAAGTGCTGATATTGACGCTCGTCGTCATCAGCCAAAGCTGAAGTTGAAACCAACGGCGTGGCCGACAATAGCGCTGCCGTTAAAACACTAATCCAGAACTTTTTCATAAAGACTCCTTAATAATAACCATTCTCATTCTCTATTCAGCACCACTTCAAGTCAACGCTTTTTCGTTAAAGCTGATACTATAGTTTTGATAACAATCAAATTACCGCTGTAACAGGGAGTACGCAATGCACTATCGCTTGGTTTTTCTCATTAACTGCTTGCTAGCCTCAGTTTTTATCAACAGCGCGCTTGCGCAACAAGTTAACGATCAACCATTAAAAGTTGCGGTACGCGTTAACGCACCCTTCGTTATCGATAAGCAAGGCGAATATCAGGGGCTCGCTATAAAATTATGGCAAGACATAGCAGCCGATATGAATCGGCCATACGAGTTGCACCCCATGCCGCTGGATGCATTGTTACGTGAAATTGAACAGGGTAACTATGACATTGGCATTGGCGCTCTTACTATCACTGCGGAGCGCGAGTCGCGCCTGGACTTTTCCCAGCCGTTCCATAATGGTGGCTTGGCCATTGCAGTACCTGCCAATAACACAGCAACCTGGTGGGCGGTTACCAAACGATTTGTATCGATAGAATTTTTAAAAGTTGTTCTTGTGTTAGGCGGCGTTCTTTTTATTGCAGGCGCACTGGTATGGCTGTTTGAGCGACGTAAAAACCCGGATGAGTTCTCTGATAAACCCTTGCAGGGTCTGGGTTCTGGTTTTTGGTGGGCTGCAGTGACGATGACCACCGTCGGTTACGGTGATAAATCGCCGCGTAGTCTTGGCGGGCGTGTTGTCAGCCTTATATGGATGTTTACCTGCGTGATTATTATTTCAAGCTTTACTGCATCTATCGCATCGTCGTTAACGGTGTCGCAATTTCAGTCTAAAGTATCGAGTGTTGCCGACCTGCCAAGTTCACGCGTCGCTACATTGGCTAATTCAGCTACCGCAAGCTGGTTGGAGCAACAAAATATTGGCTACCAAGGCTTTACTAATTTAGATAACGCATTGGCAAAACTTAATAACGGCGAGCTCGACGCAGTGATTTATGACGAGCCTATTTTACGTTACTCCATGCGAACCCAGTCGCTGAATAATCTACGCCTTTTGCCAGAACGGGTATTGCCACAAGATTATGGCTTTGTCATGCCGCAAGGCAGTAAACTACGCGAACCGGTGAACCGCGAATTACTGCAAGCCATACAGACCCAAAATTGGCGTGACTCGGTCGCACAATATTTAGGTAATTAGATAAGCCATCAAGTTAACAGCAAGTAAAGGAAATAAATGATGTTTTCCTGGTTTGAACGACGTTTGAATCCATTCCCGGCGGAGGAACCAACACAGCCGCCGCGGAGCTTTTTTGCTTTTTGTTGGCATTTTACCCGTGGCGCAACACCGTATATTGCCATGACAGCTGTGCTGATGGCCTGTATTGCCATTGCAGAAGTCTGGCTGTTTGGTTTTTTAGGGCAAATCGTAGACTGGTTGGCCCAACAAAACCGGGAGACCTTCTTTGAGGATCAATTCTGGCCGTTAGTGGGCATGGGTATTCTGGTATTAGTCGGACTGCCGCTACTGGTTTGGTTTCACTCGCTGTTAACCCATCAAACCTTGCTGGGCAACTTTCCCATGCGTATTCGCTGGCTCGGTCACCGTTATCTAATGAAGCAGTCGATGGCCTATTACCAGGACGAGTTTGCCGGACGCGTTGCTACTAAGCTTATGCAGACCTCGCTTGCCGTTCGGCAATGCATTATGACGTTTATCGAAATAGTGAACTACGTGGTGGTCTACTTTTTAGGGATGTTTGTCATTATTGGCAGTGCTGACTGGCGCATGATGCTACCGCTCGCATCATGGCTGGTGTTATACGCAGTATTACTACGCTATTTTGTTCCCCGGCTAGGCAAGGTTTCGGCACGACAAGCCGATGCACGGTCTGTAATGACCGGACGGATAGTCGATTCCTATACCAACATTCAAACAGTTAAGCTCTTCTCTCACTCGCAACGCGAGGCTTCCTTTGCGAAAGAGGGCATGGACAAGTTTTTGCGGACTGTGCATGAGCAAATGCGCCTGGTTACTAAGCTTTATGGTTTTTTATACTTTATCAACTGCGCTTTACTGTTTAGTTCGGCTGCCACTGCTATATGGCTTTGGCGCGGCGATCTAGTCAGTCTGGGTGCCGTTGCTGTCGTTATTGGTTTGGTGCTGCGCTTATTCGGTATGTCGCAGATGGTCATGTGGCAAATGTCGACGCTGTTCGAGAGCATCGGTACCGTACAAGATGGCATCGGTTCATTGTCGGTGCCTCAACGAATTACTGATAAGCCTAACGCTAAACCGCTTGAGGTCGACAGCGGCGAAATTCAATTTGATCACGTTGGCTTCCACTACGGTAAAGGCAGCGGCGTGATGGACGACTTTAACTTACAGCTACAACCGGGAGAAAAGGTTGGTATTGTGGGCCGTTCGGGTGCCGGAAAATCAACTTTAGTTAACCTTATACTGCGCTTTTATGACGTTGAAACGGGCGCCATCCGAATTGATGACCAAGTCATCAGCGACGTACAACAGGATAGCTTGCGCGCCCAAATTGGTATGGTCACGCAAGATACCTCGTTATTGCACCGCTCGGTCAGAGATAACATCCTTTATGGCCGACCCGATGCAACTGAAGCAGAGTTACAGCAAGCCATCAAGAGGGCGCACTGCGAAGAGTTTATTGCCGAGCTTTCGGATAGCAAGGGACGCACCGGACTGGACGCTCATGTTGGTGAAAGAGGTGTAAAATTATCCGGTGGCCAGCGTCAACGCATTGCCATTGCGCGGGTCATGCTTAAGGATGCGCCTATCCTGATTCTGGACGAAGCCACCTCAGCACTGGACTCTGAGGTAGAAAACGCAATTCAGGACAATCTTTATCATCTGATGCAGGGTAAAACGGTTATTGCGATCGCACATCGGCTATCAACCATTGCCGCGATGGATCGTCTGGTGGTGATGGACAAAGGACAGATAATCGAGCAGGGTAGCCATGACCAGTTACTCGCTCAGAATGGCTTATACGCTAAGCTCTGGCGCCATCAGTCAGGTGGCTTCCTGGCTGAAGAAGTCATTGATTAATGAGCTTGCGTGGTTTCCACTTCAGAAAACGTCACGCCAAGCTCCAATAAACGCTGTTTCCCGCGCGCCGTCAGATCGGTGACAAACTGAAACTGCTGACGAGGGTCGATGGGGTACGCTTTTAATCGATAACGTGTACCCCATGGCTCTTCATTCAATGTCACTGTTACGGGCTTAGCCAATTGTAAAAAAGGACTGGTTAGCGCAATGTCTTCCAGCGCGTCACGAATAATAAAAGCATCATGCTGCGGCCGTACATAAAACTCCGCCACGCACATTAAGCTGGGGCCGCCATTATTGGCGTTATGAATTAAATTATCCCAAAGCTTTAGGTGCGGTACCCAAATAACCGTATCATCATTGGTTACCAGCTCCACGGTTCGCATCCCAATATGTTTGACCTCACCGTACACCCCGTCAACTTCTACCCAGTCACCCGGACGATAGGGCATCTCGTGTATCGCGACAATGCCGGCAATTAGGCTGCTAACATAATCCTTAAGGGCAAAACCTATCGCTAAACCCGCGGCTCCCATCACCGCCACCATATTCTGCAGTGTCGGTTCGATGATAAGAGGAACAATTAGCAATAGCGCGATGACCAGAATAGCGATACGCAGCATGGGTACCAAAGCCAGCGTGTAGAGACGCCGCTTGCCGTGTAAATGGTTAGCAAGCCAGGGAATAACCCGTTGTGATAACCAAACAGCTAACCACGCCAGCAAGGCAATAACAGCAATTTCGATTAAAGTCGTTGCGGTAATTTCCTTAAACAAACCTGCGACATTTTTTACTGATTCTGTATCCATTGCGTTCTCACACGTTTGCTAAAAGCGATCAAGCCATAAACCGCGCGACTTTAATGCCTGTCGAACGGCTGGGTAGCCAATGGCGGTAACGCGCCAAACCTCATCGGTTAACGCAACAAGCCCGCTAGACCTTAAACTATAAAGCTCGACATCTAATTGCGACGGCGAAATAATCGGCAGAACCTGGCGCAATTGACGCAAGCTTAAGCCCTGATGAATTAACAGCATGTGCAATACAAATGCCGTGTAATCAGTAGCCTCTGCGGGCATTGACGGCATTTCGAACCGCGACTGCTGTGCGCCGGGGTGGCTTGCCTGACGTCGAAACCGGCGTTCTGCATAGGCACTGACGATACCCAGATTGCCTCGCGATAACGATGCCAAGTGCTGAAGGTGTTCCTGTTCTTTTTCGAACCCCAATTGTGTCAACTGCTGTGCGCTGAAGGCCTGTAATGTCAGCGTATCAAGATGGCCGGTTGGCCAAAGCGTTTGTAAAAAACTCCATGCCCAGCTATCACAAATTACAACGCCTTTACCCAACTCTCCGCTCATTGCTTTGGCAAAAAAATGGCGTACCCAACGCAGTCCTTTAGATTGACGAATAAAGCCGTGCGCCAGTTCAGGGAGATACCAACCCGTTGTCGAATTTTCTTCACCAAGCGTCAAGTCTAGTGGGTCCAATGTCAATTCATCACGTGGCGGAGGGGAAAGCACTTGTAAGCTATGTTGCTGACAAAAATCCCGGGCGATAACGTCTACACCGGCATGGGGAGGGCAAATGATCCACTTAATGCTACTGTCATCGGTATCGTCTAACCAGGGAGATAAACGCTTATCTAAGGCCACAAGACCTTTTTGCATATTCACGTTAACAGCATCGGAAGATTGCGGAGCTTCAGCCTCCTCATCATCTGCTGATTGTAGTTTAGCCTGCAGCGATAGCCACCAGCGCTTAATAGCAATCGTGGTTGGCGTGGGGGGAACTTCAAACTGACTTTCCGACACCCATTGCCATGCCGTTGGCTGTTCAGATGATTCAGGCATGTCTGGCAGTCCCTGCTTTTCATTGTTGCATTTAGTGTAACCCTGTTCGTAAACAAGTCGATAGTAACCGGTAAAATTTTTAACCGCTCACTTGAAAAGTAAATCAAACAGCCACAGATAGTGAAGTAAGGCAGGTGTCTCTTAGAGAGTCTGCCCCAAACGGCACACGCTGTGCCAACTTTTAAAATTTATCAGTTATTGCTTCTTAGGAGAATGACTATGGCTACTATAGATTTAAGTCCTCTTTATCGCAGCAGCGTTGGGTTTGACCGTATGGCGTCGTTACTTGATGCGGCACTTCGTTCTGACACTGGCGCAACCGGTTACCCGCCCTACAACATTGAGCTTATTGCAGAAAACCAATATGCAATTACGCTAGCGGTTGCAGGCTTTGAGGAATCGGATCTTGAGATTGAGGTTGAAAATGGCGTGTTACGGGTATCCGGTAAAAAGCCTGAAGAAGGCGAGCAGCGTGAATTCCTGCACCGTGGTATCGCAAATCGCGCGTTTGAACGTAAGTTTAGCTTGGCCGAGCACATTGAAATAACCGGTGCGGCTCTTAAAAATGGGCTCTTGACCGTTGGTCTGATTAAGCGCATTCCAGAGGCAATGAAGCCAAAGCGCATCAGTATTGGCGCGTCGCCTAAAGAGCTTTTGGAAAACCGGACAACCAAGGCAGCTGAATAAACGTTAAATTGACCTCCCTGGATATTTAACCTAAGCGATTAAGAGGCGGGCTTCCGCCTCTTTTTTATTGCCAGGCGCTACGCCCCACTAAAATTCCAACGAACAGGGCGCCCACAGACATAGCCCTGAATATAGTCAACTTTTTCGTTTAATAGTGCGGTACGTGTATCGTCATTTTCTACGCCGACAGCACTGACTTCTACACCCGCGGCTCTGGCTAAACGGATACACGACATAACCAGCTCTGCCTCGACCGCATCGAGCAACATATTCTGCACCCAAAAACGATTAATCTTTATCTGTGTCAGCGGCATTTGCCGTAACAGCCTAAACGAGTTAAACCCGGTACCGAACTGATCGATTACCGTAATACAGCCCAACTCGCGGAGTTGCTTAAATAGTCGATAGGCTCGCTCAAAATTATCTGACACCACTGGCTCGGCAATTTCAAAGGCCAACTGCTCAGGCCGTAAGTTCGATTGCTCGATTTCTTGTGCGATAAAATTAATTAACTCATCATCTTCAAGGCTTTGAATAGAGAGATTAATGTGGCAGCGCCAAAGCCGTGTTGCAGCAAACGGATTTTCCGAAAAAGTGTCTACTACGTGGCGCAATAACCAGCGATCGGCTTTACCCATTATGCCTGCTTTCAATGCCGCAGTTAAAAATTGCTGTGGCGCTAATGCTTCATCAGGGTCAGTATTGTTCGATTCCGGCAACCGCAACAGTATCTCGAAACAATGTTTGTCATGGGCTCGATTGCCGCTAACCATAGGCTGCTGGAACAACAACCATTCTTCATTCACCAACGCCTGACGCAGTCGCTGCTCCCAGTTCCTTTCCACCTGACCTTGCAAGCGGCGCTGATCATCGTCTGTCGCGCTGTGCACGCTGAATTCGCCGCTTTGCTCTGCAAGCTTTAACGCATCCTCAACACGGTGTAAAAGACTACTGACATTAATTGTACTTGGCGTGGCAACAGCCACCCCTGCATGCGCACTCAATTGGAAAACACGGTGACTGGTGGTAAACCGAAACTCCCGGCACACCTGAACCAACTGGTAGCCCAAGGTAAAACCCGCTTGCTCGGTATCGTTTAAAAAGATACCGAGTTTATATTCATCAACGCGAGCAACCCGAGTGCCGGACGGCAGTTTTTCACGCAAGCTTAATACTAGCTGTAACAGGGCCTGGTCACGCGTTGCAGGATCGCTTTGGTCCTTTACCACTTGTAGCCCGCCAATTTTTAACGTAATCAAAGCAAGTGGCTTTTGTCGCTCTATCTGGCGCTGTAACAGCCGATGAAATTCGCGTTCATTTAACAGCCCGGTTAACGCATCATGTTTTACTAAAAAGTTTAGATGCATCTCGGCTTCGACTTGCTGGGTTACTTCTAGAATCCGTCCGCGGCCATCGTTAAAAATTTCAATCTGTAGCCAAATGGTTTTTCCATCCAGTCGCTCTACCGAAGTTAAATGTTCCCAGCTCTCAGTTCGGTTTTTGTCATTCCAGGTTTTTGCCTGCTCGCCAAATAAGGTATCGACAGTTGACCAGTGCCTGCGTAAAACGTCGGCGTGGTTGATTCCCATAATCTTCAAAAACTGGCGGCTAACGCGGCGCCATTGTTGTTTTTCGTTTAACTCAAACCAGCCCTCATTGCTGCGCGTCAAAAAACGCCAGTAACCATCTCGGTAAAAGTTCTTCATTGCCTTCAGGCTATTGATGCGGCGTTCGAGTCGAGCCAGCGTTTTATCCAGTTGTGCCAATATTAGCGCCAGCACGTTGGCAGTTAATATGCTGTATAACACGATACCGGATAGCCCCTGCCAAATCGTATTAACACGAGGTAAAACTAATAGCCAGGCAATAAATGACAAGGGAATTAATAACAACACGAACCAACGGGTTATGCGATCAGTCGTTAATTTTACAGTCCTGGCGCAGATGAAGGTTGCAATGACTAACCACACCGACGCCTGGACCGAGAGCCACGCGTCACTGTGCAAAGCCGACCACCAGGGTTGTGCGACCAACACCAACAACTCAAACCCCAACAGGAAGTTAATGAGTGACAACCAGCGTGTTGTTTTTAAGTCGCGTTTTATGCCTTCACGAACCAGCCAAACCAGGGAAAGTAACAACCATTGCTTAGCATAAGGCACAAGGTAAGCAGCAACCTCGGGAGTGTATGGCGAAAAATAAGTTATCCAGATTCCACTATGCAGCAACATCACCAAGATAAACCCGGTGGTGGCAACCCCCAAGCTGATTTGCAGTAAGCGTCGAGAACCCCGGGCCAAGCTAAATGCAGCTACCGCCAGCAATAACAGTACGCCCGCGTTAACACCCAATGCCGTTTGCTTTTGTTGAGTATGCAACTGCAAAGCCTGAGGCGCCCACAGCGAGATGGTATTAAGTTGTTGCGGCCACTGCTTTGCTGCAATCACAATCCAGGCTGTCTGACTAGCCGGCAGATCAAGCGGCAACATAATTTGATCGTGAATATAGGCTCGGTTTAACAGCGGCTCATCAAAGCTGACAGACGCCGAATCCAGAATACGGCCCCGGCCATCCAGGACGTAAGCACTCGCATTTTCGATATACGCATCACCAAAGTCGATAATATAACGCTGTACCGACCGGCTCCGGTTGTAAACCCGTAATGCCCCCCATACAACTGGCTTATCCGCGCCGCTTTGATGCGAGCGCAGTGCATTAAAGTCTTGCCACCGTTCACGGTTGTCGAGCCCTAACCGCTTAATCGAAAAATTGTCGTGTGTTACCCGAAAGGTGAGCTGCTCATTAAGTTTTACCCGTTCGGTTTGTGCCGAAACGGTTAATACCGAGTCGCTTTGCGCATATGCACCACTGATAACGGCGTTTAGCGCTAACAGCATCAACAGCAGACTAACCCGCCCCATCATCCGAGATAACCCTTACAGCGCAGTTTCTCGACAACTTCAGCCGGACTACTTTCGAGTGGCTGTAGCCAGGCTGACTCACAAATTGCTGAGTAATTTAGCAACCAGTGCTGATGATTGATGGACAGGCGCCAGCAATATTGATCGGCGGCAACTTCTGTCTCGCGCACGCTCGCACCGATAGCGTTAACTATTTCGCTAGCCCAGTCGTCTAACTCCGCTTCATCGTTGGGCAGATGATTTAATACAATTGTAGTGTCAGCCATTGAATAACTGTCGCTCGCTTGCTCCGTTTAAAAATGCCTGTATTGCCGCAATAAAATCTGCGCCGTAGCGTTCCAGTTTAACTTGTCCGACACCTGTTATAGTCAACATATCGGCACTGGACGTTGGGTACTCAATACACATCTCGACTAAGCTGGCATCACTGAAAACCACGAATGGCGGGACTGAATCCCGGTCGGCAATATCCTTGCGAAGTTTTCTTAGTCGCCTAAACAATATCTTATTATAGTCACCACGGTCAGTAATGCTGTTGCGTGTTGCAGTCAGATTAATCCGCGGCTTGGCCAATTCAATGGTAACTTCACCTCTCAACACGGCTCGTGCCGCTTCGGTCAACTGTAATGCCGCAAAGCGTCGAATGTCCTGCACAATAAAACCACGATGAATCAGTTGTCGTAATACCGAAAACCAATATTCATGGGTTTCGTCCTTTCCAATCCCATAGGTGCTAAGTTGATCGTGCTTCAAGTCTAGCACTCGCTGGTTTTTAGAGCCCCTCAACACTTCGACAATGTGACCGATGCCAAATTGTTGCCCCACGCGGTAGACACAACTCAGGGCTTTTTGTGCGTCTTCCAGCGCGTCAAAGCGCTTCGGCGGATCAAGACATAAATCACAGTTACCACATTCTTTATCGGTGAATTCGTTAAAATAATTAAGTAACACCAACCGTCGGCAGGTTTGTGCCTCTGCCATGGCTTGCATTGCTGAAAATTTTTGTTTTTCTACCAACCGCCGATGTTCGTTATCCTGTTCGTCTATCATACGCTGAATCCATTGCGCATCCCTCGGGTCAAACAGCATGACGGCTTCGGCAGGCAAACCGTCGCGCCCCGCGCGTCCCGTTTCCTGATAATAGGACTCGATACTGCGAGGTATGTCAAAATGCACAACGTACCGAATGTTAGGTTTATTGATGCCCATACCAAACGCGATGGTCGCGACTACAACATCAATGTCATCGCGCAAAAACTGACGCAACGTAGATTCTTTCAGTTGATGCTCAAGTCGCGCATGATAAGGAGCTGCTTTTATCCCTGACTGCTGCAGGCTTTCTGCAATTTCCTCAGTTTTTTTGCGAGAGCCGCAATAAATGATACCTGCAGCACCTTTTTGCTTCTTTACGTAATCTTTTACTTGCTTTAACGGTTTGTACTTTTCTTGTACCACATAACGAATATTAGGGCGGTCGAAAGAACTACGATGGCAATGCGGGTTATGTAATTGCAGTCGCTCTAAAATATCGTGCTGTGTCGCGGCGTCAGCTGTTGCCGTTAACGCCATAAAAGGTACATTAGGCAGGTACTGCCTCAATTGGCCGAGCTGCCCATATTCCGGCCTGAAGTCATGACCCCATTGGCTTATGCAGTGAGCTTCGTCAATGGCAATAAAAGATAATGAATAGCCTTGCAAGCGTTCAATAAAGCTCGGTTGCAACGCTCGTTCCGGACTCACATAAAGAATTTTTATTTGTTGTTGCTGCAACTGCTGCAGGGTTTGCATACTGGCTTCCGAGCTTAACCCGGAGTGTAACGTCGCCGCCGGAATACCCATAGCCAACATGGCTTCGACTTGATCCTGCATCAGCGACAATAGCGGCGAAATAACGACGGTTAGGCCGTCGCTGCTTATCGCAGGTAACTGATAACACAGTGACTTACCGGCTCCCGTTGGCATCAGCACCAGCGAATCACGACCATGCAAAGCGGACATCATCACGTCCAGCTGACCCTCGCGGAAGCTGGAATAACCAAACACTTTTTGTAATTGTTGCTTAAGTTGCTTAACTACCGCTTGATCGTGCGGCGATTTTTCATCAACGTCGTAATTTTCTGCTACCATGAGCACCTTAAACCGGCGAGTATTGACTTGCGAAACCTCATGGCTCTATTGTAAGCGTCCTATTCTCTGATCACCATGATAAAAATGGATACACAATCAATACTGACAAAAGTTTCCGACTTTATGAACGACCGGGTGCCATTTCAACGCATGCTAGGCTTTGAAATAACCGAATTTACACCTGAACGGGGAGAGGTTCGGTTTAAATGGCGCGAAGATTTAATGGGCAACGTACCCCAACGCATACTACATGGTGGCGTAACATCCACCGCGCTGGACACAGCCGGTGGCTTAGTTGCCATCGCCGGCATGGTCGCACGGCTGGATAACCCATCCGAAGCACAGTTGATGGAGCGTCTGACTCGCTGTGGTACTATTGATCTTCGGGTTGATTACCTGCGCCCTGGGCGAGGCGACGAATTTATCGCAAGTGCCACTATTATACGTTCAGGTAACAAAGTCGCAGTGGCGCGTATGGAATTACATAATCAAGACGGCACCCACATTGCATTCGGCACCGGGACTTACCTCGTGGGGTGATATTTAAATTCGAAGTGTTTAAGGGATACTGATGACCGATGATGCTGTTCGGGCAAAGCAAGGAGTGCTATTCGCACTTGCCGCCTACACCTTCTGGGGGATTGCCCCGATATATTTTAAGTTGGTAAAGCAGGTTCCTGCCTTCGAAATTTTAGCCCATCGAATTATCTGGGCTTTCGTATTGGTGCTTATTCTTATCATCGCGATGCGACGTATGGATCGGATTTTACCCATTGTGCGCAGCCCCAAGCTTATTATCCGCCTGACTATCGCCACCTTTTTATTGGGCGGTAACTGGTTTTTATTCATTTGGGCGATAAATACTGACCACCTGTTAGATGCCAGTTTGGGGTATTATATTAATCCGCTGTTAAACGTCGCTATTGGTATGGCGTTTTTTGGCGAGAAAATGCGCCGACTACAACTAGTCGCTATTGCACTGGCAGTAACCGGGGTTGCTATTCAAGTGATTACCTTTGGCGCTGTCCCGTGGGTTGCCCTGGCTTTAGCATCGAGCTTTGCAACTTATGGTGCGATACGAAAACGTCTACCGGTAGACTCCATTAGTGGCTTATGGCTGGAGACCGCTATCCTGACGCCAATAATGCTAAGTTATCTGGTGTTTTTTGCAGACTCATCGGCCTCTGATCTTACTGCCAACGCCTGGCAGCTTAATGCGCTACTGGTAGCAGCCGGCCTGGTAACAACCATCCCATTATTATGCTTTACTGCGGCCGCACAACGCATTCGTTACTCAACCCTGGGCTTTTTCCAGTACATTGCTCCCAGCCTTATGTTTTTGCTAGCAGTATTAGCTTATGGAGAGCCGCTCGAGGAAAGCAAGCTGATAACCTTTGTTATCATTTGGAGTGCACTGGCACTGTACACGATCGATTCTGTTATACAGCGCCAGCGAAATCGTAGAACAATTGTTCAGGAGCCGCTAAGTTAACTCAGGCTGGCATCCAACGAAATATCGGCATTAAGAACTTTGCTAACCGGGCATCCGTCTTTTGCCTGGTTGGCAATTTTTTGGAACTCTTCACTGTCTATTCCGTCGATGTCGGCTTTAACCGTGAGTGCGATAGCGTCGATTTTGAAGCCGCCATCCGCTTCGACTAGTGATACCTCTGCTTTTGCGTCAATGCTATTGGGCTCGTATCCAGCCTCTCCCAGCATCAGCGAAAACGCCATGGCATAACAGCCTGCATGTGCCGCACCAATCAACTCCTCGGGGTTGGTGCCCTGGCCATCTTCAAAGCGGCTCTTAAACGAGTACTGCGTATCATCTAAAATCCCACTTTGAGTCGAGACAACACCTGAACCTTCTTTTATGCTGCCTTTCCATACTGCATTTGCACTGCGTTTCATAAACACCTCCATTGATCAGTGTGTCTATAGTTATAGTGCGGAATGGCAAATTCTGTTCAATTTGTATTTAGTTAAATTAACAAGGTTCCAGCCGGGCATAAGAAACTACCAGCCATTTACTACCAACTTGGTCAAAGTTAATTTGGATTCGGCTTTGGGGTCCCGTACCTTCATAATTAAGAACCGTTCCATCACCAAATTTAGGGTGTCTAACCCGCTGCCCCAGCTGATATCCGGTTTGCTCGAACGCTTCGTGACTCGCTGCATTATTAAATCGGCTATAGCTTGAAGGTTTTTGTACCTGAGTCTGTAAGCGCACTTCATGTAATGTATCGGCGGGTATCTCAGCAACAAAACGACTTACCTTATGAAAAAACTCTTGCCCGTATATTCTTCTTTGCTCAGCGTAAGTAAGCACTAGCTTTTGCATTGCCCGGGTCATACCCACGTAACACAAGCGGCGCTCTTCCTCTAAGCGTCCGGGCTCATCCATAGACTGTTGCGACGGGAATACACCTTCCTCTACCCCGGTCATAAATACTAATGGGAACTCAAGGCCTTTAGCACTATGCAGCGTCATCAACTGCACAGCATCCTGGTACTCATCCGCTTGTTCTTCGCCTGCCTCTAATGCGGCATGGGCGAGAAAAGCATTGAGCGGACTCATCTGTTCTTCGTTTTCATCCAGATTAAAGTTTTGGCAGGCGTTCACCAACTCCTTTAAGTTCTCGACGCGCGTTTCTGCTTTTTCGCCTTTTTCAGCTTCATACATGGCCAGCAGCCCTGAACGACGGATCACCTCATCGCTAAGCCGCCCAAGGGTAAATTCTTCTGTTTCGTTGTCTAAGTTTTCTACAAATTCAATAAACGCCGCAACAGCATTTCGTGCTCTTCCCGCCAACGACTTTTGCGATACCATCGCATTAGCTGCTTGCCATAATGACTGCTGATTTTCGCGCGCTGTTTGCCGCACCATATCGAGCGTGCGATTGCCTATCCCTCGAGTTGGGGTATTTATAACACGCTCCAACGCAGCATCGTCATCACGATTGGCTAATATTCTTAAGTAGGCCAATGCATCTTTAATCTCCTGACGCTCGAAGAAACGTAGTCCACCGTAAATACGGTAGGGCATTCGCGCGTGCAGTAACGCTTCCTCAAGCACCCGCGACTGCGCATTGCTGCGATAAAGCAGTGCCACATCCTGTAATGCATTGCCTTGATCACGCCACTCTTCGATACGACCAACAATATAACGCGCCTCATCCATCTCGTTGAATGCGGCGTACAAGCTGACCGGTTCACCATCGTTGCCATCAGTCCATAAATCCTTACCCAGCCGCTCGGCATTATTAGCAATAACGGCATTCGCTGCACGAAGAATAGTCCCGGTAGAGCGGTAATTCTGCTCTAAACGAATGGTAGTGACCGCGGGGTAGTCATCCATGAACTGTTGAATGTTTTCCACTCGTGCACCGCGCCAACCATAAATAGACTGGTCATCATCACCAACTATGGTGACGTAATTCTGCGCCCCCGATAACAACCGGATCCACGCGTACTGAATCGAGTTGGTATCCTGAAACTCGTCCACCAGAATATGACGAAACCGGCGTTGATAGTGCTCCCGAACTGACGTGTTATTACGAAGTAACTCATGTGCACGCAGTAGTAATTCAGCAAAATCAACTAATCCCGCGCGATCACAACTTTCCTGATAGGCTTCGTAAATTGATTTTAAGGTTTGCTCATTAGGGTCATAGGTTTCTATATGATGAGCACGCAAACCTTCATCTTTTTTACCATTGATATACCACTGCGCCTGCTTTGCAGGCCAACGCTTATCATCTAAGTTCATTGATTTGATCAACCGCTTAATCAAGCGCTGTTGATCATCACTGTCGAGTATTTGGAAGTTTTGCGGTAAGCCAACATCCATATAATGCGCCCGCAGCAGGCGGTGGGCTAAACCGTGAAAGGTACCAATCCACATGTTCCGTACTGAGCTGCCCAGCAACTGCTCCACGCGGCCGCGCATTTCGGATGCGGCCTTATTAGTAAATGTCACGGCAAGAATGCTAAAGGGCGAGTAGTGGCACTGTTGAATCAACCACGCTATTCGATGCACTAATACGCGAGTTTTACCACTCCCGGCACCAGCTAACACCAGCATATGGCCATCTTCGGCACTGACCGCCTGACGTTGCTTATCGTTAAGTCCTGCAATCAATGGGTGGCTATCGCTCATGTTGGCTCCTTGCGGGTAACTACTGATTATATTCGTTGCAAGTGTAATCGTCAGATACTGTATGTGCAACCAGTGTTTAAGCTAGCTCACAGAGGTTGCATAGTTGGCTGAGATCATCAAAGCTGAAACTCGGTACAACAGTGAGCTGATGTGACCCGCCAAGCCCGCCGGTAAACCACCCACTGTGGCAGCCCGCTCGATGAGCCCCGAGAATATCAGAAATAGGATGATCACCTATGTGAAGCATTTGCGCGGGTGAAATTTGGTAGTAATTTAACGCCTTGCTAAACATGTCCGGATAGGGCTTACCTTTTAGTTCAGCTTCGGGCTGAATAACAATATCAAAGTAATTAGCAATACCAATACGTTGGCAATTAACGTTGCCATTACTAATCGCGCAAAGCTTAAAATGTTGCTTTAGCTCAGTCAGAACTGAATGCGCCGCGTCGGGCACCCGGAAATTGCTACGGTGATGATGGAATTGCTCCATCACTTTTTCGGCAGCCCTATAAGCACCTTCGACCCCGGCCTCTGAGAAGCCTTGTTGTAACGTTGCTAAACGCAACGCCGTCATATCGGAGGACAAGCGCGCATCAGCTTGCATCAGCTCAATCCGTCGCTGTCGCCAGTGCTCGAGATCCCAGTCACGAGTTTGTGGATAGTTCAGCGCTATATAATCTTGCACTTTAGTTTCAGCTTCACGCATTATAGGAACATTATCGTACAATGTATCGTCAAGATCGAAGCTAATAACTTTAACGCCTGCGATTCGGCGATGAAACTTCAGTGTCATTTTTTTACCGTTCGATTTGCCCTTGGGTGTGCACTGTCGTACACCTCAGCTAAGCGTTTAAAATCAAGATGCGTATATATTTGAGTGGTCGACAGATTAGCATGGCCCAGTAATTCCTGCACAGCACGCAAGTCTCCGCTGGCCTCGAGCATATGAGAGGCAAAGGAGTGGCGCAATTTATGCGGGTGAAGATCGCCAATAATACCTTGCTGCTGCCCCCAAAAATTTAGTCGCTGCTGCACGGTACGCGGGCTTATTCTCGATAATCGTTTGCTAATAAAAAGTGCCAGCTCGGGTTTAGCTCCCAGCCAGTTGGCACGAACTTTTAGCCATTCCTTTATCGCGCCAATAGCATGACGTCCGACAGGTACAATTCGCGTTTTACTTCCTTTTCCGACGACGCGTAATTGACCAATGCGCAGATCAATTGAGTCTCGATCCAAGCTCACCAGTTCAGCCAAGCGTAAGCCACTCGAATAGAGTAGCTCCATAATCGCAGCATCTCGGATTGCCAGCTCATCTGATTTGGGTAAATCAAGCAAGTGAGAGATGCTGTCAACATCGAGGTTTTTAGGCAGTCTTTTAGGTATTTTCGGCGCTTTTACATTAAGTGCCGGGTTGTCCTGTAAGGCGCCGGAATGCAGTAAAAAATCACAGAAAGTGCGCCAGGCAGATAATTTCAGAGCAATGCTTCTCTCTCCAAGACCCTCACGACGCCAGTTAACCAAACAGCGCTCTAACAGCGCTGTTGTCAGTTGTTGTGGCTTACTAACGCCCTGATCTGCAAGATAGGTAATATCGAGTAAAATGAGCCGCTGATAACTCTTTAAGGTAAGCTCAGCCAGACCGCGTTCACCACGCAAGTGATCAAGCCAGCAACTTTGCCATTCAACCAGCGTCATCATTAGCTAATAGCGTAGGCAACAACGCGGTTAATAGTGCTTGCAACTGATTTATCAGCAGCTTGTCCATCGCTGGTTCAAAGTGACCGGGTTTCGAGCTTCCAACGGCCAGCATCCCAATTTCTCCACTATCACCTAACAGTAACAGCGCGACAGAAGCGACGCTTTCGTCTTCAAACAATAAATTATGTTCTTGCTCAGTCAGTCGACCTAAATAAATAGGCCCCTCGCTAAAGCGTTTACTTAACAGTTGCTTGTGAGTTTCTGATGTAAAACGGTATTGCTCAGTCAGCTCATTGGTATTATTGAAGAACTTTAACGACAACGCCGGCATTTTTAATTGTTGTTCAAATGTCACCTGCAGTTCGTCAAGCACTTGCTCAACACTCTTGCAGCGCAATAACTTAACGTAGAGCTCGCTGTAGGCGTTAAAAATTTCCTCATTACGCCTGGCGTTAACTAATAACTCGGTAATTTCTTCTTGTAATGCTTTGACCTGATCACGTAGTTTCTGCTGCTGTCTCTCTACCAGCGACACTGCGCCTTTTTCCTCATGGCGAAACTGCAGCTGAGCGAGCAAATCATCATTACGGATAAAGAAATCCGGATTCTCGGTTAAATATTCGCGAATTAACGTGTCATCAATCCGTTGCCCGTCAAGGTTATCCAATTCTGTACTCATAACACCATTTGTCCATCAAAAATAAGTTCTGCAGGGCCTGTCATTTTCACCGGTTGCCCTTGTTGCCATCGGATAGTCAATGGTCCGCCGGGTAACTCCACTTTTACCTGCCCATTGAGTTTTTCTTGCTGCATTCCAATCACAGCAGCAGCGCAGGCACCGCTGCCGCAAGCCTGGGTTTCGCCGACACCACGCTCAAACACCCGTAATTTTACGTGGTCGCGGTTAATCACTTGCATAAAACCCACATTGACGCCTTCTGGGAAGCGTTCGTGTTGGCCTATAATAGAACCCAATCGTTCAACAGGCGCGCTATCCACTTCATCTACAATGATAACGCAATGGGGATTGCCCAGGCCGAGCACGCCACACAAAACAGTTTCTTCGTTAGCTCTCAAAACATAGGTTTGCTCAACTTTTTGTGCTTTAAAAGGCACACTGGCCGGCTCAAATTGAGGGGCGCCCATTTCGACGGTAACTTGACCGTCTTTTTCCATGTGAAGAACAAGTTTACCCGCTTTAGTGCTCACTTTTAGGTGATTTTTATTGGTCAAACCTTTTAAGCGAACGAATTTAGCAAAGCAGCGGGCACCATTACCGCACTGCGAAACCTCGCTGCCATCAGCGTTAAAAATTCGGTAATGAAAGTCCAGGTCGGGGTCGTAAGGCGGTTCGACTAATAGCAATTGATCAAAGCCGATACCCGTGTGCCGATTGGCCCACTGTCTGATTTGTTCAGGGTTAACGTAAAGATTCTGCGTTACGTTATCGACCACGACAAAGTCGTTACCCAGGCCGTGCATTTTAGAGAACTGCAATAACATCTGCCGTCTACGTCCTTTTTAGTAATCTTTCGCCGCGGACCATGTCATCGAAGGTTTCGCGCTCTCTGATAATATAACTCGAGCCCTGATCAATTAATACTTCCGCTGGTTTTGCGCGTGTATTGTAGTTAGAACTCATGGTAAAACCATAAGCGCCGGCATGTTTAACAGCCAGTAAATCTCCTGATTTAACCGTTAAATGTCGTGCATGCCCCAGAAAACAACCGGTTTCACATACGGGACCAACCACATCAACTAGTTGACCGCGTGCGTTCTGGGTTTCTTGTACTGCAACGATATCATGCCAGGCTTGGTATAACGATGGTCGCAATAAGTCGTTCATACCCGCATCAATTAAGGCAAATCGTTTGTCATCCGTTGCTTTTATGTACTCGACCCGGGTTATTAAAATACCTGCGTCAGCGACAATTGCACGCCCCGGCTCCAACATTAGTGTCAGTTCAGGGTAGTTGTTTGCTAATTCGAGTACACCCTTTAAATAATTTTCCAGATCAAGCCGATCTGTTTCTTCGTAACTGATTCCAAAACCACCGCCAAGGTCAAGGTGTGACAGCTTAATCCCCTCAGAAGCAAGTTCTTCCACCAACTTGAACATTCTCTTCGCTGCATCAAGAAATGGCTCGGAGCTCATGATTTGAGAACCAATATGGCAATCAGCGCCCAACAGATTAATGTTCGGTAGCGCTGCCGCACGTTTAAATATCGGCATCGCATCAGCCATAGCAATACCAAATTTATTCGCCTTCATTCCGGTCGCAATGTAGGGGTGTGTTTTGGCGTCAACATCAGGGTTAACGCGCAATGACACAGGAGCGCTTTGTGACAGCTCTGCAGCAACCTGCTGGATACGTTCCAATTCCGCCGCCGATTCCACATTGATGCAGCCGATGCCCTGCTGTAAAGCAAATCTTAGTTCGTCTTCTGATTTAGCTACGCCCGAAAATACAACGCTCGCAGGATCACCTCCCGCTTTTAAAACACGCTTTAACTCACCAGCCGAGACAATATCAAAACCCGCGCCCTGTTCAGCTAGTAACTGCAGGATCGCTAAATTGCTATTAGCTTTTACTGCGTAGCAAAGCCTATGTGGTTTTGGCCAATGCTGTTTAAATAATTGCCAGTTTTTAATTATCTGGCTTTTTGAGTAAACGTATAACGGAGTTCCGTACTGCTCTGCCAACTGACTCGCAGGCACTTGCTCTACGTGTAGCTGGCCCTGTTTAAAGTCAATATAGTTCATTCGCTTCTTGCACCTGCCACCGGCTCAGTCTGTGGCTGCTCTGTTGGTTGATTCTGTTCAGGCATAGGTTGCGGCTGTAACGGACCTTTTTGCCCGCATCCGGCAACTACAAATAGCAACATACATGTTAAAATGGCGCGCATTGAATTGATTACAATTTGTTTAATCATCGCTAAACTACTAATCATGTTTAAATACAAGTAGTGCGTATCATCGCACTGCACGTAACAAAAGTCATTATGCTGTAGGGGAAGGATATGAGTAAAACTGTCAGAATTGCGACACGGAAAAGTAAGTTAGCCATGTGGCAGGCTGAACATATACAAGCTCGCCTACAGCAGCTCTATCCGGAGTTAACGATAGAGCTTGTACCGATGTCGACTCGCGGCGACGTTATTCTGGACACCCCACTTGCAAAAATTGGTGGCAAAGGTCTTTTTGTAAAAGAACTTGAAGCAGCAATGCTAGACGGCCGTGCCGACTTGGCTGTGCACTCGATGAAAGACTTACCGGTCGAGTTCCCGCCAGGACTCGAATTACATACCGTCTGCGAGGGCGAGGATCCACGCGACGCATTTGTTTCTAACAACTACAAAAACCTTAACGAACTGCCTCATGGCGCTGTTGTAGGAACCTGTAGCTTGCGCCGTCGTTGTCAGGTAAAAGAAGCGTTTCCCCATCTACAAATTCACGACTTACGGGGTAATGTTCAAACGCGCCTCAGAAAGCTCGACGAGGGGCAATTCGACGCAATTATTTTGGCGGCATCAGGATTAATCCGCTTAGAACTAGGCGAGCGCATCACCTCGTTTATTCCGGTAGAACAGTCATTACCTGCCAACGGGCAAGGCGCTCTTGGTATCGAAGTTAGAAGCGATGATGAGCAAACCAAAGCGCTACTTGAGCCGTTACAGTGTCAGCAAACGCGGTTCCGGGTAACTGCCGAGCGAGCGATGAATCGACGCCTACAGGGTGGGTGTCAGGTGCCTATTGGTGCTTTCGCTGAGTTAGACGGAGAGTCCTTGTTTTTACGCGGCCTCGTCGGTGATCCCGAAGGCGTTAACGTTATCCGCGATGAGGTAAGAGGGTCTGTGCATGATGCCGAGGTGCTCGGCATACAACTTGCCGAAAAATTGCTCGCACAAGGTGCCGGCGAGATTCTAGACGCAGTCTATCGGCAAGCGGATGAATAAATTATTACTACTTCAGCCGCCACGAAGCCGTGAAAAACTAACTGCTGCGCTTGAATTAGCAGGGGTATCTTACACGCAACATAGCTTTATTCAGATAACAGAGGTGGCGTCGTCAATAACTGACCTGACAACGGCTGATGCAATAATTTGGGTAAGCAAAAATGCCGTCATGTTTGCCAAAGCTCAGCGGTTACAATTGCCTGATAAGGTTGCGATGTATGCTGTTGGGCCGTCCACTGCTGGTCTAGCGTCCAAACAGTTTAATAAACCCTGTGAATGCCCTACCTTTGTGCATTCTTCAGAAGCTCTACTTAAACTGCCTGAATTACAACAGCTAACTAATCAACAATGGTTTATCGTAAAAGGGATTGGCGGCAGGACTTTATTGGCTGACACCCTCACGGCAAGAGGCGCTAACATCACCGACGTGATGGTTTACCAACGCACCAAAAAGCCTTTAAAAGACACAGCGATTGTGCAAGATTGGAAACAGCACATTGATACCATAGCGATAAGTAGTGCTGAACAGCTCGCATTTTTTATATCCGAACTGGATCATGATGCGCTGGCTTGGCTCGAACGATGTCACTGGATTGTACCCAGTGAACGACTTGCGGCTCTTCTGCCTTTCTGTAAAGCAGATAACATAACAATTACGCAAAGTGCATCTGAAAACGCTATGATTAATGCATTGATTAACAATGGAAGTAATTATGACTAACGATAATAAAACCCCGGAAACGAAAACCCCGGAAGCCGAAGAGTCGGTTAATGAGTCAAACGCTGATGACGGGCAGAAAAAGAAACCAAAGCCTAAAAAAGGCAGTTCATTAAAGCGTATTTTTTGGTATCTGGTACTGGTCATAATTATTGCTACAGTCGCGTGGATTATTGTTGAAAAACCTTACCAACAACTCGACCTGGACTTATCTCAATCCAGTCAGGTCAAAACAGAGCCTCAAGTCGATAGCAAAACAGTCTCTGAAACCGATAATACGATTAATGCATTAGAGCAAAATGTTAATGCGTTACGACAGCAGCTTGAGCAACTTAGTACCGATGTGGAGTCAAATGATGACTCGCAACTGGCTACTAAGTTTGAGCGTAAAATAAACCAGCTGGAAACGGAACTGAGCGAGCAGCGCAGAGAACTGAACCAGCTAACGCGCCAGTTGCCGCAACAACAAGCGCAGCAAATAACTCAATGGCGTTTGTTTGAAGCCAAACAAACCGTAAGTTCTGCGGCACGTTTACTATGGGGCAGTGAAGATTATGCTGCGGCATTAAAGCTACTGCAAATCGCTGATACGCAACTTGCCGGTATTGAAACGGGTAGTGCAATGCAGATTCGTCGCTTACTGGCAGCTGATATTGCACGTGTCGAAAATGTTGTAAATAATCAAAGTGACCAGCTTGCCCTGTCTCTATCCGGGTTGCATCAACGAATTGCTGACTTACCCAACCGCGTCGAAGATCGTCAACTAACCAATCCAAACCAAGCCGGGCAGGTATCATCTGATGCCAGTGACTGGCGTAATAATTTACGCGCTAATTGGGACGACTTCCTTAATACGTTTATTCGTATTCAGCCATCGACAACAGATGCAGAACCGTTGTTAACGGCTACACAGCGCGATGCCATGACCATGCGTTTGGACTTATTATTAACCATGGCCCAGAACGCAGCCATCAAAAACAATAGCACGTTATGGCGAAGATACATTGATAACGCTATTCCACTAATATCAGAGTTGAAAGGCGAAACTGAGGCTGCCAAGGACGTAATTTCCCGGTTAAGAGATTTACGTAATGGTCAAGTTGGCGCCGCGCAAGTGACAACTCTTGAGTCACTAGATGCACTGAGCCAAACAGTTAGCCAGGGGGGCCTGCAATGAAGTGGCTAATTGTTGTCTTTATACTACTTGTTGCAGGCGCAATTCTCGGGCCTGTTTCGTCAGGTAATGCAGGCTATGTGCTGCTCCAGTTCGCGGGCTGGTCGGTAGAGACGTCGGTTATTGCACTGTTTATTATTACGGTAACAACGGTTGTTGTCGTCAGCTTAGTTGTTAGTTTAATCCGTTTTGTTTTAAGACGTGGAAAAAGCGGTGGTCGCTGGTTTGGCAAACGTCGAAATGCTAAAGCAAGCCGGGCGTTTAAAGAAGGTCAATTAGCACTGCTGGATCTCAATTACTTAACTGCCTTGCAATGTTTTGAGAAAGCCTACAAACGCAACAAAGAACCAGCCTTTGCTGCCCTGGCTAGTTATTCAGCGCAACAACAGGGGGAACTGGGTAAAGCGGAGTTTTGGCGCTCACAAGCAGGTAAAGAATTCGAACAAGCCGATCAGGCCTTAACATTAAAATACATCGACTCGATCAAAACAAGTCACCCGACTAAGGCGCTGAGTTTATTGGAAGCTGTATTAAACCAGAAGCCGAGCAGTGCGTATCCGTGGTTGCTGGCTATTGATTTGTTTAAAGCCAATGAGCTGTGGCAACGCCTGATCGATGTATTACCGGCACTGAAGTCCAATACCGAGCTTTCTGATACTGCAATCAATGAGATTAAATTTGAGGCTTTTCGGCGACAGTTCCTTGTTGAACGGAAAGTCAGCGCTGACGCGCTATACAATTATTGGCGGGCTCTGGATAAATCGAGTCGAGCAGATTCTACGATACGTTTAGCTTATGCAGCTGCGTTAAAACAAGTTGGAGACAAGCAAGCTTGTGCAAAAGTAATTTATAAAGGACTTAAACGGGGAGATGTATCCATTGAAGAAGCCACTAACTCTGATGTTTTGTGTGCGAATTACCCGAAACTCGTTGAGTTTGTGCAAGAAGCATTAAAGCGTAACGCGCAACATAGTGGCTATATCCGTGCGCTCGCTATGCTTGCCTATGATAGTAAAGACTATTCTCTGGCTCAACGTGCGCTTAAAAAGCTCGTTGATAAAGATGCAACCGCGTCAGACTATCAGTTGCTGGGGGACATTTACCAATCTCTGGGTGATAGTCAACTGGCTGCCAATGCCTATAAGAAGGCTTTGGCAGCAGTTTAAACCGAGTTTCTACTGACGGACGCCCTCAATAGAGAAGTATAATTCTACTTCTCTGGCGGCCGGTCCAAGGTTGTAGTCAATATTGTAATCAGCTAAGGTCAGGTCAACTTCACCTTCAAAGCCGCGACGGAAACCGCCCCATGGGTCTTCACCGGCGCCAACGTGTTCTACATCAATAGCAATCTCTTTAGTCACGCCATTCAAGGTGAAGTTACCATACATGGTGCCTTCGTCAGCATCATCTTCATCGGGTACATAACGCGTACTTTCAAAACGTGCCGTAGGAAATTCCGATACATTCAGAAAGTCATCACTGCGCAAGTGTTTATCTCGCTCGGCATGATTTGTATCGATACTTGCAGTCTCAATCGTCACGTTGATGGATGCGTCCTCAGGTGCGTTTTCGTCATAATTGAACGAACCATCGAACTCGTTAAAACGTCCCAGTAACCAGCTGTAACCCAGGTGATTAATCTTAAATTGAATAAAGGCGTGTTGACCTTCGATGTCAATTTTATACTCTTCAGCCTGCGCGGTTCCTGCAAATAAAGCGGTGCTGGCAATTGCCGCAGCGATAATTGTCTTTTTCATAACTTACCTCTCTAAGTTTTGTAAAACATTTTCCTGAGTGTATTGTCTTTGTTAATGACATGGTGCTTAACCGCCATTAACGCGTGTCCCGCCGCCAGGATCATGAGTGTTAGTGCCGCGTACCAATGAACAATGCCCGCTATATCTTCTTGATTCTCGATACCTAATGGGTAGCCAGGCACATCAAACCAATCAAATACACTAATACTGCTTCCATCGGCTGTTGAGATCAGATAACCGCTGATCATGACAACAAACAGCAGGGTGTATAACACTCCATGCCCTAGCTTTGCGCCTTTTTGCTCGAGCGGCGTCCCTTCGATGGCAGGCGACGGATTTACTTGCTTCCAAAATAACCGCAACACGGTTAACACAAAAAGTGCGATACCAATTGATTTGTGCCACCAAGGGCCTAATCGATACCACTCGTCATAATAAGTTAGTGTTAACATCCACCAACCCAGAATAAACATACCAACCACTAAAATCGCAGACAGCCAGTGAAACGAGACGCTTACGTTACCGTACTGTTTGTTGGTGTTTTTAAGCATGATTTCTCCTTATCAATACAGGTAACTATAGTCTTATTATTTAGAAATAAAATTGGTATTAATTGGATTAAACATTCGATTAATAAGAAAAGTAACGGGTGCGGTCTACGAGAATTTTAAGGATAGTTGAAGTCAGGGAAGGGTTATAGGAGGTATTTGAAGTTTACTCATATCATAAATAACCACCGGCTTAGCGGCGCAGCCGCGTGACGGTGGCGGTAAAAAAAAAGCCCCAAGCGTTAGCTTGGGGCTTTCTCTAATTTGAAGTCTGGCGCCGCCGCAGGCGCTCGCAGA
>Ga0208813_1000419_pt1 | contig 33170 bp, 29 predicted proteins | sample MalvireepMed_904_FD_184250 | JGI IMG/M metagenome (GOLD analysis project Ga0208813, IMG submission 184250) | Marine viral communities from the Global Malaspina Expedition - Malaspina viral metaG DeepMed_904 (SPAdes) (version 2) | ecosystem: Environmental > Aquatic > Marine > Oceanic | place... | reverse complement strand
CCCGGACATTCTCGTCAAAGGCGGCGACTACAGCGTCGACCAGGTGGTGGGCGCCGACATCGTCAAACGCCACGGCGGCCGCGTGGAAGTCCTCGACTTCGTCGAGAACATTTCCACCACCCATATCGTGCAAAAGATTCGTTCCGAATAGCACCGCGCCCCTGAAAGCGGGGCCGCTTGTGGGAGCTTGCCCTGCAAGCGAAAGGGTGGCTTTTAGCCACCCGGCAGGATTCCAGAGACCGTTCTAACGGCCGCGAAAAATAGCGTCTCTGGGATCCTGCCGGGAGCTCCGCTCCCTTTCGCGGGCAAGGCCCGCTCCCACAAGGCCCATTCCTACAGGGCTTTTCGGTAGCGCGACGGGGTCTGCCCGGTCCAGCGTTCGAAGGCGCGGATGAAGGCGGCCGGCTCGCTGTAGCCGAGCAGGCCGGCGATCTCCTCCACGCTGCGGGACGAATCCGCCAGGTAGCCGCGCGCCTTCTCCAGCCGCACCCCGTCGAGAATCTTCTGATAGCTGCGCCCGGCGTCGCCGAGCCGGCGGCGGAAGCTGCGCTCGGGCATGTCGAAGGTGGCGGCGGCCCGGTCGGCGCCGGGAAACTCGCCGATAAACAACTCCAGATAGGCCGCCACGCGGTCGGGCAGGCCCTCCGGGGCCTCCGCCTGGCGCCGCGCCAGCAGGGCGTCGCACTGGTGCTGGTACATCTCCTGGGCGGTGCGGTTGTAGCCGGGCAGCGGCTGGGCCATGTCCTGGTTGCGGATGGTCGCCTGGCACCAGGGCTGGTCGAACTTCACCGGCGCCCGGTAAAAATCCTCGTAGATGGATGCTTCGGCGGGTTCGGGAAACGGCAGCCAGACTTCCAGCGGCGCCAGGTTGAGGCCCAGCTGGGTCTGGATTTCGTTGACCAGGTTGAAGGTGCCGGTCATGTCCCGGTCGATAAGGATGCGCCGCACGCTGTCCGGCAGCGGCACCGGCTCCAGAATCAATTTGGTGGTGTCCTCGCCGGGCACCAGCGACAGCTTGCCGTAGAGGTAGGTGAGCGCCTGGTAGCGGACGCCGATCTGAAAGCCCTGGAAGGCGGTGCGGCTGGTCATCAGCAGCATGGTCAGCGGGCCGTAGCCGGCCAGCCCGAAGCGCTTGCCCATCTCAAAGCCGAACAGCGGGTCCCGGGCCAGCGGCAGCAGCTCGGTGAGCACCGCCAGCTCGCGGTCGCGCTCGATCTCCCCGTTGGGATCCAGCCGCTCCGGCTCCAGGCCGTGGCGGGCCAGCACCGGGGCGCAGTCCACGCCCCGCTCTTCGAGCACATCCACGGTGGACATCAGGGCAAGAATGGAACGCAGGGGCATGGGAAACGCCTTGGCCGGAATTATCAATTTTCCGGTCAGCTTAACACCTTTATCCGGGGCCGGGACAAGGTAAAGTGCCGGGCAGTGATGACCAACAGGTTCAACGACCGTGGTCGGTAATAGGGAGAACAAGATGAACAGTCGAGCGAAGGTCTATCAGTACGCGCGGCCGGTGAAAGTGGCCATCGTGGGCGGCGGTTTCGGCGGCCTGTGCATGGCGATCAAGCTGCGCGAAGCCGGCATCGAGGATTTCGTGCTGCTGGAGAAAGCCGAGCAGGTGGGCGGCACCTGGCGGGACAACAGCTACCCGGGCTGTGCCTGCGACGTGCAGTCGCACATGTATTCCTTCTCCTTCGAGGGCAACCCGGACTGGTCCGCCCGCTACAGCGGCTGGAAGGAGATCCAGGACTACATCCTGCGCACCACCGAGAAGCACGGCATTCAGGAAAAGACCCGCTTCAACGCCGAGGTGTGCGGCGCCCACTTCGACCAGGACAAGGCGCTCTGGACCCTGGACCTGAAAGACGGCAGCCAGGTGGTGTGCCAGCACTGGGTGCTCGCCAGCGGCCCCCTGCATGTGCCGCAGATTCCCAACTTTCCCGGCCTGGACCGCTTCAAGGGCAAGGTGTTCCATTCGTCCCAGTGGGACCACGGCTACGATCTCACCGGCAAGAAGGTGGTGTCGGTGGGCACCGGCGCCAGCGCCATTCAGTACGTGCCGCGGGTCGCCCCGGAAGTGGCGCGTCTCACCGTGGTGCAGCGCACCCCGGGCTGGATCATCCCCCGCGACGAGCGCACCTACTCCAAACTGACCAAGACCCTGTTCCGGCGCTTCCCGCTGCTGCGCAAGCTGCACCGGGTGCGGCTCTACTGGAGCAACGAATCCCGGGTGGTGCCGATCTTCCACCCGCGCCTGGCGGGCCTGCTGGAAAAAGTGGTCAAGCAGTTCATCCGTTTCCAGGTCAAGGACAAGGAGACCGCCCGCAAGCTGACCCCCAGCTACACCCTGGGCTGCAAGCGGATCATGATCTCCAACCGCTACTACCCGACCTTCAACCGCGACAACGTGGAGCTGTTCACCGAGGGCGTCAAGGAAGTGCGCGAGAACAGCATCGTGTTCACCGACGGCAGCGAACGGGAGATGGACTGCCTGATCCTGGGCACCGGCTTTATCGTCGACCCGCGCATTTACATGAAGGATTTCCCGATCACCGGGCTGGGCGGCCGCAAGCTGCAGGACGACTGGGCGGACGCCTCCGAGGCCTACCTGGGCATCACCGTGGCGGGCTACCCGAACATGTTCCAGATGGTCGGCCCCAACACCGGCCTGGGCCATAACTCGATCATCTTCATGATCGAGTGCCAGGCGGAATACATCCGCGACGCGATCCAGAAGCTGGACGCCAAGGGCGGCGACTACCTGGACGTGAAGCGCGCCGAGATGGACGCCTTCAACGACAAGCTCCAGGAAGACGTGTCGGGCACCGTCTGGCAGCAGGGCGGCTGCAGCAGCTGGTACCAGCAGGCGGACGGCAAGAACGTGGCGATCTGGCCCTACAGCACCTGGCGCTACTGGCTGAAAACGCGCCGCGTCGAGGACCGCGTTTACCACTGGGAAAAGGTCCGCCAGGCGCAAAAAGCCGCCTCCTGAATGTTGGGTTCCACTTCCTTTGCGGTTAGGCTTAACGCCGTCGCAAAGGAGTGGCCATGACCCGCGAAGGCAACCGCAAACCGGAAATCCTCGATACCCGCCTGGTGGCGAAAAGCCGCCTGTTCGGCATCGAGGAGATGCATCTGCGTTTCAGCAACGGCGTGGAACGCACCTACGAACGCCTGCGCACCCCGCCGATCGCCGGCGTCATGTGCGTGCCGATGCTCGACCGCGACACCGTGGTGCTGATCCGCGAGTACGGCGCCGGGGTCGAGGACTATCAGATCACCCTGCCCAAGGGCGCCTACGAACACGGCGAGGACTGGCGCGACGCCGCCAACCGTGAACTCAAGGAAGAGGCCGGCTACGGCGCCGGCAAGCTGACCCTGCTCAAGCGCATGACCCTGTCGCCGGGCTATATGGGCCACCATATAACCGTCGCCCTGGCCGAGGACCTCTATGAAGAGCGTCTGCCCGGCGACGAACCCGAGCCCCTGGAAGTGATTCCCTGGAAACTGTCACGGCTGGATGAGCTGCTGCAGCGCGAGGATGTGACCGAAGCCCGCGTGATCGCCGCCCTGTTGATGACCCAACGTTTGATGGACCGCTGAATGAACGATTTGAACGCCCTGCTGGGCCCGGTATCCGCCATCGCCGTGGACGCCGGCGCCGCCATCCTCGAAATCTACAATCGCGGCGACGTGGACGTGGACCACAAGGACGACAACAGCCCGATCACCGAGGCCGACCGCGCCGCCCACAACCTGATCGAGGCGCGGCTGCAGGCGCTGACCCCGGAGATTCCGGTGTTTTCCGAAGAGTCCGGCGGCATCGCCTTTGAAGACCGTAAGGACTGGGCGCGCTTCTGGCTGGTGGACCCGCTCGACGGCACCAAGGAATTCATCAAGCGCAACGGCGAGTTCACCGTCAATATCGCCCTGGTGGAAGACGGCGTGCCGGTGCTGGGCGTGGTGCACGTGCCGGTCACCGCGATCACCTACTCCGGCGGCCGGGGCCTGGGAGCGTTCAAGGAAGAGGCCGGCCAGCGCGCCGCCATCCGTTGCCGGGAGCGGCACGCGCCGATCGTGATGGTGGCCAGCCGCCGCCATGGCGCCGAGCAGGTGGCCGCCCTGGAACGGCTGATCGAAGGGCAGCTGGGCCCGGTGGAAAAGACCTCCATGGGCTCATCCCTGAAGCTCTGCCTGGTGGCGGAAGGGGCCGCGGATATCTACCCGCGTCTGGCGCCCACCTGCGAATGGGACACCGCCGCCGCCCACGCGGTGGTCAACGCCGCCGGCGGGGTGGTAGTGAACACTCACTTTGAGCCCTTGGCCTATAACAAGCCGGATGTGCTGAACCCGCACTTTCTGGTGCTCGGGCAGTCAGCGGAAGACTGGCGCTTTATCGAGCCCGCGCTGGCCTGACGATCAGGTCAGCCAGGTCGGCATCACGTCCAGCAGCACCAGTTGCAGGCGCTGGCTGAGCAGGTGGGCGCCGGCGGTGATCATGCACAGATGCACCAGGGGCATCATCACGCCCAGCGCCAGCACGTTGACCAGCAGGCGCTGGCGAATCCGACCGGTCCAGAGAACCGCCGCCACCATCACCAGCGCGCCCAGCGGAATCGCCAGCATTTCCCAGAGATTGTAATCGGGCAGGGTGAGCGCCAGGGGCAGGTCGTTGAGCAGGCTAGGCATCGTTTTTACTCGGTACGGTCGGAATATTTCCGTATGTTGGTATCTGTTACCGAGTGTTATCGACTGCTAGTGGGATTTCCTTTAATCACGTCACAAAACTAATGCCAAAGTGCCATCATTTAGGTAATAGTTACTACCCGGCACGTTCGTCCAGGTAAGCCTTCAGGGCGTCCGGGTCCGGCACCGTGATGCGGCCGTAGCTGAACCGGATCAGCCCGCGCTGCTCCAGGGCCTTGAGCACGCCGTGCACCCCCTGGCGGGTCATGCCCATCATGTTGGCGATGTGTTCGCGGGTCAGTTTGAAGGTCACCGGGCCCGGGCCGCGCTGGGGGTCGTGCATGTGCGCCAGGAACAGCAGCCGCCGGCCCACCCGCCCGGGCATGTCGCGCAGGGCGTTGTCCTCGATGATGGAGATCGCCGACCATAGCCGCCGGCTGAGCATGTCCAGGGTGCGCGGGTAGGCCTCCGGATAGCGCGCCAGCAGGGCGCGGTAGTCCTGGCCGGGCACCTCCACCAGCTCGCCGTCGGTGTGGGCGGTGGCGCCGAACACCCGGGGCATGCCCGGCGAGAACACCGTGTCGCCGAACCAGGCGCCGGGCTCGAACAGGGTGAGCATGATTTCCCGGCCCTCGGCGTTGGTGGAGCCGATGCGCACATTGCCGGCGCCCACCACCGACAGCGCCGACTGCACCTCGCCGCGCTGGTAGAGCACCTCGTTGGCGCGGAACGGGCGCACCCGGGCCAGCGGCGCCACCTCGCGGAGCGCCGCCTCGGGCAGGCCGGAGAGCAGCGAGCAGCTTTTCAGTACTTCGAGAACGTGATCGACCATCGCCCGGACACCCCGTAACACCGCCTCGCGCGCCAACTGTCAAACCGTTGACAGTCTCAGCCCGGCGCGCGGCCTAGACTCCCCATCATACATCCAATAAACGCCAGGGCGTTCAAGCCCCAGCCGAGGAGAGAAGTATGGACGGTCATCACGACGAGCCGCGCGCTCAGTTCAAGCATATGGAAGAGGGCACCGCCGAGGATTGGAAGATCATCGGCCAGGCCTTCGGCGGTTTCGCCAAGGAACTGCCCGATCGCGTCATCACCCACCTGCAGCTGCTGGAAGGCGATTGCGGCGGCTTCCCGGTGGACCGCCTCACCCACTGCCTGCAGACCGCCACCCTGGCGCACCGCGACGGCCAGGACGAGGAGTACGTGGTGTGCGCCCTGCTGCACGACATCGGCGACACCCTGGGCCCCTACAACCACGCCGACGTGGGCGCCGCCCTGCTGGAACCGTTCGTCAGCGAGGAAAACCACTGGATGGTGAAGCACCACGCCATCTTCCAGGGCTACTACTTCTTCGAGCACCTGGGCCTGGACCCGGATCTGCGTGAGAAATACCGCGACCACCCGTGTTTCGACCGCACCGTGGAGTTCTGCGCCAAGTACGACGCCGCCGCCTTCGACCCGGAGCAGGAAACCCTGCCGCTGTCGTTCTTCGAGCCGATGCTGCGCCGGGTGATGGCCAAGCCCAAGCGCTCGCTGTACAAGAACAAGCTGGACGCGGACCAGCATGAACAGTGTCAAACCGCCTGATAGGCCGGCACAGCAGGTGTCAGACGCCGAGCCGGCGGGCCATGGTCTCCAGCACCCGGAACCAGGCCTCGGCGCCGTCTTCGCCCACCTCGTCGAAGGCGTGGGTGAGCAGCTCGCGCTGGATGCCGGTGAGCCGGGATTCCAGCGCCGTGCCCTGGTCGGTGAGCGCAAGCCGCTTGATCCTTTTGTCGGAGGCGTCCCGGCTCACTTCGACCAGGTCTTTCTCGACCAGGGATTTGAGCGGCTTATGAATCGCCTGCTTGGTCAGCCGCATGCTGTCCACTACCTTGTTGACGCTGAGTCCCGGATTGCGGCCGATAAAAAACAGCAACCGGTGGTGGATACGGGACAGCCCCTGGCTTTTCAATATGCTGTCGGGTTCGGCCACCAGCCCTCGGAAGGCGAAATGCAGGGTTTCCAGGCACTGGTTCAGCCGGTCCAGCGAAGCGTCTTCAACCATATTGATTCACCACCAATTTCATCATGCGTGTAGATCATAAAGGTTGACCTTAATCGGCACGCCCTGCAAGCGCCCTCCGGGGCGCCGCCTTCAGGTCGGCAAAGTGTAACCGGTATGGCCGCCAACCGTGCAGCGGACCCGCGCCTGTCGAAGAAGCGGAAGGCTAACGTCCGGGCGTCGGCGGCCGCGTGAAGGCGTGTTTACCCGCAAGACTGCCGTGGCCGGGCCGCCGGGTCCAGTTTTTCGGCCCCGGAAACGAAGAACGCCCGGCGTGCGGTGGCACGTCGGGCGTTCGGGGTAGCGCCTTGGGAAGGGTCAGTCGCGCAGCGCTTCCACTTCGTAGACGGCGGTGGTGCCGCTCACTTCGTAGCCCACCACCAGCAGCGCCTTGCCGTTGGGGGAGTCGGAGGCGGGGATGAACACCAGGCCTTCCGGGCCCAGATCGCCGGCGCTGGCCAGCACCGATTCGGTGTCCTCGGTGACCCAGTCCTCGCGAGTGTTCAGGTAGTCCTGCATCACCGGCGCGGTCGGGTCGGTGATGTCATAGACCAGGATGCCGCCCATGCGCTCCAGGCCCAGGAACAGGAAGGTCTTGCCGCCCAGGGTGCCGATGGTCAGGCCTTCCGGCTCCGGGCCCTTGGCGTCGCTGCGGCTGTCGAAGTCGCTGCCTTCGTCGTGGCCGCTGTTGAAGTAGTCGGCGCAAGGAATGTTGCGCTGCGCGCCGGCCATGCAGTCATCGCTGGCGATGAACTGTTCGATGGCGTCGCCGGAATCCCACACCAGGGCGCCCTCGGCATCCCAGATCGAGAATGAGCGGCCGCCGTAGGCGTACAGGGTGTCGTACATGATGCGGTCACCGGCCGGGTCCTGCACGCCGGCGGCGGTGAACATCACCGGGTCGCCGTTGCTGTCGGTGCGGTAGCCTTCGGTCCAGGTGATGTTCAGGCGGCCCAGCACGTCGTCCTCGCGGCAGTCGCCCGGATCGCCGTCCACCGCACCGCAGTAGCCGAAGGTGGTGGGGTTGAGCAGGCCGCCGGCGCCCAGGGCGCGCAGCTGGGGCGGCAGGTCGTCACCGCAGCGGCGGTCGAAGCCGTCCGCGTGCACCAGGTGCTTGACCCGGAACTCCTCGACGAAGCCCTGGCTGGCATCGCCGGCGCAACCGGCGCCCTCGGTGCCCCAGTAGGCGTCGTTGTCCTCGCCCCAGGCGCGCGCGTCGCCTTCGTTGGCGGTGACCAGGTAGGTCTCGCCGCCGGCGCTGTAGGCGTGAATGGCGTCCGGCATGTAAAGGCCGACCACGCCGTCGAAGGTGCGGATGTTGATCACGCCGTCGTCGTCGCTGGCATCGATGCCGTTGCCGTCCTGGCTGATGTCTTTGGTGCCGAGTGGTAGGAGAGGTTCGGTCACCGTGGCGCTGGCGATGTCCACTTTGGCCAGGGCGTTGTTCTCCTGCAGCACCACCCAGGCGGTGGCGCCGTCCGCGTCCAGCGCGATGTACTCGGGCTCCAGATCCTGGGCGGTGTTGGCGCCGGGGCCGAAGATCCGCACACCCTGGTCGCGCAGTTCGTCTTCCTGGCCGTTGAAGGCGGTGAAATCCGCGGTGGCGACCACCGGGTTCCGGGGGTCGCTGATGTCCACCACGCTCACCGAGCCTTCCGGATCCACGCTGTAGTCGTCGCTGGGCTCGCCTTCGTTGGCGGTGAGCACGTACTGACCGTCGGCGGTGAACGCCACCATGTCCGGCAGCGCGCCGACCTCGACAAAGCTGATCAGCTCCAGGGTTTCAGCATCGTACAGCGCCAGGAAGCCGGCGTCGGTCTTGACCGGCGCCTGCACCGCGACCGCAACCAGACCATCACGTACCGCCACGCTGTTTACTTCGGTGTTGGCGGCGATATCCGAGGTGGTCAGGGTATCCACCAGCGCCGGGTTGGCCGGGTCGTTCATGCCCAGCACGTCGAGCGCGCCTTTCTGGGCGTTGACCACGAACAGACGCTGAGTGCCGGCGTCGTAGGCGGGGATTTCCGCCGCGCTCTCATCGAACTGGCCGGTGCTGTAGCGGCCCATGAAGTTCAGTTTTACGCCGGTGACGGCGGGCGGTTCGGAGGAGGGCAGGTTGTCGTTGCTGTCGTCACCGCCGCAACCCGCGAGCAGGGCGGCGGCAAGGGTGCCGGCGCCCAGGGCAAGCCAGAGTTTCATGTCAGCTCCTTGTCATTATCGGAAGGTCACCCTGGGTGTGTACCTTCCCGACATGACAGCGGCATGACTTTAATGTGTCCCGTAGGCGGCGGCGATGGTGTCGCTGACCGCCTTGTAGTGGTCCAGCAGCTTGTTCAGGCCGCTGTGCTGCGTCAGCAAGGAGCCGAAATACCAGAGCGGCGTGATCAGCATCACCACCTGGCGCACCGGCGTGTCCGGGCGCAGCTCGCCGGCGCCGATCGCCAGCGTCACCGCATGGGCCACGTAGTCCTCGAAGTGGCGGGACATTTCGGAAATACCCGCCTGAATGCGCGGCGACAGCAGATGCTTATCGAACCGGGCCCGCGCCGACAGGCTCCAGGGGTTGCGGCCCTTGGCGTCTTTGTTGAACTCATAGAAGCGGCGTTCGCAGTCCTCGGCGGTGAGCCCGATGCGCTGATCCAGGGTCAGGCCGGGCTTGGCCCACACTTCCTGGAACTGCGCTTCCAGGCTGTCGAAGATCTCCTGAAACACCGCCTCGATCAGCGCGTTCTTGTTGCCGAAGTGGTAATGCAGATTGGCCCGCGTGGTGTTCACCACCTCGGCGATGTCGCCGTAGCTGACGTCGGCCAGGCCGCGCTGAATAAACAAATCGCGGGCCGCCCGTTTGATCCGCGTCTTCATCGGCGGCTGGCCCAGTTGCGATTTTTTGTTCGGTCTGGCCAAGCGCCGGCTCCTCTCCTGTGCGTGTGGCAATTAATCTGGAAGTAAATAAAACCACTGTCAATGCTAATTGACGTGTAAGTCAGTATCTGGCTATGTTGCCCCTGACCCGGACGGCGCCTCGGCGTGCCTTACCCGCCCCAGAACAAGACGGACCCCGCTTCATGACCATTAAAAAGCTGCTGATTGCCAACCGCGGCGAAGTCGCCGTACGCATCGCCCGCGCCGCCGCGGACCTGGACATCGCCACCGTGGCGATCTACCCCGCCGATGACGAACGGGCCCTGCACACCCGGGTGGCGGACCGGGCGGTGGCGTTGTCCGGCCAGGGCGTGGCCGCCTATCTGGACGGCGGGCAGCTGGTGAAGGTGGCGCTGGAGCAGGGCTGCGACGCGGTGCATCCGGGTTACGGCTTTCTCAGCGAGAGCCGCGATTTCGCCGCCGCCTGCGTGGACGCCGGCCTGATCTTCGTCGGCCCGGACGCGGACACCCTGGCACTGCTCGGCGACAAGGCCCGCGCCCGGGTGCTGGCGGAGGAGTGCCAGGTGCCGGTGGTCCCCGGCACCGGCGCCGACACCACCCTGGAACAGGCCCAGGCATTCCGCGACGGTCTTGGTGACGGCGCCACCGTGATCGTCAAGGCGATCGCTGGCGGCGGCGGGCGCGGCATGCGCATCGTGCGCCCCGGCGACGATCTGGCCGAGGCGTTCAAGCGCTGCCAGGCGGAAGCCGGCGCCGCCTTCGGCAACGACGCCGTCTACGTGGAGCGCTTTATCGACCGGGCCCGGCACATCGAAGTGCAGGTGCTCGGCGACGGCGGCGACGCGCCGGTCCACCTGTGGGAGCGCGAGTGCAGCCTGCAGCGGCGCAACCAGAAGCTGGTGGAGGTGGCGCCCAGCCCGACGCTCTCCGAGGACACCCGCCAACAACTGCTCGACGCGGCGTTGCGGCTGGCGGCGAAAGTCGGCTACCGCAGCCTGGGCACCTTCGAGTTTCTGGTGGACGCGGACGAAAGCCGCTTCGCCTTTATCGAAGCCAACCCCCGGTTGCAGGTGGAGCACACCGTCACCGAAGAGATCACCGGCGTGGACCTGGTGCAGGCGCAACTGAGAGTGGCCGGCGGCGCCTCCCTGGCGGACCTGGGCCTGACCCACCCGCCGCGGCCGCTGGGCTTCGCCATGCAGCTGCGCGTTAATATGGAGACCATGGAAGCCAGCGGCGAGGCACGCCCCGCCGGCGGCACCCTGGCCACCTTCGAGCCGCCCACCGGCCCCGGCCTGCGCGTGGACACTTTCGGCTACCGGGGCTACCGCACCAGCCCCCACTACGACTCCCTGCTCGCCAAGCTGATCGTGCACGGCCGCGGTGACTACGCCACCACCGTGCGGCGCGGCTACCGGGCGCTGTGCCAGTTCCGTATCGAGGGCGTGGACACCAACATCGGCTTTCTGCAGAACCTGCTGCGCCGCGACGAGGTGACGGCGAACCACGTCTACACCCGCTTCGTCGACGATCACATGGCCGAACTGGTGGGCGAGGGCGAGCACCCGTCCCTGCACTTCGGCGCCGCCGAGGACAATGGCGCCGCCACCACCCAGGCGGCCGTTCAGGGGCCGGCGGGCACCGAAGCGGTGACCACGCCGATGCAGGGCGTGGTGGTGGATCTGATGGCCGATGAGGGCGACAGCGTTCGCGAAGGCCAGCCGGTGGCGTTCGTGGAAGCGATGAAAATGCAGCACCAGGTGGTGGCCGGCGTCAGCGGCACGGTGCGCCGGGTGGCGTTCGCGGTGGGCGACGCGGTCGGCGGCGGCGACCCGCTCTACTTTATCGAGCCCGGCGAGGTGGCCGGTGACGCCGACCAGGAAGCGGAAGAGATCGATCTGGACTACATCCGCCCGGATCTCGCCAAACTGCAGCGCCGCGACGCCCTGCTGCGCGATGAGCACCGCCCGGACGCGGTGGCCAAGCGCCGCAAGACCGGCCAGCGCACCGCCCGGGAGAACGTGGCGGCGATCTGCGACGCCGACAGCTTTATCGAATACGGCGGCTTCACCATCGCCGCCCAGCGCGCCCGCCGTTCACTGGACGACCTGATCCAGAACACCCCCGCCGACGGCCTGATCACCGGCATAGGCGCGGTGAACGGTGACCTGTTCGGCGAGGACAGGAGCCACTGCGCGGTGCTCGCCTACGACTACACCGTCCTGGCCGGCACCCAGGGCACCATGAACCACAAGAAGACCGACCGCATTCTGGACATCGCCGAGCAGCAGAAACTGCCGGTGATCTTCTTCGCCGAGGGCGGCGGCGGCCGCCCGGGCGACACCGACGACGCCACCAAGGTGGCCGGCCTGGACGGCCCCAGCTTCCTGCAGTACGCGCGACTCAGCGGCCTGGTGCCGCGCATCGCCGTGGTGTCCGGGCGCTGCTTCGCCGGCAACGCCGTGTTCGCCGGCTGCAGCGATTTGATGATCGCCACCGAGAACGCCTGCATCGGCATGGCCGGCCCGGCCATGATCGAAGGCGGCGGCCTGGGCTCGTTCAAGCCGGAAGAAGTGGGCCCGGTCTCGGTGCAGCGCGCCAACGGTGTGATCGATTGCGTGGTCAAGGACGAAGAAGAGGGCGCCGCCCTGGCCAAGAAACTGATGGGCTATTTCCAGGGCGCGATCACCGACTGGACCTGCGAGGACCAGCGCTGGCTGCGCCGGGCGGTGCCGGAAAACCGCCTGCACGCCTACGACATGCGCCACCTGATTAACGTGTTCGCCGACACTGATTCCGTGGTCGAGCTGCGCCCGGACTTCGCCCCCGGCATGATCACCGCCTTCGTGCGCGTGGAGGGCCGGCCCCTGGGCCTGATTGCCAACGACCCGAAAGTGCTCGGCGGCGCCATCGACGCCGCCGGCGCCGACAAGGCGTCGCGCTTCATGCAGCTGTGCGACGCCTTCGGCGTGCCCATGGTCAGCTTCTGCGACACCCCGGGCTTCATGGTCGGCCCCGAGGAAGAAGAGACCGCCATGGTGCGCCACACCTGCCGCATGTTCGTCACCGCCGCCAGCCTCACCGTGCCGCTGTTCTCCCTGGTCACCCGCAAGGGCTACGGCCTGGGCGCCCAGGGCATGACCGGCGGCTCCTTCCACGCGCCGTTCTTCTGCGCCGCCTGGCCGAGCGGTGAATTCGGCGGCATGGGCCTGGAAGGGGCGGTGAACCTGGCCTACAAGAAAGAGCTGGACGCCCAGGAGACCCCGGAGAAGCGCCAGGCGCTGTTCAACGAACTGGTGGGCAAACTCTACGAACGCGGCGAGGCCCTGAGCATGGCCGCCGCCCTGGAAATCGACGCCGTCATCGACCCGGCCGACTCCCGCGCCTGGGTGCTGCGCGGCCTGCGCGCCGCCCCCGCCGGCGGCCGCGAACCCATCGCCGGCAAGCGCCGGCCGATGATCGACACGTGGTAGCTGCAAGCTACAAGCCTCAAGCTGCAAGCTTCAGGCTGCAAGCTACAAGCAGGCCGCGCTGGAGTAACGGCCGTGCCGCTATCGAGTCGTTAGCAAGTGCAAGTTGAAGGCGGGGCGGCGGGCAAGGGCGATTCAGGATACAGGATTCAGGATGCAGCGCGGGTTAGGTCGGAGAGCGCTGGCTGGCCGTGCGCCGCGCACTTTGCGCTTGCGCAATCCCTACATTGCGAAAAAGCAATAACCTGGGATCTCATTTAAGCCCTCCCCTGTATCCTGCATCCTGAATCCTGTATCGCCGCCACGGCACGGCCTCCCCGCGGGCACGGCCCCTTCAACTTTCAACTTGCAACTTGCTACCGTCCTGGTAGCGGCACGGCCGTTACTCCAGCACGGCCTGCTTGCAGCTTGAGGCTTGCAGCCCGAGACTCACGCCTCTATAACAACTACCCTGTCGCAAACCAATTGCCCTGTCGCAAACGAACTGAAGTCGGGAGAGTGCTTGTGTCTCAACTGGTGCCCGAGATAGACCCGGATGGTCTGCTCGAATACTCCGTGGTGTTCACGGACCGGTCGCTGAATCATATGTCCCAGGCGTTTCAGCAGGTGATGCGGGACATTTCCGCCACCCTGAAACAGGCCTACCACGCCGAGGCCGTGGCGGTGGTGCCCGGCGGCGGTACCTACGGCATGGAAGCGGTGGCGCGTCAGTTCGCCACCGGCAAGAAATGCCTGGTGATCCGCAACGGCTGGTTCAGTTACCGCTGGAGCCAGATTTTCGAGATGGGCGCGATTCCCGCCGCCGAGACCGTGCTGAAGGCGCGGCAGGTGGACGGCGAGGGCGAGCCCAAGCCGTTCGCGCCGGCGCCCATCGAGGAGGTGGTGGCGGCGATCCGCGCCGAGAAGCCGGACCTGGTGTTCGCGCCCCATGTGGAGACCGCCGCCGGGCTGCTGCTGCCCAACGACTACCTGGACGCGGTGGCGGAGGCGGTCCACGAAGTGGGCGGCCTGTTCGTGCTCGACTGCATCGCCTCCGGCGCCCTGTGGGTGGACATGAAGGCGCGCGGCGTGGACGTGCTGATCAGCGCGCCGCAGAAGGGCTGGAGCTCATCGCCCTGCGCCGCCCTGGTGATGCTCGGCGAGGAAGCCCTGCGCCGCCTGGAAGAGACCCAGAGCACCAGCTTCGCCGCCGACCTGAAGCGCTGGCTGGGCATCATGCGCGCCTACGAGGACGGCGGCCACGCCTACCACGCCACCCTGCCCACCGACGGCCTGGCGCGCTTCCGCGACATCATGGAAGAGACCCGCGCCCAGGGCTTCCCGGTGGTGCAGGCGTTGCAGGAAGAGCTGGGCGGCCGGGTGCGCGCGCTGTTCACCCGCTACGGCATTCAGAGCGTGGCGGCCAGCGGTTTCCAGGCGCCCGGCGTGGTGGTCTGCTACACCGGCGACGACGGCATGCACAACGCCAAGAAGTTCATCGGCGAAGGCCTGCAGACCGCCGCCGGCGTGCCGCTGATGTGCGACGAGCCGGACGACTTCAAGACCTTCCGCGTGGGCCTGTTCGGGCTCGACAAGCTCAACAACATCGAGCGCACCGTGGAAAACCTGGAGCAGGCGCTGGCGAAAATCCTCGACTGAGGGCCGCCGCCGGTTCCGCCTTCCGCCCCCGCCGTCCGCGCGGGGGCGATTTGATCTTGTTTTAAGAACCCCGCCCCGTTTCACCCCTCTAAAGTGACAGACAACAGGGTCGACTTTGTTTACTCTTTTGCGCGCTGCAAAATGTTGCCCCTAAAGACCGTTCTGAAGTAGAGGACTGAACCATGATCCGTGCCATCCTGATTACCGCCTTGTTGGCTCTCGGCGCCACCGCCTGGGCCGCCGACGGCGAAAACGCCATTGAAGGTATCTGGGAAACCGATACCGGCGGCTATGTGCAGATTCATAAAGAGGGCGACGCCTGGGTGGGCACCGTGGTGGGCTCGCGCAGCGGCGAAGCCCGCTACGACACCGAGAACCCGGACGAGAAGCTGCGCGGCCGCCGGCTGCTCGGCGTGACCGTGCTAAAGGGGCTGGAATACGCCGGCGACAACGAGTGGGAAGACGGCAGCATCTATTCCCCGGACAACGGCAAGACCTACAGCGCCCGCGCCACCCTGACCGACGAGAACACCCTGGAAGCGCGCGGCTATCTGGGCATCAGCCTGCTGGGCCGCAGCCAGACCTGGCAGCGCGTGGACCGTGACGCCCCCAACCTGGAAACCGACCTGCTGAAATAACCGCTCAGTCGGCGCTGCCCGCCCGTTGCAGCTCGCCGTCCACGAAGTGCGCGACCATGTCCCCCAGGCCGCGCACCAGGTCATCGAAGGTGACGGTGGGGTTGGGCTCGGTGAGATAGCGAATCACCGTGAACACCCCACCGTTGATCATAATGAAGCCCATCGCCGGCAGGTTGCCCAGCCGCACCAGCCGCGGATGGTGCATCACGTACTTCATCAGCAAATCCATCAGCAGCCGGTTGATCGGCTCGATCTGATCGCGCGGCGCGAAGTAGGCGGCGTAGCTCATGTAGCGCAGGTAGCGGCCCTCGTCGCGCTCCAGTAAGTCACGGAACCGATAGAGCAGCTCCGCCACCAACTCGCGGATGTCCATGAGCACCAGCGTGGGAATCAGCGGCCGCACCATGCCCACCACCTCCCGGACCATGTGCTCGTGCATGGCATCGAACACTTCTTCCTTGTTGGCGAAATACTCATAGAGCGACCCCACGCTGACCCCGGCGATATCGGCGATATGCCGGGTGGTGGTGTTTTCCACGCCGTTGCGGGCGAGCGAGATAAAGCCGGCTTCGACGATGGCGCCGACGGTGGCGTGGGCGCGCGGCTGCTGGGGTTTACGAGGCATATCCGAGTTGAATCCGAACAATTAGTCGGACTAAGTTGCCATTAATCAATGTCACGGTCAATTCGGCGAGGTTCGCCCCGATGCTCAGCAGCAAAGTGTTTACCAGTAACAAGCTCTCCAAAGGCAGCCGCGCCGTGGTCACCGGCGCCGGCAGCGGCATCGGCCGGGCGTTCGCGCTGGAGCTGGCGCGCCGCGGCGGCCGGGTGGTGTGCAGCGACCTTAACCCGGCCACCGCCACGGCCACCGCCGAGGTGATCCAGGAGCAGGGCGGCCACGCCCTGGCGGTGCCCTGCGACGTGTCCGTGCTGGAACAGGTGGAAGCCCTGGCGGACCAGGCCCGGGAATGGTTCGGCGAAGAACCCACCCTGGTGATCAATAACGCCGGCGTCGGCGCCGGCGGCAAGCCGGTGGGCGAAATCTCCATGGACGACTGGCACTGGGTGATGGGCGTCAATATGTGGGGCGTGGTGCACGGCTGCCACGTGTTCACCCCGCGTCTGCGCGCCGGCGGTGGCGGCGGCATCATCAATGTGTGCTCCACCGCCAGCTTCGCCGCCGCGCCCAGCATGGGCCCTTACAACGCCAGCAAGGCGGCGGTGCTGGCGCTGTCCGAAACGCTGGCGGCGGAAACCGCCGGCGCCGGCATCACCGTCACCGCGCTGTGCCCCACGGTGGTGAAGACCAATATTTTCCGCGACGGCCGCATCGACGATTCGGTGACGCCGCTGATGAACAAATGGGTCTCGCTCACCGGCGTGTCCGCCGAGGGCGTCGCCGCGACCACCCTGAAAGCCCTGGATAAGGGCCGTCTTTATGTGCTGCCGCAGGTGGACGCCCGCCTGATCTGGCGCGCCAAACGCTATCTGCCCGCCACCTACGCGCGCGGAGCCGGCCTGCTGAGCCGCTTCACGCTGGCCAAACCCTGAACCCCGTTCCGTAACGGAAGGAGACACGCATGGCTTCCATCGATCTCGAAAAAATGCTCGCCAAAGTCAAAGCCAGCCAGTGGGCCCTGGCGGACATCGACTGGGACGCTCTCGGCGCCGACAGGATCACCGCCGAGCAGTGGCCCAAGCTGAAAGCCTTCATGGCCGATCTGATGTGGATCGAGCACGTCGGCGCGCGCGGGTTCGCGGCCATGGCCAAGAAAGCGCCCAACGACACGCTCAAGGAAATCTACACCTACTTCCACGCCGAGGAGCAGCGTCACGCCAACGCCGAAATGGCGCTGATGAAGCGCTGGGGCATGCTCGACGGCGACAACATTCCCGAGCCCAACAAGAACCTGAAGCTGGTGATCCAGTGGCTGGACCGCTACAGCGACGACATGCCCCTGGAAGTGCTCGGCTCGGTGATTCCGATGCTGGAGATCGCCCTGGACGGCGCGCTCTGCACCTTCCTGCTGGAAACCGTGGACGACCCGGTCTGCCATCAGGCGTTCGCCAAGATCAACGACGACGAATCCCGCCACCTGGGCGTGGGCTTCCACATGCTGGAAATGCAGGGCCACGGTCCGCTCTACCTGAAGACCCTGAAAGCGCTGGGCACCATCGCCGACCCGCGTTTGATTCTCGGCGTCGCCTCCTATGTGCCGCTGCTCAACCGCATGCGCGACAACATCATCGAGATGGGCCTCGGCGAAGAGCGCCTCTACGCGGCGATGAAAAAGTTCGAGCGCATCGGCGGCCGCACCCAGGAGGGCCGCAACAACCCCTGGTACCAGATCATCAGCCGCCACGGCCGGATGGTGGTGAACCGCCGCAACCGCATGTATCACGCGCCGGTGGACGCCATGGTCAAGCTCACCGACCGCGTGCCGGAATGGGTGATGCCCTCCCGCGTGCCGACCTGGGTGAAGGGCATTACCTACAAACCAACAGCGTAACGGCTTGTGCGAGCGGGCGTTGTGGGAGCTTGCCTGCAAGCGAAAGGCCGGCAACGCCGGCCGGCTGGATTCCAGAGAGGCTGTTTGTGCTGCCGTTAGGAAAGTCTCTGGGATCCCGCCGGGAGCTTCGCTCCCTTTCCCGGGCTGGGCCAGCTCCCACAAAGGCCCGCTCCCACAAACCCGGCTGCCGTAGAAGTGCAGTGCCAAGCAATCACTCCTTTCAATCCGATCTTTCAGCCAGTGAATTCCTATGAATGACGACACCCCCAACAGCAACGAAAGCCGTGTGGCGGACCAGCCTGAAGTGAAGGCGCAAGACAACGCGGCTAACAACGGCGCCGCTAAGAACGCCGCCGCCAAAGCGCCGCGCAAGAAAGCAGCGGCGAAGAAGACCACAGCGAAGAAAGCGACAGCTAAAAAGGCGACGGCCAAGAAAGCCGCCGCCAGAAAAGCCCCGGCTAAAAAGGCGAGCACGCAGGCGGCGGCTAAGAAGGCCACCGCCAAGCGCCAGGCGAAGCCGGCCTCGGTGGTGATCGTGGGCGCCGGCTTTGCCGGGCTGGGCATGGCGATCCGGCTGAAGCAGGCGGGGGTCAATGATTTCGTGATTCTGGAGCGGGGCGACCGCGTCGGCGGCACCTGGCGGGACAACACCTACCCGGGCGCCGCCTGCGACATTCCGTCCAATCTGTATTCCTATTCGTTCGCGCCCAACCCGGAGTGGTCGCGCAGCTTCTCCGGCAGCAATGAGATTCTCGACTATATCCACTATCTGGTGGACGCGTTCGATCTCGAAAAACACATCCGCTTCAACTGCAACGTCACCGATTTGTCGTTCCAGGAAAAAGCCGGCCTGTGGGAAGCGACGCTGGAAAAAGGCGAAGTGGTCCGCGGCCGCACCGCGGTGATGGCCCAGGGGCCGTTGTCCAACGCCAGCTTCCCGAACATCGAAGGCCTTGAGGAATTCGAGGGCAAGAAGATTCACAGCGCGCGCTGGGATCACGACTACGACTTCACCGGCAAGCGCGTGGCGGTGATCGGCACCGGCGCCAGCGGCATTCAGATCGTTCCGGAGCTGGTAAAAACCGTGGGCACGCTGAAAGTGTTCCAGCGCACACCGGGCTGGGTGGTGCCGCGTCCGGATTTCAAAACCCCGGACTGGCACAAGAAGTTGTTCAAGAAAATCCCCGCCAGCCAGAAGGCGGTGCGCCAGGCGCTGTTCTGGACCCACGAAACCATGGCCATGGCTGTAATTTGGAATTCGCCGCTGACTAAGGTCGCCGAACGGCTGAGCCTGGCGCACCTGCACAGCCAGGTGGAAGACGACTGGATGCGCCGGCAATTGACCCCGGACTTCCGCATCGGCTGCAAACGGGTGCTGGTGTCCAACGACTATTACCCGGCCCTGCAGAAAGACAACGCCGAACTGATTACCTGGCCGATCGCGCGGCTGGCGCCAAACGGGATCCGCACCTCGGACGGCGTCGAGCACCAGCTGGATTGCATCGTGTTCGCCACCGGCTTCGACGTCAGCAAGAGCGGCACGCCTTTTCCGGTCAAGGGTCTGGACGGCCGCCGGCTGGACGAGGAATGGCAGGGTGGCGCCCAGGCCTACAAGAGCATCAACGTGGCCGGCTACCCGAATCTGTTCCTCACCTTCGGCCCCAACTCCGGCCCGGGCCATAACTCGGCGCTGGTGTATATGGAGTCCCAGCTCGACTACGCGGTGAAGGGCATTCTGCGCATCCTCGACGGCAATCTGAAAATGCTGGATGTGAAGGAAGACGTGCAGCAGCGGCATAACCGGCGCCTGCAAAAACGCTTGGCCAAAACCAACTGGAACTCCGGCTGCAAGAGCTGGTATCTCACCGAGGACGGCTTCAACGCCACCATGTTCCCGGGCTTCGCCACCCAGTACCAAAGGCAGATGGCGCAGTTCGAGGAGCGGGACTACCAGCTGGTGCCTGCCTGAAGGGAGGATCGCGCCAGCGGATTGGCCGTAGCGACGACGGAACGGCCCACTCTGCACTTTCGGTGACGGGCGGGCGAAGGCATTATTGCCCCCCAGGAAAAGATGCCATTGAGCAATGTAAGCCTGGCCGCCCGGCAGCCGCGCAAAGCGCGCTGCCGGCGGACCGGCGCTGGAGGTAGTAATGTCCAAGAACCATTTTGACGTGCTGATTATCGGCGCCGGTTTGTCCGGGGTGGGCGCGGCGTGTCACCTGAGCCGTCAGTCCCCGGACCGCAGTTTCGCCCTGATCGAGCGCCGCAAGCGCATCGGCGGCACCTGGGACCTGTTCCGTTATCCCGGTATCCGTTCGGATTCCGACATGTACACCCTGGGCTATAACTTCCGCCCCTGGACCGAACCCAAGGTGCTCGCCGACGGCCCGTCGATCCGCGAATACATCGCCGACACCGCCGCCGAATACAACATCGACGACAAGATCTATTTCGAGCGCCGCATGGTCGACGCGGACTTCTCCACCCGCGACGGTCAATGGACCGTGCGCGTGGAAAACGAAGGCAGCGGTGAAAGCGAAATCTTCACCTGCCAGTTCCTGCTCTGCTGCACCGGTTATTACAACTATGACGCCGGCTACACGCCGGACTTCCCCGGTGCCGACCGGTTCAAAGGGCGCCTGGTGCATCCCCAGCAGTGGCCGGAGAACCTCGACTACAGCGGCAAGAAAGTGGTGGTGATCGGCAGTGGCGCCACCGCGGTGACCCTGGTGCCGGCCATGGCCAAGGACGCCGAGCACGTCACCATGCTGCAGCGCTCGCCGACCTACATCGCCACCGTGCCGGAGCGCGACGAACTGTCGGTGAAGCTGCGCCGCTTCCTGCCGGAAATGGTGGTCTACCGCATGGCGCGGGCCCGTAACATCGGCCTGCAGCGTCTGGTCTACCGGCTGTCCAAGCAGCGCCCGGGCCTGGTGCGCCGCGCCCTGCTGGCCGCCGCCCGCCGTCAGCTCGGCGATGACATCGATATGAAGCACTTCCGGCCCAGCTACAACCCCTGGGACGAGCGCCTGTGCGCGGTGCCCAACGGCGACCTGTTCAAGGTGCTGCGCCGTGGCGAAGCGTCCATCGTCACCGACCACATCGATACCTTCACCGAAAACGGCATTCGTCTGAAGTCCGGCGAAGAGCTGGACGCGGACATCATCATCACCGCCACCGGCCTGGACCTGCAGCTGCTGGGCGGCGCCGAGCTGTCGGTGGACGGCCAGACCCGCGAGCCCCGCGACGTGTTGGTTTACAAAGGCGTGATGCTGCGCGACGTGCCCAACATGGCCATGGTGTTCGGTTACACCAACGCCTCCTGGACGCTGAAAGCGGACATCGCCGCCGAGTACGTGTGCCGGCTGCTCAACTATATGTCCCGCAAGGGGCTGCAGCAGGTCACCCCGAAGGACCACGACGGCAGCGACACCGACAAGACCTTCCTGGACCTGCAGTCCGGCTATGTGCAGCGCGCCGCCCACCGGCTGCCGCGCCAGGGCGACAAGGCCCCCTGGAAGGTGCTCAGCAACTACCTCTACGATCTGCCGCGCCTGCGTTACGGCCGGCTTAACGATGACGCCCTGGAGTTCGTCAAGGCGGAGGGCGGCAAACGCCGTCGCCTGGGCGTGTCACGCGGCTGACACCGACGCGGACCGGCATCGTTCAACGCCCGCCTTTCGGCGGGCGTTTTCGTTCGCGGGCGCTGTCATTTAGTTGTCACGGTAATTGTCGTCGGAAAAATTCATAATCGGGCTCCCCATTAGAACCGCCAACATCGGAGCCCTCCATGAGCAAAGCCGCGACATCCGCTTCGGATTTGCCGGGACGCCTCGCCGGCGCCGCCTGCGATCAGGACGAAACCGTACTCTCCGTACTTGAAGGCCAGAGCAGCCTGACCCCGGACCAGGTGCATCAGGTGCGCGTGGCCGTGAAGCGGCTGAGGGCGATCTGGCGGGTGATGGCCGGGGTGGTCGATAAGAAAACCGCGCGGCGGCAGGACAAGGCCCTGCGCATGGCGGCACGGGCGCTGGCCGGCGCCCGCGATCTGCAGGTGATGGGCGAAACCCTGGAGAGTTTGCGCAAAGGCGCCCGCGACTACGAAAGCGAGGCCATCGACGCGGTGCGCGCCCAGGCCCTGGCGGCCGAGCAGGAACTGGCGTCGCCGGCGATGCCGGAAGGTCTGGAAGGCGTGTTCCGCGCCGACCTCTACCTGTGGCGCAACCTGAACATCGAAGCGGATAATGCGGAGCTGATCAAAAAAGGCTTCGGCCGGCTCTATGCCGAAGGCCGGCAGCAGGGGCTGGAAGCGGTGGTGGAGAACCAGCCGGAGCTTTGGCACCGGTTCCGCAAGCGGGTTAAGTATCAGCTCTATCAGCTGGAACCGCTGGAAAGCAGCCTGGACGACTCCGCCCTTTCACTGAAGGAGTTCCGCAAGCTGGGCAAGCTGCTCGGCGAGCTGCACGACCTGCATGTGCTCGACGAGCATCTGCGCAAGCGCAAAAAAGACAGCGAGGATAAAGAACCCTTCGTGATTGTGCGCCAGCTGATCGCCCGCCTGGAGGCGGACCGGGTGGCGGAATGCCGCAAGCGCACCCGCCGCTGCTACAGCCTCAAGCCCAAGGCGTTCCGCAAAGCCCTGGCCGGCGCGGCCGGCGCCGCCTGAGCGGGTTTCAGTCCCGCTCTTCGTCGCCGTCCTCGTCCTCTTCGGGTTCCAGGTTGGGCTCGAAGGCGCGCTTCGCATCCGGCAGGGCGACGGTGTCGCCCACCGCGATGCCCTGGTGTGCGGTGAGTCGCTTACCGGTTTCCGGGTCGATCAGGGCCACCACTTCCCCGTAGCTGGTGCCGTCGGTGTAGGCGTCCACCCGCACCCGCGCCACCAGGCCCTGGAAACGGGCCGACAGCACGCTGCCCTTGTGGGGCGTGGCGTCGATGTTCGGGTCCTTGGCGTAGTACTCGGCGACGCTCTGGTCGCCGGGTGAATCCCATTCAATGGCTCTCATTCAGTACGCTCCATGTGTGTGACGCTTCACCGGACAGAGTGCGCCGCGTCGCCGGCTTCGACAACACAGGGGCGCGCTGCAAACGCAAACTCCTGTTAAGCGCGCAGGTTCAGGCGATGGTGTCCAGCTCCGGGTAGTGTCGGAAGATGCCGCTCTCATTGAACGGCTGGCGCCGTTCGGACTGCAGATAGGCCTTGATGCCGGGCCGCTCGGCGACCCGCTCCACCAGCGTCAGCGTTCTGGGAATGCGCGCCCTGTGCGTGTTCATGGTTTTCGGAAACGCGTACTGCAGACCGCGAATAACCTGAAAAAGGGACAGGTCCGCGTAGCAGTGCTCGCCGCCGGCCAGATACTCCGGCCCGGCCGGGTTCAGTTCCAGAACCCGCTCGAAATAATCGAGAAAGCGTGGCAGCCGCTGTTGGTGGAAGGCAACCGCCCGGCGGCGCGCTTCCGCTTCCTGTTGGTGGTAATACAGCGACGGCCCGATCGGGTGATGAATGTCGTGGATCTCCGCCACCCAGTCACTCAGGGTCAGTTGCAGGCCGTGGATCCAGTAGCGCGCCGGCTCGTTGTCGGGCACCAGGGCCAGGGGCGGGCCCAGGAACTGGAGAATATTCGCCACATGGGAAATCACCAGATTGCCGGCTTTCAGAAAGGGCGGCGCGAACGGCGGGCGCGGGGTGGCGTCACCGTTGAGGTAGCTGTCGATGGCGGGCAGGCCGAGGCCGTCGCGGGCGTCGCCCAGCCCCACATCGAGATACGGCGCGCCGGCATCTTCCAGGGCAAGTCGGACAAACTCGCCGCGTCCTTGAATGCCGGGCCAGTAGAAGAGTTCGTAGCGCATGGTATTCCTCCCAGCGCGGCCCGGATGGGCTCGTTGCTCGAACGGTAGGACAAACCGTCGGCGCTGACAAATCTATTCTCGTCCCGGGTTCACGGTGTGATGCCGGGCTGGTCGCGCAGCAGGGCAACCAGCCAGTCGACGAACACTTTCACCTTTCCGGACAGGTGCCGGTTATGGGGATAGACCACGGACATCAATGACGGCGCCGGCCGGTAGTCGGGCAGAACTTCCAGCAGCTCGCCGTTGCGCAGGTGGTCCGCCAGGCCGTGCAGCGGTGCCTGGATCAAACCGAGTCCGGCCAGCGCCGCCGCCATGTAAGCCTCGGTGTTATCCGTGGTGATGCGGGCGGGCAGGGTGATCTCGCGTACCACGCCGTGCTCAAGGTATTCCCAGGGCAAGGAGCGGCCGGTGCGGCCGGCGTGATAGTGGACCGCCTGGTGGCCGGCCAGGTCCGCGGGTACCGTCGGCGTACCGAAACGCCGCAGGTAGCCGGGCGCGGCGCAGCTGATCTCCCGTAGTTCGCCGACCCGGCGCGCCACCAGGCCGGAATCCGGCAACGGCCCTACCCGCAGGGCGCAGTCCAGGCCCTCCTGAATCAGGTCCACGGGGCGGTCGCTGACGCCGATCTCCAGGTCAAGTTCCGGGTACTGGTCGCAGAAGGCGGGCAGGGCGGGAATGATCAGCAGGCGCGCCGGTCGGCCGGGCAGGTTGACCCGCAGGCGTCCGGACGGCCGCTGGCCCTGGGTGAGCATCGCCTCGGTGTCGGCCAGGGCTTCCAGCAGATGCAGGCAGCGCTCGTAGTAGGCGCCCCCTTCCACGGTGACCGCCACCCGCCGGGTGGTGCGGTTAAGCAGGCGCACGCCCAGATGGGCTTCCAGCTGTTGTATCGCCGTGGTCACGGTGGCGCGAGGCATTTCCAGGGTCTCCGCCGCGCGGGTAAAACTGCCGGCTTCCACCACCCGGGTGAACACCTGCATGGCTTTGAAGCGGTCCATGATGCGGTCTCGATTATTCGGATATCTGAATAGAGTTAACCATGGGAGGCGGTTTATCCGCCATTCCTGAATGGCCCAGACTGGGCACCCGTCATCGACAGGAGTATCGGCAATGCTAGAACGACGTTTGGGCCGGGACGGCCCGCGAGTCTCCGCCCTGGGGCTGGGCTGCATGGGCATGAGTGATTTCTACGGTGGCCGCGACGACCGGGAGTCCATCGCCACCCTGCACGCGGCGCTGGATCAGGGGGTCACCCTGATCGATACCGCCGACATGTATGGTCCGTACACCAATGAGGAATTGGTGGGTAAAGCGATCGCCGGACGCCGTGACCGGGTTTTCCTGGCCACCAAGTTCGGCGTGGTCCGCGACAACAGTAACCCGCACGCCCGCGGCGTCGACGGCAGCCCTGATTATGTGCGGCGATCCGTGGAGGGCAGCCTGAAGCGCCTGGGCGTGGACCATATCGATCTTTATTACCAGCACCGCATTGATCCGGAGGTGCCCATCGAGGACACCGTGGGCGCCATGGCAAGGCTGGTGGAGGAAGGAAAAGTGCGCTACCTGGGGCTCAGCGAGGCGGCCCCGGACACCCTGCGGCGCGCCCACCAGGTCCATCCGATCACCGCGCTGCAGATGGAGTACTCGCTCTGGACCCGGGAGGCCGAGGCCTCGATGCTTCCCCTCTGCCGGGAACTGGGTGTCGGCTTCGTCGCCTACAGCCCTTTGGGGCGAGGTTTTCTCAGCGGCGCGATCCGTTCTCCCGAGGATTTCGACAGCGACGATTTTCGCCGCCATAACCCCCGTTTCCAGGGCGCTAATTTTCAGCGCAACCTGGACCTGGTGGACCAGGTGACGGCGCTTGCCGAGGCCAAACAGGTGCTTCCCTCACAACTGGCGCTGGCGTGGGTGCTGGCCCAGGGGGAGGACATCGTGCCGATCTTCGGCACCAAGCGGCGGCGCTATCTGCAGGAAAACCTGGGCGCCCTGGGCCTCACCCTCAGCGAGGAGGATCAACAGGCCCTGGCGCGCATCTTCCCTATGGACGCCGCCGCCGGTGAACGCTACGGCGAAACGGGCATGGCCACGCTGGGGCGTTGAACGCGGCGGCTAGCGCCGGGGCGTGGACACCACCGGCATGGCCTCGCAGGGCTCGGCCCACTTCGCGTCGGCGGTGAACAGGGTGTCGGTGACCTGGTGCGGGTAGACCGCCGACACCGCGCTGGTCAGGCGCTCGCGCAGGGTGTCCAGCTGCGGCAGCCCGGTGAGCGGAAAATCCGCCGGCAGCACCACATGGATCATCACATACAGCTGGCGGCCCGGGCGCACCATGCGCACCTGACACTGGCGCACCGGCAGGTCGGCCAGCGCCGCGTCGATGGCGGCCAGCACCGGGCGGCGCAGCTCGCGGGGCGGTGCCCGGTTGAGCAGCTCCATGATCGCGCCCCGCGCCATGCGTATGGGTACGCTCAGGCAGAACAGCACCACCGCGATCACCAGCACCGAATCCACGTAGGGCACGATGTCCTCGCGGTCGAAAAAGCGCGCCACCGGGATCATGCAGAAGGTGAGCAGCACCCCGGAAGAGATCAGCGCATTCACCAGCCAGTTCTCGAAATCGGCGCGCATCAGCGGGCTGTCCACGTGCCGGCGGCTGCGGTGCAGCGCCCAGGCGGTCAGCGAGCAGGCCAGGGTGGCGAACACGGCGTAGCCGATGGCCGGGCCGGCGACGATTTCCCGACCGCCGGCGAGCAGCGCCAGCACCGCGTCGACCAGCGCGAACAGCGCCACGCCGAGAATCAGCAGGCCCTTGCCGGCGTTTACCAGGGATTCGAAGTAGCCGTAGCCGAATGGGAATTTGCGGTCGTCGGGCTGTGCCGCCAGCACGCTGATGCGCACCGTCACCAGGGCGACCAGAAAGTAGATGAGGTTGAACAAGCCATCCAGAAGGATGGCCTTGGACTGGGTCAGGGACGCGGCGGCGACCGCGGCGGCGCCCACGACCAGGGACATCACCACGGAAAGAATCAGTGCGCCGCGCTCGCTTTTCATGGCCCGCTCCGGTTGCCGTTAAAAAGCGCAGTCTAGCGCAAATCCCGGCGCCCGGAACGGCACCATGGTTACCGAGGGTTTCAACCCTGGTCGGAGAAATCCTTGTAGGCGTCCATGGCCTTGCGGGTCAGCACCGGGCCCGCCGCCCGGGTAACCAGACGGCGGGCGTTGGGGCTGGCGGCCAGCAGGATGCCGGCGGCCAACGCACCGACCACCACCGTGCCGGTGTGCTCCCGGGTCCATTGCGCGGCGCGGTCGCCCACCAGGGGCCGGAGATTGTCCTCGATGCGCTCGTCCTGGCGCGAGAGCTCGCGGCTGTCCTTGCCGCTGGATCCGGATTTGTGGGTGGTACGTTGCACCACCACCACCACGAGCAGCACCGCCATGACCAGCAGGCCGAGGCCGGTGAACAGGGACGCCAGGGGCGCGCCCAGGGGCGGCGCCATGGCGAACCAGGCGGCGGCCGCCAGACAGAGCAGGGCCGCGAAGCCGGTGAGCATGGCCAGCCAGACCAGCGCGTTAAGGCTGAACAGGCTGGACAGGGGGCCGCGTATATTCATCGATCAGCGGCTGATCAGTTTGCCGATCAGCAGGCCCACGCCGAACGCGCTGAGCACGCTGGTGAAGGGGCGCTCCTTGATGTGCGAACCCACTTGCTCGGCTTGGCCTTCGGCCTGACGGCGCACCTGGTCGAACTGATCGCGGGCGTGTTCCACGCCGGCCTGGGCGCGTTGCTGGGAGTTGCGTTTAAACGCTTCGGTGAGCGCGCCCAGATCGCGGCGCAGCTGGTCCATGTCCTTCTTGAGTGCTTCGGTTTCCGGCGATTGACTCATTACAACCTCCTGTTGCGATGAAGAATCCGTAAGTGGAATTCGAGCATAGAGGATGAACGAAGCCCCTGCCTACGGACACATGCAAAAGATTGATAAAGCGCCGGATAAAACACTCAGAGATTACGGATCACCTCGTCGGTGAATTCGGAGGTGGAGGCCTTGCCGCCCAGGTCCGGTGTGGTGACCTGGCCTTCGCCCACCACGAAGCGGATCGCCTTGCGCATCCGTTCCGCGTCTTCGTTGCGCTCCAGGTATTCCAGCATCATGGCCGCGCCCAACATCAGGGCGGTGGGGTTGGCGATGTTCTGTCCGGCGATGTCCGGCGCGCTGCCGTGCACCGCTTCGAAGATGCCCTTGTGCTCGCCCACGTTGGCGCCGGGCGCCAGACCCAGGCCGCCGGTGAGGCCGGCGCACAGGTCGGAGAGAATGTCGCCGAACAGGTTGGTGGTCACGATCACGTCGAAACAGTGCGGGTTCATCACCAGCTGCATGGCGCAGTTGTCGACGATCATTTCCTCGTGCTCGATGTCCTCGTACTCCTTGGCGATGGAGCGCGCCACGTCCAGGAACAGGCCGGAGGTGGACTTCATGATGTTGGCCTTGTGCACCACCGTCACCTTGCGGCGGTTGAGCCGGCGGGCCGCTTCGTAGGCGAAGCGCATCAGCCGCTTGGATTCCTTGCGGGTGATCACGCTGCGCAGCTCCGCGCGCTCGCCGTCGTCGCTGACGGTCTGGCCTTCGCCGGAGTAAATCCCTTCGATGTTTTCGCGGATGGTGACGATGTCCACGTTGTCGTAGCGCGAGCGCACGCCGGGAATGGACAGCGCCGGGCGCAGATTGGCGAACAGGTCGAAGTGCTTGCGCAGGGTCACGTTCACCGAGCTGAAGCCCTTGCCCACCGGTGTGGTGATCGGGCCTTTCAGCGCCACCGGGTTCTTTTCAATCAGGTCCAGGGTTTCCTGGGGCACCAGGTCCTCGCCCTTGTCCAGGGCGGTTTGCCCCGCGATCGCGTAGTCATAGGTGAGGCCGCAATCGAGCGCGTCGAGGACACGGATGGTGGCGCTCATGATGTCCGGGCCGATGCCGTCGCCGGGGATGACTGTAACGCGTGTTGCCGCCATGGGAACTCCTGATTGCCGGTTTTCGGGACGCTATTCAAGCAAGCGTGCGGGGGCGCCGCAAGCGACCTTAGTCTATACGAAAAGGGCCGCTTCTGTGCAGGCGTGGCCCCAGGGATACAAGGACCGTGCCACGCTCAGTGGGTCGTCGGCGGGTGCCCGGCGAGCTGGCGCGCGGTGTCGAGAAACTGGCCCAGCACCACGCCCGGCGGGCCTTTGCCGCGCGCCAGCAGCAGCGGCAGGGTGGCCGGTGCCGGCCGCCCGTGAACCGTCAGGGGGCGCAGCAGTGCCCCATATTGATCGTCGGTGTCCGGGTCGCAGGGCACGATCGCCACGCCCAGGCCGGCCGCCACCAGACCGGCGGTGGTGGACAACTGGTGGGCCTGGTGGCTGACGCGGGGCCGGAAGTCCGCTTCCGCGCACAGCTGCGTGATGCGCGCCACGAAGCCGTCGGCCAGGCCCGCCGGCGGCAGGATAAAGGGCTCCGCGGCGAGCAGCTCCAGGGCCACGGTGCGCAGCGTCAGCAGCGGGTGCCGGGGCGGCAGTATCACGCACAGCGGCTCCTCGGTGAGCGCTTCCCAGGGCAGCGCCGCCGGGCTCTGCGCGGAATGCACGAAGCCGATATCCAGCCGGCCCGCCTCCAGTTCGTGTAACTGGGCGTTGTCCGAGGCCTCGCGAATGTTCAGGGCGATACGCGGGAACAGCGCGCGGAAGGCGCTGAGAATGCGGGGCACCAGCGGCGGCAAGGGCGCCGCGGGCACGCCGATGCGCAGCTGGCCGTTGGCGGGCAGGCGCGTGCGCGGCGCGCGGCTGGCTTCCTGGCTGGCGAGCACCGCCCGGGCGCTGATCACCAGGGCGTCGCCGGCGCCGGTCAGGCTCACCGCCGTGGCGTTAACGATCAGCAGGGGCGCGCCGATGTCGCGCTCCAGCTCCCGCACGCTCTCCTTCAGCAACATGGGATGGCGGCCCAGGCGTTGGGCGGCGCGGGCGAAATCACCTTCCTCGGCGACGGTAAGAAAGTCCCTGAGGTCCTCGCTGCGGATCCGGTCCATAGCATTCACCGGCGGGTTGTTTTTTTACCACAATACCCCTGTTGGCGGCGGACGCCATAGTGTTGTCACCGTTCAGTGTTATAGCCGGTGCAAATGAGGTAACCAGGGGTAACGTTCGCGCCCATGGAATGGCATGCTAATAGACCTTTCCATCCGCTGGGGAAACGAACGCATGTGGTTATACATACTGGCGATCAGTGGCGGCGCTGCCCTGGGCGCCAATGCCCGCTGGCTGCTGGGGCTGTGGCTGAACGCCTTGTTTCCGGCGCTGCCGCTGGGCACGCTGGCGGCCAACCTGCTGGGCGGCTGGCTGATCGGCCTGGCGTTGGGGGTGTTCGCCTGGCTGCCGGCGCTGGCGCCGGAGTGGCGGCTGTTCCTGGTGACCGGGTTTCTCGGCGCGCTGACCACCTTCTCCACCTTTTCCGCGGAGATGTTCGAGCATCTGCAAAGCGGCCGCTGGGCGGTGGCGCTGGCCGGCATCGCCGTGCACGTGGCCGGCTCCCTGGCGATGACCGGCCTGGGTTTCGCCATGGTGGCGCTGGTGCGCGACCGGCTGTAAGCCCTAGACACGCACCGCGTGCGGCGTCTCGCCGCGCAGTTTGATCACGTCCGCCCGGGGCGGCGCGCCGAACAGGCGGCTGTATTCGCGGCTGAAATGGGACGGACTTTCGTAACCCACCCGGAAGCTGGCGGTGGCCGCTTCCAGCCCCTCACTCAGCATCAGGCGCCGGGCTTCATGCAGGCGCAGCTTCTTCTGGAACTGCAGCGGCGACATGCGCGTCACCTGCTTGAAACTGTGGAACAGGGACGACTCGCTCATGTTCGCCTGTTCCGCCAGCTCGTGAATGCGCAGCGGCTCGGTGAAGCGGTCCTTGAGCACCGCGATCACTTTGGAAATACGGTGCGCCTGGCTGTCCAGCAGTGACACCAGGCGGGTGACCGCCTCCACCATGCCTTTTTCCGCCTGGGTGCGGCACAGGCCGCAGGAGATATCGGGGCACTCTTCTTCCGGTTCGCTGAGATCGTCGCCCAGCTCGATGATCAGATCGGTGACTTCCTGAGGGTCCACCGACAGCTTGACGCCCAGATAGGGTTTGTCCGGGCTCGCCTGGGTGACCTGGCCGAGCACCGGCAAATGCACCGACGACACCAGGCAGCTCAGCGGGCCGTAGACGATTTCCTTGTCGCCCAGCCAGACGGTCTTGCCGCCCTGCGCGATCAGACACAGGGAAGGCTCGTACACCGACGACACACAGGTGGTGGGGGTGTCCGAGCGAATCAGTTCCAGGCCTTCAATGGGGGTGGGCTGCAGGCCGTCCAGCGGTGCGCAGGGCAGAATCTTGCGAGACAGAATCTCGCCGAGAAGTCGCAGTTCCTCGGCGGCTTCGTTTTCCGTGCTCACGGTGGAAGTGTTTGCCTTCACGTCGTAACCCTCCCGAATTGGCTTGCGGCTCAGTATACGCCCGGCGACGGTGGCGTGAAGCGACTCCGTACACGGCCTGCAGTTTTGGGCAAGCACCCTGCAGGATCGCGCAACCCGTGGAAGGAATACGCGGATAACAGTTTCGTGAACCTTTTCCCGCTTAACAGAATCGGGCAAGCACGCGGCAGGAATACGCTACCGCCGTCCGATGCCCTCTCCCTAAAGTAGCGCTTCATCGTCGCCATAGACGAAAGCATTCATTTTCTTATTTGACCTAAGGAGCCTCTGGGCAACTCCCTTGCGTGCTCTGGCTTTCAGGCGAGTCCGCCGTCAAGGCGCGATTTTGAAGTCGTGCTGACGGCCCGACGAAAAAGCGCAACGCTGAGGGCGGGCTCGCCTGAAAGCCCCGAAGGGCGCGTCCTGAAGCGAGCATCTGCTGCGTTGTGCTTCTTGCCAAGGGCTGCGGCCATTGGCGGCGAACCACGCCTTGCATCTGCTCGCTTCAGGACGCGCAGAGCACGCAAGGGAGTTGCCCAGAGGCTCCCGACTTGAGGAATTACCGTCCTGTCGAGTTCGGGTCGACCCGTTCGATTAGTGCCGAGGCCAGGCCGCGAGGTGGGCCGTTATTACATGTGGCCGTTATTCATTGTGGAGTGAGACGACATGGATATATTCACCGGTGAGTCCGCCAGCGACGCGGGCTTGTTCTGGGGGCTGACGCCCCTGCTGTTGGCCATGGTGTTCCTGGCCGGCTGCGACGCGCGCAGCGAAGCGCAGCACGCCGGCGAACCGCCGGAGGTGGACGTGGCGCGCGTACTCGCCGAGCCGGTCACGCTGCGAGAAACCTTCACCGGTCGCGTGGAAGCCCCGGAGACCGTGGCGCTGCGCCCGCGGGTAAGCGGTTACATCGACCGGGTGGCGTTCGAGGAAGGCGAGCTGGTGAAAGCCGGTGACCTGTTGTTCCAGATCGACCCGCGCCCCTATCAGGCCCGTGCCCGGGCGGCGCGCGCCGAGCTGGAGCAGGCGCGCAGCCGGCTGCAACTGGCCGAAGGCGAAGCCGGCCGCGCCCAGCGTCTGCTGGAAAGCCGCGCCATCTCACAAGAGGAATACGACCAGCGCCGCGCCGCCCTGCTCAACGCCCGCGCCAGTGTGCAACAGGCCCAGGCGGCCCTGCAGAGCGCCGAGCTGAACCTGCAATACACCCGCGTCATCGCGCCGGTGGACGGCCGCGCCGGCCGCGCCATGGTCACCAAGGGCAACCTGGCCAGCGCCGATCAGACGCTGCTGACCACGCTGGTCTCGGTGGATCCGTTGTACGTGTACTTCGACAGCAACGAGGACAACGCGGTCGACAGCGGCCAGTCGCTTGAGCCGGGAAAGACCGAGCCGGTACGCATCGGCCTGGTGGGCGAGGACGGCTTCCCGCACCAGGGCGCCCTGGACTTTATCGACAACCGGCTCAACCCGAACACCGGCACCCTGCAGTACCGCGCCGTGCTGGAGAACCCGGATGGCGCTTTTAAACCCGGCCAGTTCGCGCGTGTGGAAATGCCGGTGGCGGAACTGGACCGCGCCCTGCTGGTGAACCGCAAAGCGGTGCTCACCGACCAGGACCGTCGCTACGTCTATGTGATCGACGGCGACAACACGGTGGGCCGCCGTCAGGTGGTCACCGGCCGCCAGGTGGACCAGCTGATGGTGATCGAATCGGGCCTGGAAAGCGGCGACCGGGTGATCGTCAACGGCCTGCACAAAATATTCGGATCGGGCATGCAAGTGGCGCCCCGCGACGTCGCCATGCGCGACGCGCCGGCCGTCGACGGCAAGGCCGTTGCCGCGTCGCGGCCCTGAAGCCTTACCACCCTAAAACCTTAATTCTCGGGGAACGACTGCATCCGGCGGGCCGGCGGCCCGTCGCATGGGAGCTATTGCGATGAATTTTTCACGCTTTTTCGTGGACCGACCGATCTTCGCGGC
>Ga0208813_1000415_pt1 | contig 33368 bp, 33 predicted proteins | sample MalvireepMed_904_FD_184250 | JGI IMG/M metagenome (GOLD analysis project Ga0208813, IMG submission 184250) | Marine viral communities from the Global Malaspina Expedition - Malaspina viral metaG DeepMed_904 (SPAdes) (version 2) | ecosystem: Environmental > Aquatic > Marine > Oceanic | place... | reverse complement strand
GTGCGGCAAGGCATTAAACGCTGAGTGCATGAGGGTATCGACCTGAGCCTTGACGGCCTCGACCACCGCTGGATGGCCATGCCCCAAGTTAAGCACACCAATACCGCCAATAAAGTCGATATAACGCCGCCCTGATTCGTCCCACACCTCTGCATTACGCCCTTTAGTAATGCAAACGGGGTGGAGGATGCCTAATGCACTGCTGACGTTGGGAAAGTCCATCGTCGTAAACACTCCTGAAATTGACGTATGTTCCCTTATAAAACAGCTTCATATAGTAGATTACAAACGAAAAAAAACGCCTAATGCATGCCTAGTAGGAATGAACAGGCGATTGACGCTTGAGTTATAAGCAAAGACAGTAGCATTCCAAAGCACTCACTTGTCGCCAGCAACTATTTCACAAAGATGACTAATAGATGGAGGCGCTATGTTGATAACGCTGATAGAAAAGCATGGTCATAGGGTACATAAGGAAATTATGAAAAACCTGAATTCAAGCAATAAGTGCAGCACCTGCTGTGTCCAGGGCTCCTGAGTACTCTCCCAGGAACACCTGGGCCGGTGTCCGGTAACCGAGGCGTTTTCGGGGGCGGTCGTTCAGCTTTCTGACCACTTTGCGCAACTCGGCGTCGGTGACCTGCCGGAAGTCCGTCCCCTTGGGGAAGTACTGCCGTATTAGGCCATTGGTGCTCTCATTGCTCCCACGCTGGCCAGGGCAGTAGGGGTCACAGAAGTACGTCATTGCCGTCACTGCCTTGGCCACGGCTTTATGGCCTGCGAACTCCGAGCCATTGTCCAGGGTGATGGTCTGTACCGCTCCCCGGCGAGGCTTCAGCAGGCGGATCATGGCCGCTTGCGTCAGCTGAGCTGAGAGCCTGGGCAACCTCGCGGCCAGCAGGTAGCCACTGCGACGCTCTACTAGTATGACCAGTCCCGATTGCTTGTGCCCGTGGATCACGGCGTCTCCCTCCCAGTGCCCGATAAAGCGCCGCTCATCGACCTCAGCCGGGCGATGCTCGATGCCCACCTGGTTGGGGATCTTGCCAAGCCCTGCGCTCTTGGCCTGGGCCCGGTGCTTGCTGCGGCGCTTGGGTTGACCCTGCCTTATTCATGGCACAAAGCATGAGTCAAAACATACCAGAGAAAAATCATAGGCTTAGATGCAGTAAGCGTCTAATGCTGGTTTCACCCAGTGGGTGAATCGAATCAAATACCCACCATCACCATAAGTAGCTGATTTTAAAGCATTTTTATCTTCTCCTATAATTATTCGATGAATAAGAAGGGTTGACGAAGATGCCGCCTGAGGTCGCCACCCTGCGCCTTGTCATCCCAGATCAAGGAGTAGACCCACTGGTGGCTGACGCCTATGCCAGTCAAGGGAGCCATGAAACCGCTGATCTGCTGCGGGCTCCACTCCTCACGTAGCCGGTCGGCAACGGCGGCGATCATGCTGGGCAAGCGCTTCGTCCACTTCCAGGCGTTGCGTCGACGATGGTCGCTGCAAGACTGCGCCTGCTCGGGATCGTAGCCACTGGGGGCAGCGTTACGACACAGCTCACGGCTGATCGTGCTACTGTGAACACCGAGCTCGCGGGCGATCTGCCTCTGGCTCATGCCCAAGTCATAGCGGGCGTGACTCTGGTATCGTTGGGTCTGGGGCAGCTGTCGGTATCCCATGCTCTGCTTCACTTTGGTCGGTAAGGCAGGGAGGGTACCGGCGCTGGCCCTCCTGCCTCTACCGTGCGGTCCAAAGTGCTGCGGTTATTCTATGAATCCAGGAAACACAATTCATGAGAAAATGGAATGCGTATGCAACTTAATTTCTTTTGTCTGTAGGGCTTCATGCATGAACAATAGTCACTTACCGTTTCGCGACATTGTTTCTGATCGGAACCCCAGCCGGCCGGGTTGCGAATACATGCTAAGCATAATTTTATTATAAATATTTTAATTAGCAGGAGTAAATATGAAGAATTTCCCCTCTAAAGCACTATATGGTGTTGGCGCTACTCTTTTGTTAGCGGGCTGTGGTGGCGAGAGTAAACCCAATATCGCTATTGGGCCCCCTGCCAGTACCACTCAAAGCGTTTCTCAACTACTTTTTGATGCCTACGGTATTGGTAGCGATAAATACAATACCTATCAAGAAGGGTTTGGTGCTGCACTCGATGGTGTGCAAGATGGCAACATCGATATTTCTATCGGTATTCTTGGTTTACCTTCTGGCAGTATCGAGAACTTACAAGCCTCGAGCGGCGATGCGCGCCTAATTAGTTTAAGCGATGACGCTATCAACTATATTGAAGAGAATAGTGCCTATAAGCGCTTTACGATTCCCGCTAATAGTTATGCGTTCCAAAGCGAAGATGTAAACACTATTACGGCTTATGCCATTTTAGTTGGTAACACAAATACTATTGATGAAGACCTGGGTTATGAACTAGCGCGTTTAATGCATGAACATGCTGAAGAAAACACGCACTCCCAATCTGCGTTCATTACCCTTGAAAATGCACTCAATGGTTCAGAAGGTCTCCCCATTCACCCCGGTGCTAAAAAATATTACGAAGAGCAAGGCCTCACCGTAAATAACCCGGTTGCGGAGCTTGGCGAAACTGAAGCCAAAGAAGAGTTTATTTTAGGTACCGGTAGCCAAGGCGGCACTTACTACCCTCTAGGCGGTGAGATGGCCACCATTTGGAACCGTTACCTGGAAAACTATAACTTCACCAATATTGAAACTGGGGCTTCAATCGAAAACTTAGTGAGCATTCGTGATAACGGTATGGATCTCGGGATGACCGTACACGCACCGGCACAAGATGCCGTTGCCGGACGCGGAGAGTTCGAAAGTGGCGCGATTGATAACGTTGCCTTTATCGGACACATTTACCCTGAAGTCATTCAGATTGTGACCCGTGAACGCTCCAATATTGACAGCCTAAGTGATCTAACCGATTGATGTTCCCCTTTCGCCGCTGGCTAAGCCAGCGGCGTTATATGTATGAGGTTTAATCGTGGATAAAAAAAAACTCCTGACGAAGCGGCGCTTTTAGAAAAGTATGATCGTGAGTCACAAGTACGTTCTGCACTACAGCTAGGCAAGTGGGGTTGGCTGATCACCCTAATGGGTGTATCACTGACTTGCTTTCATCTCTATACCGGTTATTTTGGTACGCTACCGTCACAGCAACAAGGCGCTGTCCACTTAGGACTTGCCTTAGGGATGATCTTTATTTTATTCCCTGCAACGCGCGGCGCGGGCAGGCATAGAGGGGTTCCTTGGTACGACATAATATTTGCCTTTGCTGCCACTTTTGCCGCCTACTATAAGATACTATTTTACGAAGAAGTGCTTCGTGCCAGGGTCACAGGTTACTCGGCCTTCGATTTAACGATTGCGGCACTCGGCGTGCTTTTTGTACTAGAAGCGACTCGCCGTACTGTTGGTATGCCAATTGTTGTCATGGCCACGTTGGCAATTCTCTATGCGCTGTTTGGTAACTTGATCCCTAGCCCTTTGCTTTCTCATCCCGGCTTCTCTCTTGAGCAGGTGTCTCCCTACTTATGGTTTAGGGAAAGCGGCGTTTTTGGTACGCCCCTGCAAATATCGGCGCGCTTTATCTTCTTGTTCTTGTTTTTCGGCGTTGTTCTGATGCATACCGGCGTAGGCCGATTCTTTAATGACTTAGCCTTTGCGTTAACCGGGCGCTTTACGGGTGGGGCTGGCAAAGCCGCCGTTATAGCAAGCTCGCTTCAGGGTATGATTTCGGGAAGCTCTATCGGCAACACCGTGGCTTCTGGCTCTTTCACCATTCCTATGATGAAAAATGCCCGCTTCAAGCCCGAGGTAGCAGGAGCCGTCGAAGCGTCAGCCTCTACCGGCGGGCAGATCATGCCGCCCTTAATGGGTGCTGCGGCTTTTATCATGGTGGAGTACGTGGGCGTCTCTTACCGCGAAATCATGTTCTCGGCGCTGATTCCCGCCATTCTCTATTTTGCGGGTATTTTTATCGGGGTGCATTTCGAAGCCAAACGTCATCGCATTCTCGGCCTTCCTAAAGATCAATTGCCCAGCAAGCGTAAGCTGATACTGTCAAAAGGCTACATGTTGCTGCCTTTGCTCGTCATTATTACGACTATTAGCGTTGGCTTTACCGCTCAACGGGCAGCGCTACTGGGTATCGCATGTGCGTTTGCTGTCAGTTTGGCTCGCAAAGAAACACGCCCTTCGTTAAAAGATATATTGGTTATTTTTGAAAAAGGGGCGCGCGTGGCACTGCCAGTGATCGCAGCGGTCGCTTGCGCAGGCATTATCGCTGGCGTGGTAGGTATGACAGGAATGGGGTCAAAATTTGCTGCTGGCATTATTAGCTTAGCTGACGGCGTTTTGATACTTGCGCTGTTGTTCACAATGATTGCCTGTATTGTCTTGGGCATGGGATTACCCACAACAGCAAACTATGTGGTCACCGCCACCATTGCCGCACCAGCACTGATTAATGAGTTCGGCCTTCCGCCAATGGCAGTACATTTGTTTGTCTTTTATTTCGGCATCATCGCCGATATTACACCTCCCGTGTGTTTAGCCGCGTTTGCGGGTGCAGGCATTGCACAAGCCAACCCGATGAAGACCGGCTTTACGGCGGTTAAATTGGCGATTGGTGCGTTTATTATTCCTTATGCCTTCATTTATAATCCTGTGCTGGTATTAGTCGAACCTACGCTGCTAGGTCTTTTAAGCGCGCTGTTCTTTTCACTCGTAGGGATTATGGGCGTCAGCAGCGCACTACTCGGTTACTTTGTGCGTGATTCCTTCTTCGGGGAGCGTCTGGTACTGTTAGTCGCAGGGCTTGCCATGGTGGTTCCCGAGTTGCTAACCAGCGGTTTAGGCTTGCTTGCCATGGTGACAGTAGGCTGGCTTCAGTCGCGCCGACCTGATAAATCCCAGGAGGCTGCAACGCTCGCCCAATGAGTCATTATAAAAGCCTAGCTTCCCCCCGGCGCTTAGTCGCCGGGGCGGCTTTCAGGTCATCAGGAGCGCCAGGTTTGGCATCACGCAATCTTCCTTCTACGGCGGCTATGCAATGCTTTGAAGCAGCCGCACGCCATATGAGTTTTACTCGCGCAGCAGACGAGCTAAACCTCACCCAAAGTGCTGTCAGCAAACAAGTCGCGCACCTCGAAGCCACCTTGCAACACAAGCTATTTCGTCGCGTGCGACGTAGCCTGCTGCTAACCCCAGAAGGGGCCATTTTTTTAAGTGACGTACGCAAAGTGCTCACTCAAATTGAGATGTCGACGCAAGCGATAATGACCTACAGCGGTAATAGCGAGGTTCTTAAAATCGCCACCTTACCTAGCTTCGGTAGCCGCTGGCTGGCCAATAAGTTGCCCACCTTTTTAGCCGCCAATCCAGGCATTAGTTTGGAGTTTCATGACCGCGTAAAAGATTTCGATCTTGAGCAGCAAGATATCGATATTGCTCTGTTTTATGGGCATGGCAGTTGGCCAAGCCTTGCTTGTCATAAGCTTATTGATGAGGATATGGTCGCGGTTGCCTCCCCTGAATTACTCGCTCGGCACCCCATCCAGTCAGTGGATGACTTAACACAACTACCGCTACTTCACCTCTCGACACGCCCTGACGCATGGCACCATTGGTTTGCAAACCAAGAGATCATCACTGACCGTAGCTATCATGGCACCCGCTTTGAGACCTTTCCTATGCTGGTGCGAACGGCAATGGCAGGCGGTGGGGTCGCACTGGTTCCTCACTTCACCGTCGATGAAGAACTAGAAAGTGGCCGACTAACAGTTGCTTGGCCATATCGGCTATTCAGTGAGAATGCTTATTATCTTGTCTACCCTGAACACTTGGGGGAACTCGCTAAGGTACGGCGTTTTGTAGAACACATTACCCAGCTCAGTGACTTTCACTGACGTAACACGGCGCACTGCTAGTTTATAGTTAAACAACTAATAATTGCTTTGTGCCAAACAACTACTTCATTCCCCCCATTAAAAGCTTAACGCGATTAATATTTTTATACGCTTGATCTTTATAAAAGCATTGAGAAACTATCGGGCAGAAGCACAAACGAAGAGAACATCTTCTTACTTCACACTTCAAGCACACAGGGGCTATGAATCTCAACACGATGACTGAACGCTACCAGGTGCATCTGTGTGAAGACTGCTTCTTCCGCACCCTGGCTTACTTTAAGCAGAAACGTGGTGTGCAAAACTTATTCAGTGAAGAGTGTGATACTGAAGTGAAGGCAGGCGAACGTGGGATGATCGCTACAACGTCGCATCACGGTAGCTCAATCAATTGGAAGCAACAGGCCTCGATGGATGGATTGATAAGCCTCGCAGTGGTCTCACGCCTGTTTTGGACGAGAGCGATCATCAAAGATTGCAGGAACTCACCGCCGAACAGCCTTACCAGACTCGGTCCTTGCAGGCTAGTTTTAAAGAAGAGACGGGGAAGAACGTCAGCATGGTGGCCCTTCGCCGAGCGTTGAACAAAATGTCTTCAGACTCAAGCCTATCCGACACTCACTGCACTGCGTGACGAGACGGTTTTCCGAAACATCCAAGGCCTCATCAATTCACTCCAGCGGCAGTACCAGGGTGAGCACGAGTTCTATTATTTTGACGACTCAGGGTTTTCACAATCTTCATCGGTACCCTATATATGGGGCCACATTGGGCAACCTTGCAATGTAACCGCCTACTCACGCAGCTGCTAGCTGAACGTATGAGGGTTTCTCGACCGTGCAGGGAAATTGATCGAAGGATACGCACATCTCTATGGAATCTCCATAGAGATGTCAAAGGTGAAAACTGCTGAGTCACAACTTCATTTTACGCTGCTGATCGATCATATTGGCGGTTGTGGAGTTCACACGACCTTATTTCTACCTTACCTTATTGCCAGCAAGCAGGTGATGTAAGCAACACCACTGATTAGCCTCATCGCCTCAATCGGCGGCGAGTAAATAAAGTAGCTTTTGTGCGAACAGCACAGGCGCCTCCACCGATGGCACATGGCCAACACCTTCAAAAACCTCCAGCGACGCGCCATCGAGTTCTGCCGCCAGGGCTTCTAGCGTCGCGGGCGGGGTGGCCATATCCTCACCGCCACCAAATAGCTGCACTTTGACTTTCTTAGAAGCTAGTTTTCCGGTGAACGTATCGCGGCCCAGCATTTCACACAGCTGGGCGTAGGACTCATCGTCGCCACGGCCCATCTGGGTGCACCAGCCCGTTTTCAGCGCCAGGCTTGCCTCAAACGCTTTTGGTGCAAACCAGCGCGGCACAATCTCTTCAGACATCGCCGCCAGGCCTTCCTGGCGCACGCGGCCTGCGCGGGTGTTCCATTGATCCGGGTTGCCGATCACTGCGCCAGTGTTGGTCAGCGTAGCGGAGAGCAGGCGGTCGCTATGCTCTGCAATCAACTGCTGACCGACGACACCGCCAATGGACGTACCGGCAAAGTGAAAGCGCTCAGCGCCCGCCAGTTCTGCCAATGCCAGAGCCTCAGCGGCTAAATCAGCGGGCGTGATCTGCTCGCCGCTAACCGCCTGGCTAGCGCCGTGGCCGGGAAGATCCCAGGTCAGTACTCGATAGCGAGACAGAAGCAGGGGGATAACGTCGTCCCATACCGCCTGACTCATGCCCAGCGGATGGGCCAGCACGATAAGTGGGTTCACTTCCGCGCCGAGCAGTCGGTAGGCCACGCTGCGACCGTTGATGGTATGAAAAGCCATGTCTGCCTCCGTTAAACCCGTTCGATCAGCGTAGCGATACCCTGCCCTACGCCAACGCACATGGTACACAGCGCGTAGCGCTTACCGCTGTTGTGCAACTCATGAGCGGCGGTCAACAATAGGCGGGCACCGGACATGCCCAGCGGGTGCCCCAGGGCAATCGCGCCGCCGTTCGGGTTAACGCGCGGGTCATCGTCAGCCAAGCCAAGGTCGCGCATACACGCTAACGCCTGGGCGGCGAACGCTTCGTTAAACTCAAATACATCAATATCATCCATGGCGATACCAGTGCGCTTGAGTAGTTTCTGCACTGCCGGTACCGGCCCATAGCCCATGATGCGCGGCTCAACGCCAGCCGTGGCCATGCCGATGATTTTCGCCATTGGCTTCAGGCCGTGCTGTTTGACGGCTGATTCGCTGGCCACCAGCATGGCGGCTGCGCCGTCGTTGACACCAGAAGCATTGCCTGCGGTTACACTGCCGCCCTCACGGAAAGGCGTCGGTAGGCCAGCGAGCTTCTCAAGCGTGGTTTCCCGCAGGTGCTCGTCCTGGTCAAAAATCAATGGCTCCTGCTTGCGACGAGGGATCTCAATGGCGGTGATCTCTTGGGCGAAGCGCCCCGCCTTTTGAGCGGCAGCGGCTTTCTGCTGGGAGCGCAGGGCAAAGGCGTCCTGGTCTTTACGAGAGATAGCGAACTGCTCGGCGACGTTTTCTGCCGTTTCCGGCATGGAATCAATGCCGTAGGTTTTCTTCATCAGCGGGTTGACCAAGCGCCAGCCAATGGTGGTGTCTTCGATTTTTTGAGTGCGATCGAAGGCACTATAGGCCTTGCCCATCACGTAGGGCGCACGGGACATGGACTCCACACCGCCTGCCAGCGCTAGCTCCATCTCACCAGCTTTAATGGCGCGAAAGGCCGTGCCAACGGCGTCCATACCTGAGCCGCACAGACGGTTCATGGTGGTGCCGGGCACCGAGGTAGGAATCCCCGCTAGCAATGACGACATACGAGCCACGTTGCGGTTATCTTCACCGGCCTGGTTAGCGCAACCCATGAACACTTCTTCAATAGCGGCTGGGTCAAGATCTGGCGCTTCGGCTAATACGGCTTTAAAAATCGACGCGGCGAAATCATCAGGGCGCACGCTAGCCAAAGTGCCGCCAAAGCGGCCTACGGCCGTGCGGCGGGGATGGCAGAGATAGACATTATTCATGCTCATAACAACTCCTTATTCGCCCGCGTGGGCCCGTTCAGTGCGGGCTTTGAGCTCGCGTAAAATCGTCAGTTCTTTTTCGCTGGGCTCGGGCGTGCTCTCAAGCTGCTCGGCAAAGCGGATTTCCCAGCCGGTGGCGTCAATCACCTCATCGCGGGTTACTCCGGGATGCAGCGATACCACCACTAGCTCTTTGGTCTCGGCATCAGGCTTCATGACACATAGATCAGTAATCACCTGGGTGGGGCCTTTGCCGATATTAGGTACGTTATCGCGGCCTTTACCGTCGCGGCCAAAACCGAGTGTGGTGACGAAGTCGACGTCTTTCACAAACGCCCGCTTGGAGTGCTTTAGGGTGATAAACACTTCGCCCGCGTTGGTGGCGATTTCAGGCGCCCCGCCGCCGCCTGGCAGGCGCACCTTGGGCGCTTTGTAATCGCCGATGAGCGTGGTATTCAGGTTAGCAAAGCGGTCGATTTGCGCGGTGCCTAAAAAGCCCACGTCCACTTTGCCGCCCTGCAGCCAGTAGCGGAACATTTCCGGAACTGCAACGGTGGTCAATGCTGATTCGCACAGTTCACCATCGCCAATGGAGAGCGGCAGAATATCGGGTTTGGTTTGCAGCGTGCCGGACTCATAAATCAGCACCACATCAGGAGCGTGCGTCAGCCGCGCCAGGTTGGCAGCTTCCGAGGGCAGGCCGATGCCCACAAAGCAGGTCATGCCGTTTTCCAGCGCCCGCGCCGCGGTGACCGACATCATTTCAGAAGAGGTATATTCAAGGCTCATTAGTTATTCTCCTCTTTACTGTAAACGTTCTCATCGAGCCACAGAGTAAAGGTATCGCGGTCGCGTGCGATGGCATCCCACTCTTTATAGAAACGGTTGCTGCGACCGTAATAGCCGTGGGTGTAAGACGGCAGCGCGCCTTTCTCGGCCACCGCGACGGCGCTGATGGCCCAGCTGGGAATCACGCAGGCATTGGGGGTAGCCCCTAGGTCATCAACAATCTCTTCCACTGTGACGATGCTGTGCTTGGCGGCGAGCACTGCCTCTTTCTGTACGCCGACAATGCCTTCTACCAGCACGTTGCCCTGGCGATCCGCTCGCTGGGCGTGAATGATCGAAACATCCGGGCGCACCGACGGTACGGCCGCTAGGCGCTCCCCAGTAAAAGGGCACTCAATGAATTTGATTTGATCGTTGACACTGGGCAGTTCGCTGCCGATGTAGCCACGAAAAACAGCCAGTGGTAACCCCGCAGCACCCGCTTCAAAGGCACAGGCCATGGCTGCGTGGCTATGCTCAAGAATCTCGATTTTGCGCGGCCAGCCTTTCTCAACCGCATCGCGCAGGCGGTGCAGCGAACCCACTCCAGGGTTACCGCCCCAGGAGAAAATCACCTTTTTAGCGCAGCCCGCGCCAATCATCTGATCGTAGATGATATCGGGGGTCATGCGGATCAACGTCAAGTCGCGCTTTTTCTGACGGATCACTTCGTGACCGGCGGCAAACGGAATCAGGTGGGTAAAGCCTTCCATGGTCACGGTGGCGCCGTCTTGGACGTAGCGCGCTACCGCATCATGCAAGCTGAGAAACTCGGCCATAATGGATGCCTCTTAGCGTATCGTTGTCTGCTTATGGATAACTTGTTCGCGAAACGAACATAGATTCTCTATACGAACAACTTACTGTCGAATGCATACTGGGTCAAATTGCTGTTGAGCTAATATCTGCAAAGACGGGTCAATACATCAACTTATAGAAATCAAAAACCCATTGAATAACAATATGTTATTTATAAACACACCATGCACAGGCACACTTTGCCTGCGTTTTCCTACTACCAAGGTATATAAGGAAGGGGCACATGCAACAAGCATCGATAGCCCAAAAGCACAATTGTTCGGTATTCGAACATTATGCTAAATTAACACATGACCATGTATGCACTGGATGAGAGCACAATAATGGAAGACTTGCCCCAGGTAGAAACGCTTAAACCTGATGACCGTGACTTCGTAACAGCACTTGCTAGTGGCTTGGAAGTCATCATGGCCTTCGATGATTCCCATTCAAAAATGACGTTGAGCGAAGTCGCTGCACGCACGGGTATGAATCGAGCGAAAGCACGCCGATTCTTGCTAACGCTGAACGCATTAGGCTATGTGCGTAAACATCAGCGTTACTTTGAACTCGCCCCTAGAGTGCTTCAACTAGGATACGCATACCTTTCAGCAAATAATTACCGCAGCGTCATACAACAATATCTGGAAGATATTACAACTCAAAGTGGCGAGTCATCTTCACTTGGCGTGTTGGATGGAGACGATGTCATTTATGTGGCACGCTCTGCGGCACCACATCGCTTAATGGCGATTACTTTATCAGTAGGTACGCGCCTCCCAGCAGCGCATACATCTATGGGTCGCGTACTGTTATCGCAATTAACTGAATCAGAGCTAAATGCCTATTTGGAACGCATTTCATTGAAGCGATATACCGATAAAACCATCAATGATAAAGAGGAGCTAAAGAGGTGCATTGTTGAGGTACGCCAACAAGGTTATTCGATAGTTGATCAAGAGTTAGACTCTGGACTGCGATCAGTTGCCGTTCCTGTATTTGACATCCATGACAAGCTAATAGGCGCTATCAATATCAGCACCAACGCCGCACGCGTTGATATGGAAATGCTGTTAAATATTTATAAGCCCTTATTACAGGATAAAGCCCAACTTATCCGTCAAACGGTTAATACCTAGCTGTAGGGTCTCGGATGATCAAATGAGCTATAGGAGTTATCCTCTGCTGGCAGCCAGAGAGCTTCTACAGAAATTCATTCGGGAGCAGGTTCATGGACATCAAGCTGCATAAGCAGGCGACCACGACACCGAAGATCCGCGCCGAGATCTAGGCAGCGCCTTCCAGCATCACGGATAGCGAGCTGGCCCGCCAGCATGGCGTTTCACCCGCGACCATACGGCGCTGGCGGTACCGCGATGATGTCCATGACCGACCGCACACGCGTCACAACCTGCTGGCCACCCTCACCGTCCGAGCAGGAGGAGGTGCTGATCGCCGCTCGCGAATTCCTGCGCCACTGCTAAATTTTGCTTTCGATTTCCGGTAGGAACTCGAACAGATCGCCTACCAGGCCGTAGTCGGCGACCTGGAAAATCGGCGCTTCGTCGTCCTTGTTGATCGCGACGATCACCTTAGAGTCCTTCATGCCCGCCAGATGCTGGATGGCACCGGAGATGCCCACGGCGATATACAGATCCGGCGCGACGATTTTACCCGTTTGGCCGACCTGCATATCGTTGGGGACAAAGCCTGCGTCAACGGCCGCCCGCGAAGCCCCAATCGCCGCACCTAGCTTGTCGGCAATGCCGTCAAGCAGCTTGAAGTTATCACCGTTGCCCATGCCGCGGCCACCAGAGATGACCACCTTGGCGCCGCCAAGCTCCGGGCGGTCCGACTCGGCAAGCTCCTGCTTGACGAAACTGGACTGGGCGTTGTCAACCACGGTATCAACAGCTTCAATGGTGGCGCTGCCACCATCGCCCACGGCATCAAAGCCGGTAGTACGCACGGTGATGACTTTTAGCACGTCGTTGCTCTTGACGGTCGCAATGGCGTTGCCGGCGTAAATCGGGCGCTTGAAGGTGTCAGCGCTATCCACGGCAAGCACATCGGAAAGCTGGCTGACATCTTTCAAGGCCGCCAGACGCGGCAGCACGTTTTTGCCGGTGGTGGAGGCGCTAGCGAGCACGTGGGTGTAGCCATCGGCCAGTTCGACCAGCAGCGCGCCCATGGGCTCGGCCAGCTGGTGGGCGTAAACGACGTTATCCGCGACACGTACCTTGCTTACGCCGTCGAGTTTGGCGGCTGCCTCAGCCGCGGCTTGAACGCCTTCACCGGCAACAAGAACGTCAATATCGCCGCCGATCTGTTGTGCGGCCGCAATCACGTAAGCCGTCGCACCGGCCAGCTGGCCTTCATGCAGGTCGGCAAGTACCAAAATGCTCATAAAATCAGCTCCTTTCAAAGCGCTTATCTCAAAGAACTTGTCTCAAAGTACGGGTTGTAAATAGCCGACCTTAAAGAACCTTGGCTTCGTTTTTCAGTTTGTCGATCAGCTCGTCTACCGAGGCGACTTTGACGCCGCCCTTGCGCTCGGCGGGCGACTCTACTTTGAGCAGACTGACCTTGGAAGCGACCTCGACGCCGAAGTCGGCGGGGGTTTTCACATCCAGTGGCTTTTTCTTGGCCTTCATGATGTCGGGCAGCTTGGCGTAGCGCGGCTCGTTGAGGCGCAGGTCGGTAGTGACAATCGCGGGCAGCGTCAGCGCGATGGTTTGCAGACCGCCGTCGATTTCCCGTGTGACGTTGACTTTGTCACCATCGACCGCAACTTCCGAGGCAAAGGTGCCCTGGGGCAGGCCAGTCAGCGCGGCGAGCATTTGGCCGGTCTGGTTGTTGTCGGTATCGATGGCCTGCTTGCCCAACACTACCAACCCTGGCTGCTCCTCTTCGACCACTTTGGCCAGTAGCTTAGCCACGGCCAGGGATTCTGCGCGCTCGTCAGTCTCAATATGAATGGCGCGATCCGCACCCAGCGCCAGCGCGGTGCGCAGCTGTTCCTGGGCCGCTTTGGGACCGACCGTCACGGCGACCACTTCCGTAGCAACGCCCTTCTCTTTCAAGCGCACCGCTTCTTCCACGGCAATCTCGCAGAAGGGGTTCATGGCCATTTTGACGTTGGTAAGGTCGACATCAGAATAATCCGCTTTGACACGAATTTTGACGTTGTAGTCGATGACGCGCTTCACCGCGACAAGTACTTTCATGAAAAATCCTTAGTGATATACATAAAAAGTGGATTAACCGACGACGCCGTCACTTTTAAATTGCGATAGTTGCTCTGGTGAAAGGCCAAGGTATTCAGTAAGCACATCATTCGTATCCTGCCCTAGCAGTGGTGCCGGCCTTTTATACTCTACTGGCGTATCAGAAAGATTAATTGGGCTCCCAACCATCTCGAAATCAGGATTCATGGGGTGGGGGATGTTGACTAACATGCCACGAGCATCCACTTGAGGCTCCGCCAATGCATCGGCAATGTTATTGATTAGCCCGACAGGCACTTTGACCTTACTTATCCTCTTCACCCAAGCGTCCGCTGTGTCGCGCTTGAAATGGTCCGATAGAATCTGAGTAATTACCGCTCTGTTCCTGACGCGATCTTCATTCTTTGAAAACCGGGGATCCACTGACAATTCGGGCAGTTCTATCGCATTGCACAATGCGGCAAACTGAGAGTCGTTGCCACAGGCGATAATGAAATCCTTATCACTTGCATGGAACGAGTTGTAGGGCACGATATTGGCATGCGCATTACCGTAGCGGCCAGGTGATATGCCCGTACTTAGGTAGTTTTGGCTCTGATTACCCAATGCAGCCAGCTGTACATCCAGTAATGCCATATCGCAATGCTGACCACGCCCTGTTTTTTCACGAGCCAGTAGCGCTGCCTGTATAGCAATAACCGAATACAGGCCCGTCATCACATCGGTGACAGCCACGCCTACTTTCTGCGGGCCGCCACCTTGAACATCATCACGTTCACCAGTGATGCTCATCAACCCGCCCATACCCTGAATAATAAAATCATAGCCAGGCTCCTGCGCACGGGGCCCCGTCTGACCAAACCCCGTAATGGAACAATAGACCAATCTCGGATTAAGGCTTGAAAGTGAGTCGTAATCCAGCCCGTATTTCTTTAAGGAGCCAGCTTTGAAATTCTCTAACAGCACGTCGCTCTCGGCAGCGAGCGCACGTACAATTTCCTGACCTTTTTCGGTAGCAATATCGACAGCTACCGAGCGTTTATTGCGATTGGAGGACTGATAGTATGAGGTTTCCTGAGTATTTTTACCGTCAGCATTCTTCATGTAGGGGGGGCCCCAGGCACGAGTGTCATCCCCTCGCCCAATGCGCTCCACCTTGACAACATCAGCACCAAGATCCGCTAGCACTTGGCTGCACCAGGGACCCGCCAACACCCGGCTCAAGTCCAGTACACGAACTCCCGTTAGCGCTCCCATAGCACCCCTCTCTTTTGAACCAACATAATTCCTCTCCAACATCACCGAGCACCCGATGAGGGATGCAACAGAGATATACCAAGCATGGCACGACGGCGCAGCCAAGGGCTTGGCCGATACCGTGGGTCTCCCGTCAATGCGTGGATACGCGTGAGTATGCCAAGTAACCGTTTCGGTTCTAGGGCATCTCCCCACGCCAGCGGGCCTTGGGGATAGTTGAGCCCGAGCCTGACGGCATTATCGATATCGGCAGGCGTGGCAATCTCACGCTGGGCAATATCGCAGGCCAGGTTCACCACTGCGGCAAGCACCCGCTGAGAGACAAATCCCACGCTGTCACGGATCACCGTTACGTAGGTACCGTCTGAAGCAAATAACGCATGCGCTACGTCGCGCATTTCATGCCGGGTGACCGGCGTCACCATCAGCGTACGATGACGCTCAAGGCCCATGAGCGCATCAAGACAGACAGTGCGCTCTGGATCGGTACCGAAGTACGCACTCGCACTCACTGCATCATCACCAAAGGGCAGCAATATGCAGAGCGCTTCCTCCGAGGGTGAAGCCGTTTGCTCGACTCGCCCGCCAAGCGACGCTAACAATGATGCCACGTGCGTATGCAGGCCGGTGTCATCGCATCCCACCCAGATGGGCGGTAAATCAGTGATCTCAGGCACCGGCCGAGAAGCCGGCACATCGACTTTTTGACCTTTTTCATAGCGATAAAAGCCAACGCCTGTCTTGCGGCCCAAGCGGTTACCTTTCAACATCTGTCGGGATATATAAGACGGACGGTAACGCTGATCGTGATAGAACTGCGTGAAGATCGCCTCCATCGCTGGGTGCGACACATCCAGGCCCGTTAAATCAAAAAGCTCAAATGGCCCCATCCGGAACCCAGCCTCTTCGCGAAGAATACGGTCGATATCCTCAGTCGGTGCTACGCGCTCCTCAAGGATTTTCAAACCTTCTGTGCTGTAGGCTCGCCCAGCGTGGTTGACGATGAAACCAGGAGTGTCCTGGGCACGCACACCGGTATGCCCAAGTCGGCTTGCCAGCTTGAGCAACGTGTCGACGACAGCTTCATCCGTACCGATGCCCCCGATCACCTCAATAACCTTCATCAACGGCACGGGATTAAAGAAGTGGAAACCGGCCACTCGATCACGACAATTCAAGTCAGCGGCAATTGATGTGACCGAGAGTGAAGAAGTGTTAGTCGCCAGAATGCACTCTCGGTCAACAATTGCTTCCAGATCAGCGAATAGCGCTTGCTTGATTCCCAGATCCTCAACAATTGCCTCGATCACCACGTCGCAATCTGCCAAAGCCGGCAAAGATTCGACGACAGAAAGATGAGATAACGCTACCTCAGCCGATTGCCGAGTTATTTTGCCCTTCCCCACTAGTTTATCGAACGTTGCCTTTAGGCCATCACGAGCCTTGTGGGCTGCCCCTTCATTCTTGTCAAACAGCACAACATTCAGGCCAGACTGGGCAGCAATTTGGGCGATCCCCGCCCCCATCACGCCGGTTCCGACAATGCCTAGCCGGTTCACGTCTCTCGCCATTACGACGCTCCTCGATAGTTCGGTTTGCGCTTCTCGACAAAAGCAGCGGCCCCTTCCTTCTGGTCCGCCGTGTCAAAAAGCATCTGGAAAGCTTTCCGTTCAAGAACCAAGGCACTCTGCAAAGGCAAATCTTCGCCCGTGAGAACTGTGTCCTTAATGTGCTCTAGTGCCAGTGCTGGCAAACGAGCAATTTCTTTAGCCAGTGTCTTTGCGCGTTCCAACGTTTGATCGTCGGCCACCACCTCGCTTACCAAACCCATGCCAAACGCCTCGGGGGCCGGTACCATGCAGCCGGTCATCAGCATACGCATGGCCTTAAATTTGCCGACGGCTCGAACCAATCGTTGCGTCCCACCAGCGCCGGGCATCAAACCAAGCTTGACCTCCGGCTGTCCGAACTGAGCAGACTCTCCAGCAACGATGATGTCGCAGTGCATGGCAAGCTCACAGCCTCCTCCTAAAGCGAATCCGTTGACCGCCGCTATGACAGGCTTAAAGCAGTGCGCGATCGGCTCCCAAAAGCGCTCATTGTGTCGTAAATACATTTCGGTCGGAGAGGCAGTGGCAAACTCCTTCACGTCAGCACCGGCTACAAATACCTGCTCACCTCCCGTCAGCACGATGGCTCTAACTTCGTCATCTTGGCTTAAAGATAAAAACATCTCGGCAAGCTGACACCGAACAGCACCGTTGAGGGCATTCTTGGCATCTGGGCGATCGATTCGAACCACCGCCACTCCATCATCAAGCGAAGCAAGATAGACCTCGGCGGGCGACTGTTTGTCCGTCATATAAACCTCGTCATTATGTCCGCACTGCAAACATTTGTTTTGCTAATGAGGTTATTTTTACACAGCTCATCGAACAACTGTCAATTAGGCCAAAACAGCCTTACTATAAAAATCTTATTAATCAAATATTTATACTAAAAAAGTTTTTTATATCTTGCATAAGACATTAAAACCCAAAGTCCGCACTGCGGACTTTTAGTCTGCATACTTGACATATCTTCATCGGTAAACGCAAAATCGATTCAATAAGCAAGCCACGAGTGGAGCATAACTGGGTGAAGACAACAGACAGTCAGGGTGACTATCAGATCGTGGTGGACCCGATGAACACAGCAGGCGAGCAGGAGGAGGACCGGCAGTTTGTGACGGCGCTGGCCAGAGGGCTTGAGCTATTACGCTGCTTTACGCCCAGCGAAAGCGCCCTTAGCAATCTTGACCTAGCGAAGAAGTCGGGTTTGCCGCGCCCTACCGTCAGCAGGCTTACCCACACGCTAGCTCGACTGGGCTATCTGCGCCCTTTGCAACGTGGGAAATACCAGTTGGATGTGGGCGTCATGTCCTTTGGCTATTCGATGATATCCAACCTACCAGTTCGCGCGATTGCCCAACCCTTGATGGTAAACCTTGCTAACGAGGTGGGTGCAACGGTGGCTATGTCTGCACGTGACCGACTAGACATGGTTTATCTCGACGTGGTCCAGAGTGCTCTTCGCTCTACCATCCGTCGTCAGATCGGTACACGCCTGCCCATCCACCAGAGTTCGGCGGGGCGCGCATGTCTCGCTGCCATGCCCACTCAAGAGTCTGATGTGATGATGAATCACCTACGGGACTTGAACCCTACAGAGTGGCCAGCCATTCGAAGATCATTGGAGCGTGCTTTTCGAGACTACGCTGATCACGGATACTGCCTATCGATTGGTGAATGGCAACGCAAGGTTAATGCCGTTGCAGTGCCCCTCCATCATCCTCAGCTTGGAGTTCTCGCGTTCAATTGTGGTGGCCCCGAATTTCAGATATCACGTGAAAAGCTGGAAGAGTCTATCGGGCCGCAGCTAGTGCAACTGGTCAACGATATAAAGACCCAAATCTCATAAGCCACACCACATTTTCCGACGTACAAATTCATATCAAGAGGCACGCACATGATTCGTGATCAGGAAACGATGCAGCTCCTGCTCGACTCCATCCGTAATTTTGTTCAAGAAGAGCTGATTCCACGTGAGGAAGAAGTCGCTGAAAGCGATGAAATCCCCGAGGACATCGTTTCACAAATGCGCGATATGGGGCTCTTCGGCCTCACCATCCCCGAGGAGTACGGTGGACTTGGGGTGACCATGGAAGAAGAAGTCAATATCGCGTTCGAGCTTGGACGGACATCTCCCGCCTTCCGCTCTTTCATTGGCACTAACAACGGTATTGGCTCAATCGGCATCCTGGTCGACGGCACCGATGAGCAGAAGGCCAACTACCTCCCCCAGCTAGCCAGCGGCGATATCATAAGTTCCTTCTGTCTAACCGAGCCTGACTCAGGTTCGGATGCGGCCTCACTGCGCACAACGGCGGTGAAGGATGGCGATGACTACTTGATCAACGGCACCAAGCGCTACATCACGAATGCACCACATGCTGGCATCTTCACCGTCATGGCACGTACGAATGTCGAGATCAAGGGTGCCAAGGGCATCAGTGCATTCATCGTAGAAGCCGATACCCCCGGCATTACTATCGGTAAGCGCGATAAGAAGATGGGCCAAAAAGGCGCTCATACTGCGGATGTTATCTTCGACAATGTGCGGGTACCGACCAACGCACTGATTGGTAAGCAAGAAGGAGTGGGGTTCAAGACCGCCATGAAGGTTCTGGACAAGGGTCGCCTGCACATTGCCGCCATTGCGGTCGGCGCCGCTGAGCGAATCCTAGAGGACTCTCTACGCTTCGCCATGGAACGCAAACAATTTGGCACCCCCATCGCCGAGTTCCAGCTGATCCAAGGCATGCTGGCCGATTCCAAAGCCGAGATTTATGCTGCCCGCTGCATGGTGCTCGATGCCGCTCGCCAGCGCGATGATGGCCACAACGTCAGTACCGAGGCCTCTTGCGCCAAGATGTTCGCAACGGAAATGTGTAGCCGTGTGGCCGACCGCGGTGTGCAGATTCATGGCGGCGCTGGCTATATCAGCGACTATGCCGTTGAGCGGTTTTACCGTGATGTGCGCCTATTCCGGCTCTATGAGGGGACAACTCAAATTCAGCAGGTGATCATTTCGCGTAACATGATCCGCAACGCCCAATAATAAGCACACACAACGCTCCCTACTTGTGCCAAGGTCCCTTGCCGATCCGCTAAGCTATTTGGCAAAGACTTGCGCACAAGCCGGAGCTTGAAACCAGCGAAGTACTTGACCCCCTCAGCTTGCTAATCGAAAGAGGACGGCGGCCATCATCAACGATGTCGCAAGAAATGCGCCATTCCAACGCAGGCCGATCTGTCCCGCCGTCATCCCTGTAAAACGTGACATGATCATCATCGCGGCCGTGAACGGCGACGACACCATCGTCAACGACCAGCCCGACAGCATCGCAGCCGCCAGCAGCGGCAACGACACGTTTTCCAGCCCCACTTGGGCCACCATACTGGTCAAGAAGGTCACACTGATAATCGGATTAACGCCGACCTGGGCAAGAATAACGATCAGCATGAGCACGACTGCCGGCAACCAGTTGCCAAGGGCAACAAGCAAGGAGGCCACCCCGCCCAGTTGGGCAGGATCAAGCAGCGCCACGCTGAGATAACCGAGATAGGCCCCCGAGCCCAGCGCCACGACTTCATTACCAATGCCACCCAACACCTCAGGCAAGCGACGGGCTAGCATGACAGTAGCGGGCCCAACGCCCGCATAGCTAATGCCACGACACTGCCAAGCCAGCCAAATCCAGGCTCCCAAAGGGACACCAATCACAACCGCCTGAGGCAACCGTAGCGAAAGCACCGTTGCAAGCGCAAAAACCAGCATCACTAACGCAAGCAGCATCAAGCTAAAAGCTGCCAGCGGCATCAGTGAGGGCCGTGCGACTAGCGCTACCCGCGCTCTTGGGGGAGGCCCTGCAACGTGATCACAGGCCCAGCCCAACAGAAATAGAATGATGGCCGACAATAATACGTAGGGAAAGAGCTCACCCCAGGTCAGCGTTTCAAGATTAGCCAAAACGACCGCGACACCGATACCTAGAGGAGAAACCAGCGGCGCCAGAGTGAAACCGCGCAAGGTTGCCAGAAGCATGCGTCGGCGACGCACCTCTTGCAGCCACACTCTCCCCTGAGCTGAGCCAAGAGTGTTGGACTTGTCGATCATCGACATGAACAAGTTCAACACACCGAAGTTGAGCACGATTCCGAAAAGGGTGGAGCCCAATGAAAGGATCGGATAACGCCAGGTGGGTGGCTGCAACAGCAGGCTATGACCGCAGCGACGGATGAGTTTTGAACGGTAAGCTGGCAGGCGAAGCACCGCAAGTGCCGTCATGAACGCCGCCAGGAATACAAAGCCACCTGCCGCCTCATGGAGCACAGCCCAAGGTGAAGGAAGCCTCCATAGAGCAAAGAACGAAGCTACGACACAGGCCAAAGCTAACATGCGCGCCATCAAGCTGAAACGCGGCCAGCCTAGCATTAGAAAGCCCGTCAACATAAGTTGAGCCAAGCTTTCGGCCCACGTTACACCACTCAATAAATGCACTACAGCCAGCACTGCCACACCAGCGAGCAAACGGCTAGACCAGACGTTTGCAACTGATTCATGTCTGCCGAGATGCATGGTTATCCCCACCTCCCTGATATAAATCGAGCCGACCCCCACCAAGAAGTCGGCTCGATTTACTTGAGCCTTAAGCCCACCCTGCGGGCTTAAGGAAAGTCGTCATTTATAGCAAGGCCCGCAGCGTCAAGTGCCCGCCTCTGACTCATTGGCACTTTGTTTCGCTTTGTGTCGTGAAGACATAAAGCGATAAATGGCCAGCAATATAGAGCCTACTGTTAGGGCAATGAAGAACCAGGTGATCGGGCCACGTACGAAAATCGACAGGTCGTTAGAACCGATCAGCAGTGATCGTCGCAAGTTGTCCTCGAACATCGGCCCCAAAATGAAACCAATTAGGAAAGGGGCAGCCGGAATGCCCGTACGATTAAACACATAGCCCATAAGCCCAAACGCCAACATTAACCAGACATCGAATGTGTCGTTATTGACCGCATAAGCACCGTATATGCAGAACATCAATACGATAGGAAACAGAATCGACTTGGGGATATCCGCGATCAGGGAGAAGTAGCGGATTGCTGCACTACCCACGAACAATAGGATCACTGAACTGAGCATGATACCTAGGAAGAGGGCATAGATAAGCGACAGATTTTCCTGGAACAGGAGTGGACCCGGGGTCAATCCATGTACCATGAAGGCGCCCAAGATAATGGCGGTGATCACATCACCAGGGATACCTAACGACAATAATGGGATCAGTGTGGCCCCTGCTACACCATTGTTACCCGCCTCAGAAGCAGCTACACCTTCTATCTCCCCTTTGCCAAAGCGTTCTGGGTGAGGCGAACGACGCTTGGCATCACTATAAGAAATAAAGGCAGCAGCAGTAGCACCGGTGCCCGGAATAGCACCAATAATCACACCGATCAAGCTGCCGCGCACGATGCTTTTAAGGCTGCGTTTAAGCTCAACGAAAGACACACCGGCACCGCTAGCCTTCGCCCGGATATGAGGCACCACCTTTTTACGATAAAACTCCATGATCTCTGGTATTGCAAAAAGGCCGATTAACAGAGGAATGAACGAAATGCTGTCCATCAAGTTGTAATTGCCAAAGGTCAGCCGCTGTGAACCAAACACAGAATCCAGCCCGACCAGTGAAAGCAAGATGCCTAGAAACGCCGCAATCAGACCCTTGATCATTGATCCACTGGCCAAGGATATAATGATGGTCAATGAAAAGCAGATCAGCCAGAAGAACTCCGGCGCGCCGAAATTAAGGGCGATTTTCGCCAAATAAGCGGCGAAAAAGATCAGTGCAATGTTAGATATAAAATCAGCGATTACCGATGAGTAGAGCGCCATCTTTAGCGCCTTCTTTGCCTCGCCCTGCTGAGCTAGCGGATAACCATCTAGTAATGTACAAGCCGACGCAGGCGATCCAGGTGTACGGATTAAGATCGCCGTAATAGAACCACCATACATACCGCCCTTGTAAATACCTACCAACAACAGTATGGCCGCAACCGGCTCCATTGAAAAAGTAAACGGTAGCGCCAACGCCACTGCCATCGTGGCAGTGAGGCCCGGGATGGAGCCAACGGTCACGCCAATAATCACACCTATAGCTATTGCCACGAAATTCTCTGTGGCCAGAAATAGCTGCAGTACTTCTGTAATATTATCCATAAGTCACCAGATCTTGAGAGATGGCCGCTGGGTCAGAACGGCAACATCGGCAGCGGTACGTTCATGACCTCGGTAAACAGTAGCGTGATGCCTACAGGGAAGACGATGGCTAGACCGTAGACCCATAAAGTACGCACTGGATGAGCAATGAACAGTATAAAGGTGGCGAGGATCCCGCTAATTATCGCTCCCAACATCTCGAACAAACCTGCGTAGACAACCAGGGCCACGACCATCAGGACAAAGCGTAACCACGCACCACGCTCGAAGCGGCGCCCACTATCCTCAGCATCATCAGCAACTAATACACCCTGGACGATCATTAGCAGAGAAAACACCAACAGCAGCCAGCCAACGATGGTCGGCAGCCAACGCGGCGACATCATCGGATTCTGCATGATAGGCGGCTGGCCAATGTAGTTGGGAATTAGGTAGAACAGTAGAAGCAGGGCAAAGCCCAGCAATATAACCCCAGCGACCACATCCCACGAATCTTTGATCAGCGTGCCACTAGTAGAGTGCGACTTCGTCATCGGGGGTTCCCTCTCGACGTAAAAAGCTCCGGAAGTAAACCAACTGAGGCGAGGGTGTAACCCTCGCCTCATCATGCAGTGTATTCAACAATGAATTATTCTTGGCGAATACCCGCTTCAGCCGCTACTTCATCCCAGCGGGCCACTTCCTCAGCGATGAACGCTTTGAACTCGTCACCAGCAACCGCGCCCGGCTCGGCGCCCAACTGATCAACGAAGCTAGTAAACTCTTCACGCTTCATTACTTCCTGCAGTGCTTCTTGCATGACCGTCATGGCTTCTTCTGGAAAGGACTCATGAGCAATCAGACCAAACCAAGCGGTAGTGGTGAACTGATCAAGGTTATATTCACCGATTTCTTCTAGGGTCGGCACGTCGGGCAAGTACTCGGAGCGCTCAGCGGAAGTAACCGCCAGCGCTTTCAGATCACCAGACTGAATATGCGAGAAAACAGTGGGCATGTTCTCGAAAGAGACGTCGACATCTCCGCCCAATAGCGCAGGTAGGGCTGCACCACTACCAGCGAAAGGCACTGCCGTCATATTGGTACCGGTCAGAGTCTTGAAAAGCTCACCTGACATATGTATAGAACTTCCCACACCACTGTGGCTAAAGGTCATATTCTGCTCTTTAGCTGCCTCGACAAACTCCAATACGTTGTTATAGGGGCTATCAGCCGGCACCACCATGACGTTGGGAATGTCGATCAAGTTCTGAATGAACACAAAATCTTCGACAGGATCATAGGTAAGATTGGGGTAAATGGCAGCACCGATGGCGTGACCTGGTGAAGCCATCATAATTGTATGGTCAACGTCTCGACCGCCGCGAGCCAAACGACCAGTAGCCACCGTAGAGCCGGCACCAGGTCGGTTCTCCACCACAACGTTTGCATTGAGTTCTTCCTGTAGCAGGTTAGCGACACGACGTGATAGCACATCGGTGGTACCACCCGGCGCATAAGGAACTATAAGACGCACGTCGTCAGTGGGCCAGTCTTGAGCCTGGGCAGTAGACACCGAAAGGGAAAGTGCAGCAACACCGCAGGTGGCTAATGCTAGGACATTGAGTAGCTTGTTCATAATTACCCCTGATCTAATAATTGTTTACTATGCGTACATTTATTCGCAATACGTTCACAGGTTACTTGGAAAGAGCGAAAGCCAGGTATCCAACTTTAGTTTTACATCGTAAATTTTTTATTTGAGCAATAACTAATACACTGGAGCCAGTTCGCTACACTCACTCTCTGGAAGAGAGTTTTTAAGCTAAAATTTTAATTAATTCATAAACGCTTTTTAGTGATTAGCGCCTATACAGTTGCCACTGGAGTAACCGGTGAGCCAATCGCACCTGGCAAGCGCAAAGGTGGAGCCGTCAGTAAGAAACGATTACGCCCTCGACTATGTAGCCAATCTGCCAAGTCTTTCAGGTACCAGAGTTCGGCCAGGGGCAAACCTAGCTTGAATAGGCAATGGAGATGCAGCGGAAGTTTAGAGCAACAGTCAGGTTCCAGTTCGCGATCAAGGTTCTCCACCGCGTAGTTATCAGCACAGATCGCCGCGATACCACTCGAGGTAATCCACTCAAGTAGCGCCGGATCACTGCCATCAAGTACTGCCCCAGTGTTTTTTAGAACGTCCGGCTGGGGAGTTCCCTTCATGTCTAGCAATGCTTCGGCAAACCCTGTGCGCAATACCAGCATATCACCTTGCTCCAACACTACGCTCTGCTGTTCCAGCACCTCAAGCAGCTCTCTGTACCCTATCAACGTTCTTCCCGAACCGAAGGCTCGCACCAGGTCCACTAAAACACCCCGGCCCTGCATGCCATGCGCGGCCAGTGTCTCAATGCCAAGGCGTCTAGCATAGGAATCGTGACGCTGGGAAGGCTCTGCGCTTAAATCCAGCACATCTTGCGCCGCCATGTAGCCATTGTAATAGCGCCGCTCAGGCGAGCCGTCGTCATCACCATCAAAAAGAGCTCCCACATGGGCCAAGGAGTCCCACTGAGTGGAATACTGTAACGATAGCTGGACTTGGTCGTCACTGATGATGTCGTTCAGCTTGGGGTTATGAGTGGAGAGGGGAAAGTTGATGTACTGGTCTTCATCGAGCGCCGTCGGGGTCAATTTCGGTGGTGAACGGCGAGGATTCAGTACTTTCCCACCGGGGATATCCAAGGGCAGAGATAAGCAGAACGTTACGCCCTCCTGGACTTCCTGGACGCCTTTGAGGACCTGCTCTGTCCCGATCAAGTTGACACGCCCCAATTGATCATTGGGCCCGAAATCTCCCCAATTGCTGCCTTCGGGACGTTTCTTCCAGCGCGGCTGATTCATGGTTCATCTCCATGTGAGTCTTGTGCAGCGAGTTCAATGATGCGCTTCAGTTTGCTCCGCTCATGCGCCTGGTGACGCGCAAGCGACTCGTCGCTCCAGCGGTAAAATCCTAGCCCTACCTTGGCACCTAGACGCCCCTTGGCTACATACTCTTCAAGAAGCGCTGCAGGCTGCTGACTTGCATCGAGATCTGGATAGAGATATCGAGCAATATGCAGATGTGTGTCCAGCCCGTTGAGATCGCGCTGGCACAAGGGGCCATTCAAAGCCAGCCGCACACCGATGGAGTACTGCACGATGTCATCCAGCGCTTCAGCCTCTACCACGCCTTTCTCCAGCAGGGAGAGGCATTCACGCATGACCGCATGCTGGATCCGATTGGCAACGAAACCGGGCACGCAAGTCTTCAACACCGCTGGCCGTTTTCCCAACTGCGTCAGCCAACCGCAAGCCTTTTCCACTGTCTCAACCTCTGTGTGGCTACCGGGAACGACTTCCACAGTGGGCACAATGTCCGCGGGGTTAAAGAAGTGAGTCCCCACGAAGCGTTGCGGAACGCGCATGATACTGCCTATTTCGTCGATCGGTATCCCCGACGTATTAGTCATGATGATGGTGGCGTCATTCACGCTGGCCTCGATTTGCGCCACGACCTTCTGTTTGACCTCGACATTTTCGGTCACGCTCTCAATGACGAAATCGGGGACCTCCGTCATCTTCAAATCCGTAGCGAAGCAAGTCGTCGCCGCATGGGTTGCTAAACGCTGACGGCTGGTCTCCAACACATGCGGATTGGTATCCACAACGGTGACCTTGACACCATTCACCGCCATCAACTTAGCCAGTGTGGTGCCCATGGTGCCAGCACCCACCACGACTGCTCGCAAAGCTTTTTCTTGCATCAGCTCTCTCCCCTAGCCTGGAATGGCGACTTATCTCAAACGGCATAGACAAATGTCGCATTGAATAAAATGATTCGCAGGTTAAATATAATCTCACAGTACGAACTTGTGTTCGCTATACGCACACAATAAACCATGACCAACATACCTACAATAAGAGGCCGCTTTCTATGAATGCGCTGGCTAATTTCTTCACTAGGCTCGTTAACCGGTACATGCCTGACCCTCTGGTCATCGCTATCCTCCTGACCGTACTCACTATGCTCCTGGCGGTGCTAGTTCAAGGCACTAGCCCACTGAATGCGGTGCGTTACTGGGGCGATGGCTTCTGGGATCTGCTGGCCTTCAGCATGCAGATGACGGTCATCCTTCTGGCAGGCTATATCCTCGCCAAGACGCCTTTGGTGGATGGTGCTCTCAACCGCCTCGCCGCACGCGTCAAAACACCGTTCATGGCGATTGTCGTCGCCACCCTGGTGGGCGGCATTGGCAGCTGGCTGAATTGGGGGTTCGGCTTGGTAATAGGCGGTATCGTGGCTCAGAAGCTGGCACTCAACGTAAAAGGCTTACACTACCCCCTTGTGATCGCCGCAGCGTACTCGGGTTTCGCCCTTTATGGCATCGGCCTGTCAGGCAGTGTCCCGCTGCTAATCGCCACTGAGGGGCATTTTCTTCAAGATGCCATCGGCCTGATCCCATTAAGCGAAACGATTTTCTCGCCCATCCTCTTAATCACCAGTGCTCTGATTCTGCTCACCTTGCCTTTCTTCAATGCTTGGCTGCACCCCAAGCTGGACAAGGATATCGTTGAAATCGACCCCAGCACTGTCGCAAAGCCTACTGCAGCGCCCTTACCCGGCGACGTGAAAGTCACCATTGCAGAGCGCTTGAATCGTAGCCGGGTGGTAGGTATCGGCATTGGCTTGCTGGGCATGCTGTATATAGCGCTGTACACAGTCGACGGAGGCTCGCTGAACCTCAACACTGTCAACTTCGCCTTTCTGTTCCTGGGGATACTCCTTTTTGCATCACCAGCCAACTACTTGGCCGCACTGGCTGACGGGATCCGCATCGTCTCGGGTATTATCGTGCAGTACCCTTTCTACGCGGGGATCATGGGAATTCTGGTGAGCTCAGGCCTGGTGGTTTCGTTTGCGAATATCTTCGTTGATATCTCCAGTGCCCAAACCTTGCCTATTTGGTCATTCATCAGCGGTGCCATCATCAACCTGCTGGCACCATCCGGCGGCGGTCAATGGGCAGTCCAGGGGCCGGTCATGGTGCAAGCCGCCACTGAAATCGGCGCTTCCCAAGCGGCCACCGCGCTCGCCGTACAGATTGGCGACCAGTGGAGCAACATGATCCAGCCGTTTTGGATCCTTCCGGTGCTGGCCATTTCCGGTTTGAAGTTGCGCGATGTGATGGGCTATATGGTGTTGATCCTGATCTACCTGGGAATCATCTACGGCAGCGCCATGCTTATTTGGGGCTACCTCAGCGCTTAACCACGTTTACTAACTGAGGTTTGCAAATGCCTTTTTTGATAGAGACCTTCGACAAGCCCGATCTCCAGACCTTGCGCCTGGAGGTACGTCAACAACATCTAGAATATCTGGATGCCAACGTGGATATTCTGCTGGCCTGCGGGGCCAAGCTCTCCGATGACGGTGAAACGGCATCAGGCGGCATCTACCTGCTCGACCTGGACAGTCGAGAGGAAGCTGAGCGTTTTATTGAGGGCGACCCATTCCACCAAGCGGCACTATTCGACGAGGTCAAGATCGTGCGTTGGCGGCAGGCCTACCTGAACCGAAAGAACACCCTTTAGGGCAGGCACAATCTTATCGCGACAATACAATGGAGAAATACGATGTTGTTTCATGTAGAAATGGTAGTAAAGCTCCCGCCCGACATGCCGGCCGATCAAGTGGCTGACATCAAAGCAAGAGAGAAAGCCTACTCACAAGAGCTACAACGACAGGGTAAATGGCGCCATCTATGGCGAGTCGCCGGCAGTTACGCCAACGTCAGCCTCTTCGACGTCAATGACAACGACGAACTGCAAGAAGTCATCAGCGGCTTACCCTTGTTCCCCTACATGGATATCCAAGTAAAACCGCTATGCCGCCATCCCTCCTCAATACGTGAGGACAACACATAACTAAGCCCCATCGCCTCGCTGAACTGTCGGCGAGGCTGACTTTCCTACCAACTTCATACTCAATCACCGTGCCTATGCCGAGGAACTCTAATGAGTCAAGACGCCGCTCAAAGCCAAGCAAATCAAATCCACTGCGCTGTGGTGACTGGCGGGGCGAGAAACATCGGCCAGGCGATCGCCTTGCGTTTACAGAAAGATGGTTATCGCGTGATTGTGGTGGATATCGTCGAACCCGAAGCCCAATCACTGCAAGCGGATGCCCACCAAGTCGACCTTTCTGATGCCGATGCGACTCGCCGTGTTATGTTGGATATTTCCGAGCGTTTTCAGGTGACACGACTGATCAACAATGTCGGCATTGTTGCCCCGGCACTGATTGAAGAAGCACAGCTTGAAGACTTCGACAAATTGATGCACCTGAATGTGCGTTCGGCACTGATCTGCACACAGTCGTTGTTGCCTAATATGAAGGCGAACGGTAAGGGGCGCATCGTTCTGAATACCAGCCGAGTGGTACTTGGAAAAGAGGCGCGCACCATCTATAGCGCCACTAAAGGAGCGCTACAATCTATGGCCAGAACATGGGCCCTAGAACTCGCTGAACACGGTATTACAGTTAATTGCGTTGCTCCTGGTCCTATTGCCACAAGCGCTTTCTGGCAAAACAATCCACCCGATTCTGAGCGTGCCCGACGCATAGTCGAAAATATTCCGTTAAAACGCATGGGCCAGCCTGAGGATGTAGCCCAGGCAGTAAGCTTCTTCTGCGACGAACATAGTGGATTTATCACTGGTCAGACGCTTTTCGTCTGTGGCGGTGTCACGGTGGGTTAAGTGTAAGGCGCCTGGGCTCTGATCTATAGACACCCCTTCAGCTGTAATGTGATGTGCTACAGAGTGTTTAATCCCGGACTGTGCAAGCCCATACCAGATTGATGCGCCCTTAAATGGGGTATGCAAATGGAAAATGCGTCATAACAAGGCGCATGTTCGAATTTACAAGTGCGCTGCTTGCACCTACCCCGCCTTTTTTGCACTATCGCGGTGCAAAAAAGGCGGGGTAGGTGCATCATCCAATCCAAACATTCTTTAAACATTTCAAACGCTCTCAATGGAGTCTACACGGAGACGTTTAAATTGACGCCAACTATATAAAGAGGGGCCTAACAACATACTCCCGCAGACAACAACCCCTTCAATCAACTTACATAGCCAATTTACCCATGGAGTCTCTATCAACAAATAAGCAATTGAAGACAATTACCCATGAAAACACATTAAACTTAATAAACGAAGCTTCTCCATGGCACATTCACGCATAACTTTTTCATATACAAAGGGTTGCGCCGATTAAAAAACATGGTAATCATATAGTAAGGAAAGGCTAAAAGGGATGCCTTAAGAGAGTTAACGACGTTACACAATGCAAATAAACCAGGGAGTTAAGCTCAAGTCTGGTGTATGGGAGGAGGTAGGAAGGGTGGCGTATCCTGTTGATTGATCACGACCAAGATCTCAACCAACACGAGTGGATACGCCATGGCCGATTCTACCCTCCGGACTCTTTCACAACCAGAACCCCAGGTCGCTGACCCGCTGCACGAGCTGCTGCGCCAAGGTGCCCGTGACCTGATCGCCAAGGCCGTCGAGGCCGAGTTGGCCACCTTTCTGGCGCAGTATGCCGATCAGCGGCTCGACGATGGACGCCAGGCCGTGGTCCGCAACGGCTACCTGCCCGAGCGCACGGTCCAGACCGGGATCGGGGATGTCAGCGTGCAGGTGCCCAAGGTGCGTGACCGCAGTGGCGGTGGCGCTCGCTTCAACAGCAGCCTGCTGCCGCCCTATCTGAAGCGAGCCCGCAGCATCGAGGAGTTGATCCCTTGGCTCTACCTGAAGGGGATCTCCACTGGCGACTACCAGGAGGCGCTGGCGGCACTGCTGGGCGACCAGGCCAAGGGTCTGTCGGCCAACACTGTGTCACGGCTCAAGAAGCAGTGGGAGGACGAGCATACCGAGTGGCGAAAGCGGGACCTGTCAGACCGTCGCTACGTCTACTGGTGGGCCGACGGGGTGTACAGCAACGTGCGCATGGATGACCGCCTGTGCCTGCTGGTGATCATCGGGGTCACCGAGCAGGGCCGCAAGGAGTTGGTGGCCGTCGAGGACGGCTTCCGCGAGTCGGCGGACAGCTGGAAGACCCTGCTGACAGGCCTGCGAGAACGCGGCCTGACCCAGGCTCCCAAGCTGGCGGTGGGCGACGGCGCCATGGGGTTCTGGGCGGCCCTGAGCAAGATTTACCCGGAGACCGACCATCAGCGCTGCTGGGTTCACAAGACGGCTAACGTGCTGAACAAGCTGCCAAAGTAAGTACAGCCCAAGGTCAAGGCCGACCTGCATGACATCTGGATGGCCGAGACCCGCTTTGATGCGCACAAGGCCTTCGATCGCACGCTGAAACGCTTCGAGGCCAAGTACCCCAAGGCGATGGCGTGCCTGGCCAAGGATCGGGAGGAACTGCTGGCGTTCTACGACTACCCGGCAGAACACTGGGTGCATATCCGCACCACCAACCCGATTGAGTCGACCTTCGCCACGGTCCGCCTGCGGAGCAAGCGCAGCCGGAACTACGGCTCCAGAGCGACGACCCTGGCGATGGTCTTCAAGCTGCTCCAGAGCGCCGAGAAGCGCTGGAAGCGCATCAAGGGGTTCAGCAAGCTGGAACTGGTCGTGAACAACGTCCGGTTCCAGGATGGAGAGCAAGTAACCGATCAGTCAGACAGGACTGCCGCCTGACCGCCATCCACCAGATTTGACTATAACTCTAAACCAGGTGGCTTAATGCTAAAAGAGTGTGGTTCAAGGAGGGTCTCACTGTCGCGTGTCGAGGTAAGCCGATATTTATCGCCCCAGGTACGCCGCCTGCTGTTGGCTCGCCCCCCTTTTTTGGAGGAAATCCAGGACATGACTGATGAGGCGCTAAAGGCCTATCTCATGCAGCACCCGCCGGTGGTTTACGAAGCGAAGAGAAGCGCGCATGGCGATCCGCTATTTTATCTTGCCAACCTGAACGCCCTGTATATAGCGAAAAACCGTTTTCGCGACAGTGAAAAGGTGCGCGTCACACTGGTAGAAGCACCGCCCAGTCAACAAACAAATGCGGTTGCTCTGTTTTTCGCGTTATCTGCGGAAGCGTGCCATGCACTCTCTCCCAATGAGGCAGGGCATTACGTAGCTGCTCTATGGAATGAGCTCATGTCTGATCAACCAGCATTATTAATGGATGTGTCCGAACGCTTCAGCAATAAGACCACTTTCTGTGATGCTTTTGGCCTTAATCGACGGCTGTATTAGAGGCGACTACCTTCATGGATGAAACCACTAAGCATAAGGCACTTTTAGAAGAAGTCCTTCAGCCGCGTAACGACTATTTGGGGATAGAAGCGATAAAGCCACTGCTAGTCCAGACAATTGAACACTTAGCTAGCATTGGCGATGACGCTTGGGATCTATCAGCACTCTCCGCACTGGCAACCGCCATTAATAAAAACACGCTGAATTTAACTTCACAAACTGGGAGTGGTGAAAAAGGGATTCATAGCACAAACCCTATCCATGGCGCTTTGTTTAAGCTTGCTAGCTCAAAGGTAGCGACAGAAAAGCTGGGCGAACGACTCACGCTACTCGCTCACATCATTAACGTGGCGTTTAAATGGCGCCTGGATATGCGAGCGGCCCAGAACAACCCAGCGTTTACGGAAGAGGACGAAAAGCGCCTCACACCGACTACCTACCGCCAAAATTTGGAGTCAGCTTGCAAGGTAGTAAGGCGCATTGAAGCAGATGGGATAAACCTCCTCACCCCTTTAGACCGGCCTACTATCAAAATCAGCATATGCTGCGATGCGTATCACGTGGACGAGTATAGCCAGCAAAAAGATAAATATATTAAGGAATTAGGCCGTTTTTTAGCCTATGGACTGAATAGGCGGCAGCCGCGACGCGGGTACCAAGAAAAAGCAGAGCATAATTCACAAAAAAGCCCCAGTGCTCAGCGTCAACGGCTTTTCGATAATGATCCGGACGAGCGCTGGGAAGCAACGGCTGCTTCGATCTTAACACTCCCTCCAGAACTCAATGAGGACACCGAGAGTACGCTGCGTACCGCTGGTTTATCCATCACCGAAGAGCGCCCGACTGTTGAGCTGATTCAGAGCGATCAGCCTGTCAAAACGGCAAAGGGCGACTCCTCTCTGCAAGCGGTATTTCGAGCCCAAAGCCAGCAAATTTTTCAAGATAAAGCGGCACAGCTGCTGCCGGGGCGTTGGGAACATTTAAGTACGTTTGATCTTTATCTGCGTATTCCGGCGAACGTGACCGGTCATTACGGTGATCGTGACCGATTTGCACACGGCCTTCACGCTGGAGAGAGTTTTGTACGCTGAGCGGTCACGATGGGTCAACCGATTCCGTTTTTTGTGCGTTGGTTTTTCTCAGTGATTCCCCTTTCAGAT
>Ga0208813_1000404_pt1 | contig 34148 bp, 36 predicted proteins | sample MalvireepMed_904_FD_184250 | JGI IMG/M metagenome (GOLD analysis project Ga0208813, IMG submission 184250) | Marine viral communities from the Global Malaspina Expedition - Malaspina viral metaG DeepMed_904 (SPAdes) (version 2) | ecosystem: Environmental > Aquatic > Marine > Oceanic | place... | reverse complement strand
AGAGCAGCCGCCTCCTAAGCGGCAGGTCGCAGGTTCGACTCCTGCCGGGAACGCCACTCACACCTGAAAAGAATTCAACGTCCAAACACAAAAAATGAGGTGGCTCTGCAGTCGTAGCAGAACCTTTGCATATCGTAAGTAGCCGCCGGTTTAGAGAGGCGGAGCCGAACGTACCGGCGGGGCGAAACCCGCAGTCGACGGGAGGTCTGTTTATCCGCGAGCGAAGCCGAACGTACCGGCGGGGCGAGCCCGCAGTCGACGGGAAGTCTGTTTATCCGCGGGCGCAGCCGAACGCACCGGCGGGGCGAAACCCGCAGTCGACGGGAGGTCTGTTTATCCGCGAGCGGAGCCGAAGGCGGCGCCTAGCGCTCTACCGGAATAACCCAGTCGTTAACCTGTACGTTGGTCAGAATACCGTCGCCGTTTAATTCGGCCACGGCGGTGTTGTGCTGTACCTGGGTAACTTCAACGGTAAATTCACTCACCTGCCATTTTTGCCGGTAAAGACCTTCGTTATCAACAAAGTTTGACGGGTGCACCACCTTTAACTGATCGCCAACACGCACGCCATGTTGTTCGCCCAGGTTAAATTGAATTTGATTGTTCTGTTGCCAGACAACCCGGCCACGAGTGGGTTTACAACGTAATTGATCGCGCACGCCGGCGGCTAGATCTTCAATGCCGGTCATCAGTGCCGCACCGAATGGTTTATCCCAAAACTCATTAGCGGCAACGTCAACAGCTTCATTGCGGTCGTAAGTCCAGGCCTCGATATCATTGACCCGAGCGCGGGTCAGTAATTCACCACTGCTGGCATTTAACAGGTACAAGGTCAGCGCATAGTTGCGGCGGTAATCTGAATCCAGGTAACCCCAACCGCGTTCAATTTCAACCATAGACAAATCATTGAATAGGCCAAACACCACATACTGGCTGTCATTTGCCATGCCGATTTCGCGCGCCATCATGCCAAGCTGTTCTAAATTAAGCCGGTTTAACGCGTCATTAAGGCCGGTATTACGCGACAGTGTATGGCTGACAAAAATACGGTCACTGCGGCTGGCTATTTCCCGTGTCAGACGATTGGCTGCGACCTTGCCTAACGACCAAACTTGCCCAAACGCACCATGTTCGCGGTTACTGAGTTCAAAGGGCACAACCGTTAACGCGACCTTGTAATTATCCGCCTGACAGGAGTTATCCCGGTTCCAGATTTCGGCCTGTAGCAACACAACCACGCGGTCATCACGAACCTCTTCGCGAATAATGTTAACCCGCTCAATATCGCCGGACGCACTGATTTGAGTTTGGTTGGTGCTGAGTACACCGTTAACGATAGATTGAACGCTGGATATTGAACTTCCACTAATTAGTAAGGCCTGCTGCAACGCGCTTTTAATAGCACGCTCGCGCGCTTCATCGGTGTCGCCGTTAACAATGCGCGCACTGCCCTGAGCTTCGACGACGCGCGCTTCGGCCGTAACGGCAAACACCAAAACTAACGCCAGAAGTATGATTTTCCAGTTCATTCACTACCCGCTTGACAGAATTTTGTCGGTATTTATTAACTGAACTGACAGAAGCAAAAAACGTACCACTAAGGATTTAGTAGTAGACCACACGTTTAATTTTCTGCTGGCGGCTGGTGCTTTGGTAAATGCGGTGCACCTTCTGAAAGTCCAACTTCAGTTCAGTGGCATAATACTCGCCGACGGTATAGGTGCGAATAACCTCGGCACCACGGATAACACCATCGACCGAGGCCTGGAAGGTATCGTTAGTCAGCGCCCAGTTCTCGACTGAACTGCCGCCGGCAATACGTTGCCCATAAACCTGCTCGGCGAGCTCGCGGTAGGCGGCTAGTTTGGACGCGCGCATGGCGGCTAGATCCTTGTGCTGCTGGTTATCACCGGGTTGATCCGCAATCGGCGCGTAGCCAACCGCCGTTAAGACCGGGAATTGATCCGGGGTTTCGGTTTCCCACTCCACGTGTTGCTGGTCGTAAGCCAAATCATAATAAGCACTGCAGCCGGATAACAGCATGGATGCAGCAATGGCGAATGTAGCAGCGTATCGTTTCATGACAACCTCGTCGTATTTGCGGTAATACCTTACGTGATACCTGCTATAACGGCAGCTGCACAAAAATCTTTAGGTTCAAATAGTCAGCCTAAAGACTAAACTTCTGCAACAGCTTAATCACCATCGGGTGCTGAAACGGCCGTTTAAGCGTAATCGCATAAAACTGCTCATACACATTAGGTAGCTGCAAATAACGCGTCAACTGGCCGGAATTTAGCTCGTCCCGTACAACGACGTCGGGGATCACTGCCAACGCACCGGTATCACGGGTTAGCAGCCGTAACATGGCCATGTCGTCGGCCTCGGCCAGAATAATCGGCTGCCAGTTATACTCAGCACTGAGCATATCAAACGCCGAGCGCAGCGTTAGATTTTCTGGCGGTAATACCCAATGTTGGCCAATTAACGCATCAGAAGTCAGCGCATCGATACCCAGCCCGGGTGGGCCAATTAATGATACCGGCTGACGTGCCAGTAACCGACTTTGCCATAGTTGTTTATCACCGCCGCGGACATTGGTATTGGCCAGCGCAATATCAATTTGGTGATTCGCCAACTCGGTAAATAGCTGATCCGGCGTCATCGAGTGCAGACGGTAATGCACTTGCTGCTGATGCACCAGGTCACTGATAAAGGCCTCGACAAAGTTACGCGACATCGTCGACGCATGACCAATGCGGATAACCGCAGGCTGCGATGACGAGCCGTCCTTGATTTGCTGCACCAGACTTTCGCCTTCGGCAAAAATGCGATCAGCATGCTGTTTGGCAATATGACCGGCTTGCGTCAATACCAGTTGTCGTCCCCGACGTTCGAATAACGGCGTCCCCAGCCAATCTTCCAGCTGTTTAATTTGCGACGATAATGCCGATTGCGACACATGCAGCTTTTGCGCGGTCTGGGTTAAATGGCCACTATCAGCGACATGCCAAAAATAAAATAAGTGCTTATAATTCACGCGAACCTCATAATTGTTCTTTTTAAAAGAACGGTTCGTTAGTTTATATCTATTTTACTTAACATTGTCCAGCCGCCACACTACCCCCGTTATTTATTGGGTAATACACAGGACTGAGTATGGCAGAGCTGCTGACAATTTCAGGCATTCGCCCTCTACTGCTGGCGCTGGTGGGCGTGCTGGCGATGGTGGTGCTGCGCTATTCGTGGCGTAATTTTCGTTTAGACCCGCGCCGCGGCGTTTTTATGCGCTACATGAGCCTGTGTCTGGCTGCGGTGCTGATACTCATTGTCAGTAATCACTTACTGCTGTTCTTTGCCGCCTGGGTGTCGATAAGCCTGCTATTGCACCAGTTACTGATGTTTTACCCCGAGCGCGACAGGGCGGTGTTAGCGGCGCACAAAAAGTTTATTCTGGCTCGCTGCTCCGAAACCTTTTTGGGCATCGCACTGCTGCTAATTTATCTGCAAACCGGCACCGCAACACTTGATCGGGCATTAGCGTTGATGCCGCAGGTGCCTCACCTTATGCAGCATACCGCGGCCATTTGTCTGGTAATGGCGGCGCTGATTAAATGTGCCCAGCTGCCACTGCATGGCTGGTTAATTCAGGTGGTGGAAGCGCCGACACCGGTATCAGCATTGCTGCATGCCGGCATTATTAATTTGGGCGGCTTACTACTGTTGGTCACCCAACCGGTGTGGAGTGTATCCACGCCCGCCATATGGCTACTGTGCCTGGTGGCTGCGGTGTCCTGCTGTGTTGCGGCATTAATTATGGCGACACGGATCAGCATAAAAGTTCGGCTTGCCTGGTCTACCAGCGCCCAGATGGGTTTAATGCTGCTGGAAATCGGCCTCGGTTACTACGATCTGGCGCTGCTGCACTTGGTCGCGCACTCGGTTTATAAAGCGCACGCGTTTTTGTCGGTGAGCGAAGTGGCGTACATCAAGCAATCGGAAGCGCGTTCACTGCCGCGGGTAGTGATGGTGTTTGTGCTGTTCCAGCTTGCCTGTATTGTCGCGGCGTGGCTGCTCACCGGGTCGGCTAAATGGCTGCCATCGGCGCTGTTGGCTATGGTCCTGGCCACCATTTGGATGAATTTAAACCGCAGTGGCTGGCGGCTGTTACTGTCTTCAGCACTGGTTATCAGTTATGGCCTGCTGGTGTGGGGTGCTGCGCAGATCATTGAGAATCGTGATATTTCGCTGCCATTAGAATTAACAACCGCCGCCATCGCTAATGTGTTTGCCATTTGCTATTGGCTGATACATCACACCCCGCAATATGCCGTCAGCCAGCGCTGGTTTATTAGTTTAAATGCCGGTTTGTATCTGGATGAATGGCTGACCCGGCTGGTGCTGTGGCTATGGCCGAGCCATCCGATCCACTACTATCAATCACGCAATAATGTCAGTGCTGTAAAGGGAAAGTTGTATGAGCAAACTCGCTGAAGTTGCCGCGCAGGCTGTCGCTAACGTCGCCCCGCAATGGCCGTTGCCACAATGGGTGGCGGTTAATCCCTTGTGGGAATCTCGGCATCGCCCGCTGCCGGAGGTTGCCGCTGAATGGCGCTATTGTGGTGACGTGGCGCTAACCATGAGTGCCGAGTTTTATCTACAGCAGGCAGAGCAGGGCGGTATCGATGCAGAGCTGATTAGCGAGGATATGCGGCTGGGTTTACTTAAGCTTCGCGAAACGCCGCGCTTTTATAATGTCAGCCATCTGGTTGACCGCTATCAGCAGCGCCGCCGCAAAATGCTGTGGCACGACGAGGTGGTATTCCAAATAAGCCAGAGTTGCGGTTTGTTTATGCAGTTTCCGCGGCGCTTTCAGGGGCAGGGCAGTGCCAGTTCGCTTTACCAGCACTGGTTAACCATTTCGCGCGGGGATCGCGGTATCGAAACACTGATGGATGAAGAAGATCTGAACCAACTGTTTGCCGCCTTGCCCGATACACCAGCCGCGCTGTTTCAGGCCTGCGAGGAAACTTATCTGGCGTCGGCTGGTGATAGCGAACAGCGCTATTATTGTCAGGCACTGCTGACTGACGTGCTCGGCTGGGCCGCAGCCTTAAGCTATCAGGACCGTCAGTACGGGAGTGACTGGCTGATCCAGTTATTGGCGATTCGCATGGCCTGGGATTTTATTTTGTGGCAGCTGGCAGAAATGACCAACGCGGACGTGTTTGCATCCATTGCGGACCATTTCAGGCAGCAATCAGCCAATAGCCAACAGGCGTTAGAGCAGATAAGTGAGCGCCAGGCGGTATACTGGCAATGGCAAAAAGCTTACGAGAAAACCCAGCTTAAGAAACTACAGTTTAAGCCGGCGCCTGAGGTGTCGGCTGATAAACCTGAGTTACAAGCGGTGTTTTGCATCGATGTGCGCTCTGAGCGCTACCGCCGCGCTTTACAAGCTGCCGGGCAAGCACAAGGCTTGCCAACCAGGACTAAAGGCTTTGCCGGCTTTTTTGGCGTACCGCTGGGGCGCGAGGACGAGCAGCAACAACGTATTCCGCATGTTCCTGGTTTATTGAGCCCGAGCTTTTACGTTAAACAGCAAGGTACCGACGCGCCGCTAAAAGATCTATTGTCTCGTGCATTTAATAGCCCGGCATCGATGTTTACAGGAGTCGAAGCACTGGGTCTGAGCAAACTGGTGGAATTGATCAAGGGCAAACCAGGCTTGTTGGATACCGCGACATTTAACGCCGATTCAGAGATTTACAACAACGGGCAACCGGTCACCTGTGATCAACTGGCGGGGATGTGCGCGCAGGCATTGGCCGGTATGCAATTTACCGAATTTGCTGAACACGTGGTGCTGGTCGGGCATGGGGCTAAGCACAGCAATAACGCACAGCGTGCGGGCATGAACTGCGGCGCCTGTGGTGGCCAAACGGGAGCCCTTAGTGCCCGCGTATTGTGCCATTTACTGAATCAGTCGGCTATTCGCCAGCGTTTGTCCGCCCACGGCTATAACATTCCCAGCAATACGGCCTTTTATGCTGCTTTGCATGAGACAGTGACCGATGAGGTTTTTTGGCTCTCGGACGATGTCCCGGAAAAGCTGCAGGCAACGTTTAAACAGGCAAGTGGGGCGCTGCAGCAGGAACACAACCGTGCAACCCGTGCCAACCACTGGGCCGAACTACGGCCGGAATGGGGCCTTGCCGGTAATCAGGCTTTGTTTTTTGGTAACGCCCGGCGTTTAAGCGAGCAGAACCCGCAGGGCCATACCTTTTTGCATGATTACGACGCGCAACGTGATACTGACGGCTCATTGCTTACTGCATTGCTATCAGCACCGGGATTGGTGGCGAACTGGATTAACTGGCAGTACTACACCGCGGTGACCGAGCCCGCCCGTTTAGGCAGTGGCAATAAGTTGCTGCATAACCGCGTAGCCAATGATATCGGCGTATTCGAAGGTAATGGCGGCGACTTGCGACTGGGGCTTGCCTGGCAGTCTGTGCACGACGGCGAAGATTTCGTGCATAAACCGTTGCGTCTTAGCGTCATTATCGAAGCAGACGACGAAGCACTTATCCACAAAGCCCTGGCACAAGCCAGCGACTTTAACCAATTGTACCAACATCAATGGATTGACGTTTACCGACTCAACGCACGAGGTTATTTATGCCCAATCGAGTAAGAACCGACAGCGAGAAAACGTCAGCGCCGTCAACGCGCACCTGTTATTTGTTAAAAGATCTCTACGACTGCATTCGCAATCGGCCGTTTAACAAGCCCTTCAGCCTGCAGCACGAAGATGGCAGTGTCGATGAGAGATTAAAAACAGAGCAAGACATGAAAAACGCATTATGGCGACGTAAAAACCCATTTTTACAGCGGCCGGTAGTTTTTAAATGTTAAAGATCATACCAAACGCTAGCGTATTTTGCCTTTGGCGTTGTAGGTCAGGCTATCTTTTCTGGCGTTAGTTAGGATGGCTTGTTTGAGCTGTTCGATGCTATTTAAGGTGGATTGCACAACGCGTTCGTTTACCGCGCTTTGCTGCTGCACATCAGCTAACTGGCGCTTTATTTCCGCTACTTGTGCGGCCAGAGCCTCGTCATCTTTTAATAGATTGGCGTCGGGGTGTTCGCGCAACGTGGAATCAAGCGAGGAAACCTGCTCGAGCTGCTGCGCTTTTTGTTGTGCAAATTCCGCAACCTGACTGTGCTCACGCTCAACAATGGCCTTGAGTTCTTGCTGTTGCAGGACAGCAAGTGCATCTAGCGAGTCTGCCAGTTGTTGGACAAGTTCGTTAACAGGGGTTGCGGTAGCGCTCATAAACTCGTTTTTACTCGTCGCCGTCAATCTGCGAACCAAACAGGTCGCCTTCGAACTGTGCTAACTTCGACGCCAAACGGTCAACGTCAACCTTATATGAGCCGTTTTCAATTTGCGCCTTAATGCGATCAACCTTCGCCTGGTCGATGCCACTGCTGTTCATCGCTTTTTCCTGCAGGCCGTTAAGTTGTTGCGCCTCAGAGGTCAGCGATACGGAATCACCACCACTTTTAGCCGGTGCCGGGCTGTTGCCGGAATTATTACCGCCATCGACCTGACGATTGGTCTTGGTGTCGATCGTGGTGTTTTTTAATCCTGCATTATTGATATTGATTGGCATATTGTCTCGCCTCGCTAGATAGAAGTTCTCGTGCCCTTATCGGCTCTTCGCGAGAAACCTTTAATATTTTCCGCAATTTTTTGATGTCTGACACATTACAACTGCACGGTCACTTCGTTTAAGCCAGTGACGACACCTTCTAGTGACTTGTTAGAGCGGGTGTTTTGTACCGCTACTGATTCGCCCTTAAGGCCATCCGCCAATGCTTTGCCACTAGCTGTTATCTGCAATGCCTTGCTTTTCGCCACTATTGTAACCTTTTCCCCCGAACAAACAAGGCAGGTATCGCTCGCCTCAATCGGTTGTCCTGAACGCACCCGTTTTTTAATTCGCGCACCGACTAAGGTCTCTGCGGAGGTAAAAATATTTGACCGAATACGATTAATATCCACCTCTTGAGTGGTCAAATCCGATTCCGTGACTAGGTGGCCCGGCGACATCGGCACCGCTGCTGTAATCACCGGTTTATAACGGTAAATACGCACCGGCACATAGGTGCGCCAGGCAGTCGGTGCCGCGCACTGAATTTCGACCGTCGTGTAGCTGTCCAATCCCGAGTTCGAGGCAAAACTAACTTGCGGCTGTTCGCTGCATTGTTTGGCCACCATGCGCGGATCCAGATTATTCGCCACAACCTCGATCCGGCCGTTATCGGGCGCCGAGACCTGAGCTTTAACAAAGTCGTAAGCCAACGCCTGTAAAGCTTGATGATTTAAACTATCGCTTTTGCGCTCATTGGCATTCGCAACCGAGCCCGAATGCGCTATGATCAAAAGCAGACTGATTAATAAGCTATTGCGTATTATCATTATCTAATTCCACTAAGGTTTAATGGTCTTTTGCCGACATATTCTTTAACACTAAAGAATGTAACTCACGTCAAGTTTTTGTCACTGACGCGACGGCACCACGAATTACAATAGTTTAAGCAAGGAGCATGCCAGCGATTAGCTTGCTCCATTAATAGGAGTGAACATGGCGAGTATCCTGGACTCGGTAAATCAGCGCACACAGATGGTCGGCCAAAACCGGTTGGAATTATTACTGTTCAGACTGGCCGGCAAACAGCGTTTTGGTATTAACGTATTTAAAGTGCGCGAAGTACTGCCATGCCCCAAGTTAACGGCTATGCCACATCGCAATCGTTTGGTTCGGGGGATTGCCCATATTCGTGGTCAGGCTATCTCGATTATTGACTTGAGCATGGCCACCGGGGGACCGGAAATTACCGACCTTCAAAACCGTTTTATTATCATCGCCGAGTATAACCGCACGGTGCAGGGCTTTTTAGTCGGAGGGGTTGATCGCATTATCAATATCAACTGGGAAGAGATCCTGCCGCCGCCAAAAGGCACAGGCCGTGACGCCTATCTGACCGCGGTCACCGAAATAGACAAAGAATTGGTCGAAATTATCGACGTCGAGCGTATTTTGGCCGACATCACCCCGGTTAATACCGACATCAGCGAAGAAGTCGCTAATCAGCCCATTAACGTGGCGAAAGAAAACTTGACGATATTGATCACCGACGATTCGGCCGTGGCGCGTGGCCAGATCAAGCGTGCATTGCAGTCTCTTGATATTCCAATGGAAATCAAAAAGAACGGCAAAGAAGCGCTGGACTGGTTAAAAGCAAAAGCCAAAGAGGTCGATGGCGATGTCCATCCGCATGTGCCGGTGTTGGTATCAGATGTCGAAATGCCGGTCATGGATGGTTACACCCTGACGGCAGAAATAAAAGCGGATCCCCAACTCGCCGGTGTTCATGTTATTCTACATACCTCGTTAAGTGGGGTATTCAACCAGGCTATGGTTAAGAAAGTCGGCGCAGACGACTTTATTGCCAAATTCCACCCTGATGAGCTGGCAACCGCCGTTAAAAAATGGCTTAATGCAGAAGCAGACGTCGATATTGAATAAGCTGAACCAGAATAAAAACAACGCAGTAGAGAAAACGTGACCAATAAAGAGCTCAGTCAGTCAGAATATCAGGAGTTTCGTCAGTTTTTAGAGCATCAGTGCGGTATCGTGCTCGGTGACAACAAGATGTACCTGGTTAAAAGTCGTCTTAGCCCGTTGATGGCAAAATTTAACATCGACTCGTTGTCTGAGTTGGTGAAAAAATCGATGAAGATCAGCGAGCGCGCACTGCGCGCTACGGTCATCGATGCCATGACCACCAACGAAACCTTGTGGTTTCGCGACACCTACCCGTTTGAGATCCTGGCCAACCGGGTGCTGCCGGAATTTAAAAACAATGCGGCACCTGTCAAAATTTGGTCATCGGCCTGTTCTTCAGGTCAAGAGCCGTATTCTATTGCCATGACCTATCTTGAATACAAAGCCAAAAACCCCGGCGGGTTAAAAGGCGGCATTCGCATTACCGCCACGGATATATCCAACAAAGTCCTGGAACAATGTGCTATCGGTGAATATGATTGCCTTGCAATAGCCCGTGGCCTGTCGGCTGAACGGCAAAAGAAATTCTTCACCGAAGGCAGCAAGCCCGGTGCTATGAAAGTAAAAAACGAAGTGAAGAGCTTCGTTCAATTCCGACACTTAAACCTGCTCGACAGCTACGCCTTACTCGGCAAATTCGATATTATTTTTTGCCGCAACGTACTTATTTATTTTTCCGCCGACGTAAAGCGGAAAATAATTGCCCAATTCCGGCAATCCCTCAATCCCGGCGGCTACCTCTTCTTAGGTGCATCAGAATCAATCTCGGGCCTAACCGAAGACTTCGAAATGATCCGCTGCAACCCGGGAATCATTTATCGTCGGCGCTAACGCCGACGGGTCTTTTGCAGCTGCGCTGCGGCCTTTGGCCCTGCGGGCGGCTGTTTGCAACATCGCTGCGCTCGTTGCTGCTTTTTGTGCTGCGCACAGGATTTACCGCCGTCAGGCAAATAGCCTTAGCGGCCGAAGGCAAGCTAAAAACAGCCGTGCCGCAGGCACAAACAGCCGCCCGCAGGGCCAAAGGCCGCAGCGCAGCTGCAAATAGCCGTGCCGAAGGCACACATTGGCACGATCTCTGCATAGTCTCCCCTATCGAAAACACGGGAGACGAAAAAATGGCACTTACCATGGATAACCTCCTTGGCATCCAACAGCACACACTGGGCGTACGTACCCAGCGTGCGGAGATGATTGCCAATAACATCGCTAATGCCGATACCCCTGGATACAAAGCGAAAGGCCTCGATTTTCAGCAAGCGTTGCAGCAAGCGCAGCGTGGCATGGAAAATCATAAGCTAACGCGTACCCACGAAAAACACTTCAATGTCGAAATCAGCCCGGCCGGGCAGGAAAAATTCCGCGTACCCACGCAGCCGGACACGGGCGATGGTAATACGGTCGATGTGCAGTTGGAACAAAACTTGTATGCACAGAACGCATTGGAATATGAAATGACCATGAACTTCCTTGACGGCAAGATCAGTGGTGTCAAAAAAGCGCTTAGCGGCCAGTAATGGTAAAGACCAATCGAGGTAAGTCAGCATGAGCTTATTCAACATTTTTAACATCAGTGGTTCAGCCATGAGCGCGCAGTCAGTGCGACTGAATACCACCGCCAGTAATTTGGCGAACGCAAACTCAGTCAGCAGCAGCGTGGATGATACCTATCGTGCCCGTAACCCGGTTTTTGCAACGGCACTTGCCGATGCCGGAGGTAGCTATCGGGGCGATAGCCTGACCAACCAGTCGCAAGCAGGCCAGGCTGCGGGGGTTAAAGTTAAAGGTATTGTCGAGAGTCAAAAACCACTACAAATCGAATACGCGCCGAATCATCCGATGGCTGACGGCGAGGGGTACATCTACCGCTCCAATGTCAACACCATGGAAGAGATGGCCAACATGATTTCCGCCTCACGCTCTTATCAGAGCAACGTACAAGTAGCGGATACCGCTAAAACCATGACTCAGCGTTTATTACGCCTTGGTCAAGGTTAGTAGACAAGGCTAACAGGAGATAAACGATGGAAAGTGTCAGTAACAACTCCTACGTTGACAGCATGCGCTGGAAAAGGGAGGAAGGAGCACAGTTTGCAGATCCGAGCGAAAAACAAAAACTCGAGCAAGAGGACTTCTTCAAACTGATGACGGAACAGCTGAACATGCAGGATCCGACCAAGCCGGTGGATAATGATCAGATGATTTCGCAAATGACTAACTTTTCGATGGCTGAGGGCATCAGTGAACTGTCGCAACAGTTTACTCAGTTTACCCAGAACATGTCATCGAATCAGGCGCTGCAAGCTTCAACCATGGTGGGTCGTGATGTGCTGGTGCCATCCAACAAAGCATTTGCTAACGCCGGTGAAGGCGCTGATGGAGCAATTGCACTGGAGCAATCCGGCTATAACACCAAAGTCACGGTAAAAGATGAAGTCGGACAGGTGATAAAAACGGTCAGCTTAGGTGATTTAGCCAATGGCCGCCATGATTTTAACTGGGACGGCATGAATGAAGCCGGCGAGCCGGTAAAAGAGGGTGTTTATTCATTTACCGCACAAACAACGATCGGCGGTGAACGGGTGGAAGTGCCACTACAAATGCGAGCAAAAGTTCAGAGTGTGAGTATGGGCTCAGGCGATGGCGTTGTGCTTAATTTGGAAGGATTAGGCGGCATCAAGTTTGGTCAAGTATCAGAGATTAGTTAATCAAAGGGGTGACTTATGTCATTTAGCATAGCTTTAAGCGGTATTTCATCCGCACAAAAAGATTTGGATGTGACGTCTAACAACGTTGCCAACGTCAAAACAACCGGCTTTAAAGGGTCGCGTGCAGAATTTTCTGACGTTTATGCAAATAGTATTTTTAGTGGCTCTGACCAGCAGACCGGTAATGGCGCTGCCACCGCGGCAGTTGCTCAGCAGTTTAGTCAAGGTACGCTGCAGTTTACGCAAAACTCGCTGGATATGGCGATTAGCGGCAACGGCTTTTTTGCCACGACCTCAGGACTGACCGACCAGGATTTTACTTACACACGAGCGGGCGCGTTTAAATTAAACGACTCCAGCTATATCGTTAACAATCAGGGTCAGTTTTTACAAGGCTTCCCGGTTGATCGTGATAGCGGTGCGACGCAGTCAACATCACTGGCGGCATCAGGCCCTATTCGTATTCCTGATTCTGCCGGGGCGCCGTCTGCGACCGAAAACCAGTATCAGTCATTTAACCTCGATGCACGCGCGCCAGGTGTTAGAGTGGCAGAAGGTACCGGACCTACAGCGGTCCCGGGTAATCCTTTTAGTGTTGACGACCCAACCTCTTACACGTCATCAACCTCAACAACGATTTATGATTCGTTGGGTGAGTCGCACGTTTTGACCACCTATTATGTACGCCGTGATTCAAATCAAGCGAGTATTGAGAATAATACCTGGGATATTTACACCGCTGTCGATGGCCAGGTTGTAGACTTTGATAATGGCGGTGCTAGCGCGGAGCCAGCAGAGAATGGCTCCACCGGTGTTCGTGTTCGCTTTGATGAATCAGGTTCACCATTAAATGCTAACGGTAACGGCACTTTTGAGCCCGGTCAGTTGTCACTTTCAGGTGTGCTAAACAACGGCGCCGATGACACCCAACAGATCAATGTGTTCTTCCGTGATCAGTTTGATTCTGAAGGTGAAACAGCGCCGACACAATTTGCTTCTGATTTTAGTGTTAACTTACTGGAGCAGGACGGTACCACCGTCGGTCGCTTAACCAATATTGATATTGCTGAAGATGGCTTGATTTTAGCCAGTTATTCTAATGGTGATGTCAGTTATTTGGGTAAAGTCGCGTTAGTACGCTTCGCCAATGAACAGGGACTTACCCAGTTAGGCAATGCGTCATGGGCAGAGAGTCAGGCATCTGGTATTGCCACCTCTGGTGAGGCAAACTCGGGCGTCTTTGGTGCTGTAGAATCCTCTGCATTAGAGAGTTCTAACGTCGATCTGACCAAAGAACTGGTCGATTTGATTTCAGCCCAGCGGAACTTCCAGGCCAACTCACGGGCACTGGAAATCAACAACGGCCTGCAACAGAACATCTTGCAGATCCGATAGTCGCACCGCGACTATCGGCGCCTTCGTCGCGGCTGTTTATCGGCTCGCTTCGCTCGCCGATGGCTGTTTAAACACAATGAAGGGGCTTGCATCCGCAAGCCCTTTTTTTATGGCTACCGTGCCGCAGGCACACACAACCTCGGCGCAGCCGAACAAAACCGCGCCAAAGGTGCCCAAAACCTCGGCGCAGCCGAGCAGAACCTAGGCGAAGCCGCACATTGGCACGATCTCTGCATTCCATTTAAGCATAAACGTCTAAGTGACAAATTTTTGGCTGGAGGTCAATCATGGACAAAATGTTATGGGTTGCCATGAGCGGCGCCAACGAGAACATGAAAGCGGTCTCGTTACGTGCAAACAACCTGGCAAACACCAACACCACCGGTTTTAAAGCCGATTTACAACAAGCCCGCTCAATGCAGGCATTTGGTGAAGGCTTGCCAACCCGCGTGTTCGCGCTGACAGAAAGCCCGGGGCAAAACTTTGCCCAAGGGGCAATACAGACCACCGGCCGCAACTTAGATGTGGCCATTAAAGGCCAGGGCTGGCTGGCAGTGCAAGACGCCAACGGCAACGAACGCTACACCCGCAATGGTAGTCTGGAAATTGACGCCGGCGGCATGCTGCGTACCTCATCCGGCGACCCGGTAATGGGCGATGCGGGTCCGGTTTTTATCCCCATGCCCATCGACTCATTAACCATTGGTACTAACGGTAACATCTCAATTCGTCCGCAAGGCGCACCCGAAGATGCTATGGAGATCGTTGATCGCATCAAGCTGGTCAACCCGCCATTAAATAATGTGATGAAAAACAACGACGGCTTTTTTGAGTTGAAGAATGGTCAACAGGCGCTGGCCGACGCTAATGTCAAATTAGAAGTGGGTGCACTGGAAGGCAGTAACGTAAACGCCATTGGCGAAATGACGCAAATGATACAACTGCAGCGCCAATACGAAATGAACGTCAAAATGATGAAAACCGCCGACGAGAATGCGCAACGCGCTGAATCGCTGATGCGCTTAAGTTAATCGCTTAAGTTAATCATAGGTAGAGGAGAATAACGATGAATCCTGCACTGTGGATTAGTAAAACCGGCCTTGATGCGCAACAGCGCGATATCTCGGTTATCTCAAACAACTTGGCGAACGCCAGCACGGTCGGCTTTAAAAAGAGTCGTGCCATTTTCGAGGATTTGCTTTACCAAAACGTTAATCAACCCGGCGGTCAGTCAGCACAAGACGTGGAATTACCCAACGGATTGATGTTGGGCGCGGGTACCAAAGTGGTGGCAACGCAAAAGTCACATACCCAGGGTAACGTGCAAACCACCGATAACTCACTGGATGTGATGATCAACGGCAAAGGCTTTTTTCAGGTTCTGATGCCCGATGGCACCTTGTCGTACACCCGCAACGGGCAGTTCTCAGTTAACGAGGAAGGCACCATGGTGACCTCGGGTAACGGGTATCCCATCGAACCGCAAATTCAGGTGCCCGAAGATGCGATTTCGCTAAGTATCTCGCAAGAAGGTGAGGTTACCGTGCGTCAGCCGGGCAACGCCGATAACGCCGTTATTGGTCAAATGAACCTGGCAAGTTTTATCAATCCGGCAGGCTTAGAGCCGGTGGGACAAAACCTGTATAAAGAAACGGCAGTCAGCGGTGCGCCGCTGGAATCAGTGCCGGGTGTCGATGGCATCGGTACGGTCCGGCAAGGGATGTTAGAAACCTCGAACGTCAATGTGACTGAAGAATTAGTCAACTTGATTGAAGCACAGCGCGGCTACGAGATGAACTCGAAAGTGATTTCGTCGGTCGACCAAATGCTCAGTTATGTGAACCAGCAACTTTAATCTGAGCGGCAATGACTAGGTGGATGATATGATGCGTAGACTTTTGGCAGTTTTGGCAGCGACCGTACTCACCGGGTGTGCAAGCAATGGGCAGAATCCAATGCCGGATGATCCCATGTATGCCCCGGTGCTGCCGGAAGAACGAGCACAGCCGGTGGTGCCCAATGGCTCATTATTTCAGGCGCAATACGCAGACAGCCTTTATTCAGATATCAAAGCACGGAGATTGGGCGATATTATTACGGTGAGTCTGCAAGAGCGCACCACGGCCAGTAAGTCATCATCGACCGAAACCATCAAAGACAGTAATACCGCACTGCCCACGCCACAGCTTTTTGGTCGTGACGTTACCGTCGGTGGCAATCCACTGTCGGCAAGTGTTGGCGGTAACCGCTCGTTTAGTGGCGAAGGTGATGCCGATCAAAGTAACCAGTTGAATGGTGAGATCACGGTCACCGTCATCCGCACGCTAGCTAACGGGAACCTCATTGTGCGAGGCGAAAAATGGATGCGCATTAATACCGGTGACGAATACATTCGTCTAACCGGCATGATCCGTCCGCAGGACATCAGTGCCGATAACACCATCCCATCAACGCGAGTAGCCAATGCGCGTATCGAATACAGCGGTACCGGAACCCTGGCCAACGCGCAGGAACAGGGCTGGTTAACGCGCTTTTTCAATAGCCCGATCTGGCCGTTCTAAGGGAGTATGACCATGTTGCGCTTCTGTAAATTTCTAATATTGATGCTGAGCCTGGCATCGTTAGTGATGCCGGTACAGGCCTCGCGAATTAAAGACATCGCCTCGGTACAAGGCATTCGCGACAACCAGCTGGTTGGCTATGGGCTGGTCGTTGGCTTACCTGGCACCGGCGAACAAACACCGTTCACTGACCAGACTTTTCGTACCATGTTGGGTAATTTTGGTATTAATATTCCGGCGGGTGAACGACCCAAAATTAATAACGTGGCCGCGGTAGCCGTGACCGCCAATATTCCCCCATTTGCTAAGCCCGGACAAAAAATTGACGTGACCGTGTCGTCGGTCGGTAGTGCCGATAGCCTTACCGGCGGTACGCTAATGCAAACCTTTTTAAAAGGCGCCAATGGCGAAGTCTATGCTGTCGCGCAGGGTAACTTAATCGTGGGCGGCTTAGGCGCCGAGGGCAATGACGGCTCGCGCATCGTGGTTAACACACCAACCGTCGGTCGCATTCCGGGGGGCGCCAGTGTCGAACGTGAAATTCGTACTTCGTTTGGCAATGGTGATTATTTCACCTTCAATTTACATCAATCCGATTTTACGACCGCGAAACGTGTCGCCGAGACCATCAATGGCTTAGTGGGCGAGGGAACAGCGCAGGCCCTGGACGCGACGTCAGTGCGCGTGCGAGCACCGCGTGACCTGGGCCAGCGTGTCAGCTATATGTCGACACTCGAAAATTTAGAGGTTCAGCAGGCGATGGGCTCCGCCAAAATTATCGTAAATGCCCGCACAGGTACGGTGGTGGTCGGTCAGAACGTCGAACTGCGCCCAGCTGCGGTGGCACACGGTAATATGCAAGTGACAATAGCCGAGAATACCCAGGTCGACCAACCCAATCCATTTGGCGATGGTGAAACTGTAGTCACACCGCAGAGTATTATTGATGTGCAGCAGGATGATGCCCGCATGTTTGTGTTCCAACCCGGCACCACGCTAAATGACTTAGTCAGAGCGGTGAACCAAATTGGCGCTGCGCCCGGGGATATGATTGCGGTGTTAGAAGCGTTGAAGCAAGCAGGAGCAATTTCCGGTGAGCTCATCGTCATTTAATGCAACCCATGGCGTTAACGCGCAAGCCTCAGCGGCGTTGGATAACCACGCGCTGGATAGCTTGCGCGAAAAAGCCTTTGGCGAAAATAAAGATGAAGCACTCAAGGCGGCCGCGCAACAGTTCGAAGCGATATTTTTGAATATGGTGATGGGTAGCATGCGCAAAGCCAATGAGGTTTTTGCGAAAGACAATATTCTGGATAGTCGCTACACCAACATGTACCGCGATATGTACGACCAACAGTTGACCTCCGAATTATCCTCGCAGGGCTCACTGGGGCTGGCGGATCTGATGGTAAAGCAATTAAGTCAGCAGGGTGGCATTCAAACCACCGATAGAGTGGGCGGTGAACTTACCGATCCGCGCGCGGCGGTGCTGCATCGCAATAAAACTCTCAGTGATCAGGGCGGGGTTGATGCCGGCTTGTTTTATGGTGATCACCGGGTTAATACGATAAAGGTCGGGCAGCAGGCGCAACAGGTGAATTCGGCCGATGATTTTATTGCGCTGATTAAGCCACACGCCGAAAAAGTAGCGGGCGAAACGGGGTTGCCGGCGAAAGCGTTAATAGCGCAGGCAGCATTGGAGACGGGCTGGGGTCAGCGTATTGTGCCCGGTCGCCATGGTGGCTCCAGCAACAACTTATTCAATATTAAAGCCGATCAACGCTGGTCGGGAGACAAATCCCATGTCAATACACTGGAATACGACGGTATGACCGCCGGTAAACAAAAAGCCGCGTTCAGAAGCTATGTAAACCTTGAGCAAAGTTTGCACGATTATGCTAACTTTATAACACAACATCCGCGCTACCAGCGGGCCGTGGCTGCGGAACAGCCTGAGCAATACGCAGAGCAACTGCAACAAGCCGGCTATGCAACCGATCCGCACTATGCCGACAAACTCAAAACCATCATGCAACGGTTGTAACGGCGGGCGGCAAAAAGTTGCCGATCGCGCTCAACTTTTTTGTCAGGGTGCCGATAAACGCATAGTGCAGTAATTTTAAGGAGTGACCCTAATGGCGTCATTTGACTTGTTAAGCAAAGGTCAGAATGCAATTTTAGCGCATCAGCGTGCATTGCAGATCACCGGCCAAAATATCAACAATATCAATAACCCCGGCTATGTCAGAGAGCGTCCGGAGTACATTGGTAATGAGTATGGTGGGCTGCGTAACGTCGAGTCACGCCGTATGATTGATGAGTATATTTTTGGTCAGCTTAACCGCAGTCGCATGGACACCTCATTTCAACAGGGTCGGCTCGACCAGGCGCAACCGTTAGACTCCCTATTAGGGAACACCGAAAGTAGCATCAATCAGTCGATTACTAACTTTTTTAATAGCGTACAAGATGCTAATAACGACCCGTCATCAATCACTAACCGCCAAGTGGTGTTAAGTGAAGCGGATGGCATGATGACCCGTATCAACGACTTTTCGCGCTATTTAAACGATCAGGAAACCATCGTTAACGAGCGTGTGCGTGATTCGGTGGGGCAAATTAATACCATTGCCGAGAATATCGCCGACCTCAATAACGAATTAAAATTCGGATCGTCTGCGGTTAAAGGCTACGATGCCAACGCGTTGAAAAACCAACGCGATCAAGAGCTGGAAAAGCTTTCTGAGTTAGTGGATTTTACAGTCGTCCCCAGTGATTCCGACGCCATTCAAATTAACCTGAAAAACGGTAGTCCGCTGGTACTAAAAGATGGGCGCTACAACGTCATCACCACATCTGGTGCACCGGATACCGGTCGCATTCAGCTCGGCATTGAATCCACTAACAGCGGTGATCCCACCACGTTCTCGTTAAAATCCGATTCATTAGGTTCAGCAATTGGTGGCTATTTAGATTACCGCGATAATGTGTTGTTACCCACTCAACGTCGGGTCGGGCAAATGGCGCTGCGCGTTGCCGATGTCATGAACACGCAAAATCAAAAAGGCATGGATCTGGATAACCAGCTGGGCGGTAAATTATTTGACCTTAGCCAGACCGGCGTGCGGGGCCTGGATTTTGCCGGCAACCAAGGCGACGCCAATATCAACGTGAAACTGCTGGAAGGCAATAGTGAGCAATTAACCTCAGAAAACTTACTCATCGAAAAAGTCGACGCCGATACGTTTCGTATAACCGCCGCTGATGGGGAAGGTACGCCAATTGCAGGCGCAGAACCTGTTGAAGTCGATTTTAGCGGCGGTGACACCGCTATCGACGTACCGGAATACGGCATTCAGTTGTCATCAAATGACTTTAGTGCTGCAGCAGACGGCGATAAGTTTTTAGCCAAACCCACCGAGGACATTGCCAAAGATATCGCGATAGCGATTGAGCGGCCACAAGACTTAGCATTGGCATCACCTATACGCGTTGCGAATGACAACGGCAATAAAGGCGAAGCGCAAATTGAGCTTGAAGGCATTAACGGCACCAGTAACTTTTTTGATAAAGCGAACAGAAGTTTGGCAGATGGTGCGCCTATCGGCGCAACTATCAACAGCGTCAGCGGCGGCACCTACAATGTCAGCATTGAGCGTAAAAACGGCAGTGCTATCACCTTCGATACCAACTCGCTCGATAACCTGGTATCGCAAGCTAACGCGCAACAGACACCCGCCCCCTTTGGCGACGAGCCAGTGGATGTAGAGTTTTCCTTAAGTGGCACACCAGAGGCCGGCGATAGCTTTAGTCTGGAATACAACACCGACGGTTTTGATGATAACCGCAACGGTCTGGCACTGGTCGAAACACAACGCGAAGCACAAATTCGACGTTCGGCGGTGGACAGCGATCAGCCGACGTTAACCTTTGCCGAGAGTTATTCACGTGTCGTGTCAGATGTCGGCAGCTTTGTCGCTCAAGGGCAAACACGACTGCAGTCGGCGCAAGCGATAGAAGCACAAAACCAGGCCATGTACGAAGCCAAATCCGGGGTCAACCTGGAAGAAGAAGCCGCCAACCTGATCCAGTTTGAGCGTGCTTACAACGCTGCCGCCCGCATTATAACCGTGGCGCAGCGGACCTTTGATAGTTTACTGAATGCAGTGGGGTAATCAGCGATGCGTATAAGTACTAATTTAGTCTATCAACGCGGTTTAGAAAGCCTGCAACGGTCCGAAAACGCGTTGTACAAGGTACAGCAACAGCTGACCCGGCAAACCAAATTATTATCACCATCGGACGACCCGATCGCCAACGCACAGGTGATGAACATTAATAACTCGCTGGCGCAAAACGAGCAGTTTATGCGCAACAGTGTCACGCTGGAAAACGGTCTACGTCAGTCAGAAGGGGCCTTAAACAGCGTTAATGATTCGATGCTGCGTGCTCGCGAACTGACCGCCGGAGCCATCAACGGCAGTTACGGCCCGGAAGATCGCCAGGCCGTTGCTAAAGAACTGCGAGCCATCGAAAAACAATTATTCGATCAAGCGAATTCGCGCGACGCCCAGGGTGAATACCTGTTTTCCGGTTACCAGAGCCGTAAACAACCGATGGAATTCAACACCGCGACTGATTCATATCAATATGTCGGCGATCAAGGGCAGCGCGAGTTACAACTATCACCGAGCCTTAAATTAGCGGCTAACGAGCCGGGTAACAAGCCCTTTGCAGCGGTCTCACAGCGTGTCGACTTAGATGTTGGTGCTGGCGCCGAGCAATTAGAGAAGCTAAAAGTGACCGATCGTGAAGCATTTGTGGCATTTACCGAAGGCCAGCAAGACGCCGGCGCATCGGCGGACTTAGCGATCAGTTTTGATGGTAGCGGCGGCTACACCATCGCCGACGGCGACGGAAATGCACTGGATACGGGCACATTGAGCGAAGGCAAACTCAGCTTTAACGGTCTGGAACTGTCGTTTGATCCGGAAAACCTGCCGGCTAACGGCGACACCATCGAAATCGGCAATAACTCCGGTGAATCGCAAAACGCCATCACCCTCATCCGCGACCTGGCCAGCGCACTAGAAGGTAAAGGCGTCGATGGACAGTGGCAAGATCAAGCGCAATGGGCGCTGGACGATTTGAACACCGCCATGGATAGCGTCGTCGGCACCCAAGCCGACATCGGCGCCCGGATTAACGTGATGGAGGCTACCCGCGAATCCATCCGCGAATCCGATGTCGTTAATCAAACCGCCCGAGCCGAGCTATCCGATGTGGATTATAACGAAGCTGTGACTGAACTGGTGAAAAACGAAACACTTTATCAAGCATCACAGCAGGTTTTTTCGCGGATTAATCAGTTGAGTTTGTTTGATTACGTGCAGTAAACCTTGAGCTTGGATGCGGGCTGCGCCCGCAGGCTGTGATGGCGCTCGCTGCGCTTGCGCCAGGCCTTGTACGCATCGCTTCGCTCTGCGTGGCTGTGTAAAAGCAAAACCAATGCAGACTGTCGGTTGTGCACGGCCGCATGGCGCGAAGCGCAGCGAGCCGCATCCTAACCTGGCGGCGAAGCCGCCATCCCCACTGAATTCCCCCCGGTAAAAAAATTCAAATATTTTCTAAAGGTTCCTAATACCCCGCCGATACCCTTTACGAGAGGAAATTTTAATCAGGCAAAACACGACGCCGAATCGTTCCTCCAGCTTGGCGACACAACTTTGGTAACACCAAGCTTTCGTTTAAAACTAAGGGAGCATGCAACATGGCTTTATATGTAAACACCAACGTCAGCTCGATCAACGCACAGAATCAGCTGGTAAAATCAGGCAACACGCTTGACCAAGCTTTCCAACGTTTGTCGTCAGGCCTCCGTATTAACAGCGCGGCAGACGACGCAGCTGGTCTACAAATCTCAAACCGTCTGACCTCACAGGTCAACGGCCTAAACGTAGCCACCCGTAACGCAAACGATGGTATTTCTTTGGCGCAGACCGCTGAAGGTTCATTGCAAGAATCAACAAACCTCCTACAGCGCATGCGTGAATTGGCGTTGCAGTCTGCCAATGGATCGAATTCGTCAGCAGACCGACAAGCCCTTAATAAGGAAATTGGCGCTTTAAAAAGCGAGCTAACTAGAATCTCCGACAATACTGCATTCGGTGGTTCAAAAATCCTTGATGGAAGCTTTGGTACTAAGGAGTTTCAAATAGGCTCTGAAGCCAACGAGACTATTTCGTTGACTTTGGACGATTACGATGCTTCTAATCTTGGTGGTGTTGGGGCAACAGGAAAGACTGTTACAGATGCTTTCGACGCAACTGTTTTAGGTGATGCCGCAGAGACATTAACATATGCAATCACTGACAGCGACGGAAATACTAATTCGTTTGAGGTCTCCGTTGCAGCTGGTGACGGCAGTGATGCTTTAATCGAAAAGGTAAATGCTAAAGCTAATGAGTTTGGCGTTTACGCAGTTGACGATGGTTCTGGCGGGGTAGACTTAGAAGCTTCCAACAGCGTTACCGCCATAACAGTAGATTCAGATCTGGATGCCAATAGCTCATATGGTGATGCATCCGGCGGACCTATAGGTTTAACTATCGGAGCAGCGGACTCTTTAGCAAGCCCCAAAGCAGGAGGTGTAGAATCGATAGATGTCTTGAGTGTCGAAAATGCTCAGACAGCTGTTGGAGTAATAGATCAAGCCATCGCGGACATTGATTCTAAACGTGCAGATTTAGGTGCATTTCAGAACCGGATGCAGAGCACGATCTCTAACTTGAGCACAATCTCTGAAAACGTATCAGCTGCGCGTTCACGTGTTCGTGATGCAGATTTCGCGGCAGAGACAGCGAAGCTGACTCAGGCGCAGATCATTCAGCAGGCGTCTACTACTATCCTGGCGCAGGCGAACCAGCGTCCACAGGCTGCTTTGTCACTGTTGGGATAATCTTCAACATAGACTTAATCAGTCTGGTTTAAATACAAGCGGCTCCTTTGGGGGCCGTTTTTTTGTTCGCCCGTTGGGCGAGGAGATGTGCGGCCTTGCCGCGGTTTTGTTCAGCTGCGCTGTGGTTTTGTGCCACTTTGTGGCGGTTATGTGTCGCTTCGCGACGGTTCTGGTGGGCTTCGGCCACGATTTTTTCGGCTTCGCTAGGACGATGTCACTAAATTAAAAGAAAAATAAGTATTAAACTAAAGAGCGGCAATATTATGCCGATAACACCATTACAACAATAACCTTTCCAGCGAAATGTTTGGTAGTACTGGATTAACTCGGCGGCCCACTGATGGCTTTTTATGTTAATACCAATACCTCTTCTCTTTTTAGCCGTAACCGATTAGCGACGAACAGTCTGCAACTGGACACGGCGTTTCAACGTCTGTCTTCCGGGCTTAGGATAAACTCGGCGGCGGATGACGCGGCGGGTTTGCAAATATCGAATCGTCTAACCTCGCAAATTAATGGGTTATACACAGCGATACGCAACACCAACGATACCAGTTCGTTGTTGCAAACCGCAGAAGCGGCGTTAGCAGAGTCGACAACTATTTTACAGCGCATGCGGGAGCTAGGATTACAATCTGCAAACGGCAGTAACACCGCGACCGATAGAGCAGCGATTAATACCGAGATCAATGCGTTAAAAAATGAGCTCGATCGTATCGCACAGACGACCGCGTTTGGTGGCAAAAAACTACTTGATGGCAGTTTTAACTCGACCCAATTCCAAATTGGTGTTAATGCCAATGAAATCATTAGCAGTAGCATCGGTAGTAGCGCTGCGGCAGATATCGGTCGGCGTACCCGCGCGGTGGACACATCGGTCGTTGCCGACATTGAGCTAACGCCAGGGACTGCTGCCAGCCCGCAAAGCGTTAGTTTCAGCTTAGGTGGTACAACGACAAGTCTGGCATTAGACGGCAGCCTTACAGCTGAGCAACTGCAGCAACGAATTAACGACATCGATGGATTATCTGGTGTCTCGGTAACGGGTTCCGGTGTCGCACAAGCCGCTGTCGAATTAAAAAACTTTACCGGTATTGCTGATGAAAATTATGAATATGTGTCACTTCAAAATTATACCCCTCCTAATTTGGCCGATAACGAAACGTTAGTATTATCGGTTGGTGGCAGTGCCTATGTTGATGTGTCATCAGCAACCACATTAGAAGATATAAAAGATATCTTGGTAGCATCAGGACCAAGCGGTTTTGGATATACCTATAATGAAGAACTCGATAAAATTTTTATCGTTTCAGAAGATGGATCGTCGTTTGGCGTTAATTTCCAGGCATCTCCTGGAGATAATGCCGGCACTGCTAGCACTTCGCTCGGTATTGTTGCACCGTATAATTCTATCGGCGTTAATCCGACATTTTTTCAGGGACCGCTGTCGGGTGAGGGGATTGACTCAGGACCCTCTGATGATGTCAGTATTTATTCACTGTCAGAAGAAGTTGTGCTGGACTTAGGTGGTACCCAATTGACACTGGATAAGAATAACGCCGACACGTTGCAACAACTGGCGGACAGTCTTAATGCGGTGGGTGGGTATTCCGCCACCTTATTCGATGATTCAGGGGATGGTACTGACGACTCGGTCAGAATACTGAGAAACGACAACGCAGACTTCACAGTCGATGCGTCAGTCAAATACAACTATGACGACAGTTTAAATTCATCCTTTACCATCGAAAATACTAGCGCTGATACGCTAACACTTTCCGATGCCTCTCAAACCCCAACAGCCATTAGCTCCGCCGACGTGGATGCTAAATACACACTGGATTTTAGCAATGCCTTTGTGGATGAGTCGGTCAGTCAGTTTTCAGTAAATTCAACGTCAATCGCCTTGTCCTCGCAACTATCAGTAACTGGGATCGACAGCATTTCAGTCCTCTCCGCTGCCGATGCACAGTCAAGCATTCAGATTATCGACGCCGCTATAGAAGGAATTAATGCCCAACGAGCGGATCTCGGTGCGTTGCAGAATCGCTTAGATAGTACGTCAAACAACCTGCGATCGGTTGCTGAAAATGTGACGGCTGCCAGAGCTCGCATACTCGACGCCGATTTCGCGGCAGAAACCGCACGATTAACTCAGGCGCAAATTATTCAGCAGGCGTCGATCACCATTCTGGCGCAGGCTAATCAACGTCCACAGGCTGCTTTGTCACTGTTGGGGTAATTAATGTGCGGCTTCGCCGCGGTTTTGTTCAGCTGCGCTGAGGTTTTGTGTGGCCTTCGGCCACGGTTTTTTGCCGCTTCGCGGCGGTAAAATCCGGCCGTAAGCCGAAAAAACCGTCGCAAAGCGACACACCACCGCCACGAAGTGGCACAAAACCGCGGCGCAGCCGCCCATAACCTCCCGCAGGGACCAAAACCTTGCGCGCAGCGCAAACAAAACCGCCACGAAGTGGCACTCACTCCATCCTCTTCTTTAACCGATGCAAGCCGACATAAACCCGTTTACAACGATGCAGTAAATCCTTTGCCTGTTTGTCGCTTAACCACTGCATTTTTTGCGCAAGCATTATCTGAGTCTGCAACTCTGCGGCAGACCCGATGGCATAAATTAGCATGCGACGTTTGTCTTTTTGTGAATCCCGGGTGACGCCTTCCGCAATATTGCTGGGCACGGAAATGGCGCAGCGGGAAATTTGATTATAAAAAGGTCGATTATGAAAACTCTGAAATAACTCCATCAGCTCAATAGCCAAATCAGTCGATTGTTGCCAAACCCACAGACGCTCGTAGTTCATAAAAATTCCAAACTGATAAACTTAGTCGATTGCGGTGATGAGTTATGGAGCCAGAAGAGTTTTTTGGGGGAAGAGATGTGTGGCCTTCGGCCTTGTTCGGCTATGCCGCGGTTTTGTTCAGCTTCGCTGAGGTTCTGTGTGGCCTTTGGCCACGGTCGTGTGCGGCTATGCCGCGGTCAAACCCGGCCGCAGACCGCCAAAACCTCCCGCAGGGAACAAAACCTTGCGCGCAGCGCAAACAAAACCGTCGCGAAGCGACACACAACCGCCACAAAGTGGCACAAAACCGCCGCGCAGCGGCACAACTCCTCGGCCGCAGGCCGAACAAAAAATATTCAAACAAATCCCTAAAGTTCATCAGCGCCCCGCCGATAACCTACACGTATTAGTGTATTTATTGCACTAAACAGCTATCATAACCAACAATAAGCGAGGACAAGGTTATGGGTGAATTTACAATCAGTAGCCGCGATGTGATGCGGGCAAACGCCGGCAATGCGGCTGACCCCGGCACCGGGCGGGGGCAGTTGCGCGAGCAGGTCATTGGTGCGGTTAAGGCGGTGCAACAGCAAAATAATGCTGCGCCGGCAGCAGATGCCGCCAAAGAAGACCAGGCATCGTTGCAATCGACCGCCAGTTCGGCGCAGCTGGCCGAACAAATTGACCAGCTGAATAAAGCGGAGACGATCCGCAATACCAGCTTGCAGTTTGTGATGCAGGAAAATAACGAATCCCCCGTCGTACAGGTCATCGACAAAGACAGCGGCGATGTCATACGGCAAATTCCATCGGAAGTTGCGCTTAAGATCGCTAAAGCTATCGATGAATTGGTCGATAACCCAGATAGTCGAAGCGGAAATCTGTTCGACAGCAGTATTTAAAGGAGGCCTATTATGGCAAGTATTTCATCCCTCGGGGCACAATCCGGGCTAGACTTAGAAGGAATCGTGCAGGCAACAGTAGATGCCGAGCGAACGCCTAAGGTTAATCGCCTGAATCGACAAGAAAGTAACTTGTCGGTGGAGCTCTCGTTTATCGGGGAGCTGAAATCCGTCATGTCCGACTTTAAAGATGCAGCAGCAAAACTGGCTGATGTTGACCAATACAGCCAAAACAAAACCACGGTAACGCAACCGGAGTCGGGCGATATTATATCGGTATCGAGTGACGGTGATGCGGCGCCGGGCAGTTTTGACGTCGAAGTGGTGAATATGGCGAAGGGCAGTCGTGCAACGTCAACGATCGGCGCCTTTACCGATGCTGATCAAGTGGTGAGCACCCAGGCGGGGAGCCTGACGTTTACGGCCGGAGAAAATAGTTTCACAGTCGACGTAGCAGCCGATGCAACATTAGATGACATTCGTCAACAGGTTAATGACGCAGAAGATAACTTTGGTGTGACCTTCAACATTATTAACACGGGCTCGGAAGCGCGCTTGGTCGCCACTTCGTCAGAGACCGGTGCGGGCAATGACATTGAAATTACCAACACCAATGCGGATTTTGATGCGTTATCGACAGTCGCTAATGGCGGCGGTGCTGGAGGGATGACGATTGCTGCCGATGATCAGGCGACAGATGCGTTAATTCGTGTTGATGGTATCGATGCAACCAGTGCCGATAATACCTTCGAAGATGTTATTCAGGGCTCAACCATTACTGTTGAGGGCGAGTCGCAGAACGGTGAAACCGCCACCATGCGTATCGCTGAAGACAACAGCGCGGTGCGTAAAAACATCGACGGGTTTGTTAAGGCGTATAATGGTGTCATTGGTTTACTTGATCAGGCTGGCGCGGAAGGCGCTCAGTTCCAGGGCGATGCCACGGTACGCAGTATTGAAAACCAGATGCGGCGCTTTTTAAGTGCTGAATCGGGTGATCTGAGCATGTTTAACGCCGGTTTTGGTATTGGTGAAGACGGCAAGTTGCAGCAGGAAAACACCTTAACCAGTGTCAGCGAAGTTGCAACTGAGCGTTTCGGTGATTTCGAAAAGCTGTTTGCCGGTGAAAATGGCCTAGCAACACGTATCGAAGACTACGTTGATACCTATACCAGTTTTGGTGGTTCGCTGCAGTCACGAACAGATTCATTAAATAACCGCTTAGATCGTGTCGATGACCAGCGTGAGCAGCTTAATCAGCGCCTGGAGCAATTAGAAAATCGGCTGAGACAGAAATATTCGGGGCTTGACTCTTTACTGGGTCAGCTACAGTCGACCAGTAACCGGTTAGACCAACAGTTGAGCGGTCTGCCAGGCTTTGGCGGCAATAAAGAATAATCAGCAACGATAGAGGTTCGTTATGAATAGCAAGCTTAAAAATTACACCCGTGACAACGTGCGTAATCGCCTGGAAGACGCTGACCCGTATACGGTCATTCAAATGTTGATGCAAGGCGTGCTGGAAAACTGCAGTTACGCTAAAGGTGCGATTGAGCATAAAAATATGGAAAAGAAAGGCCACCATATTGGCCGTGCTCAAGCGATCCTCGAGTCGTTAATTGTTAGCCTGAACCCGCAAGCCGGCGCCGATGCTACCGATAATCTGATCGGTTTATATGGCTACATGAGTGACCGGTTAATGACTGCTTCGGTTGAGTTGGATACGAAAATTATCGACGAAGTGATGTCACTGATGATTGAGATTAAAAGTGCGTGGGATCAGATACCGATGGAAGCACGCCAGGAAGCCCACGAAGTACTGGGTAAGTTGCACGCCGAAGAAGACGCGGCGCATCAGCAAGAGATGCAACGTATTGCCAGCAGTGCCTAAGTCGCTGACACATGGCTGCTAACCTGCAAGAGAAAATCAGCGCCCTCGCTGAGCAATTCAAAACAGCCGTTGCTGAGGAAGACTTCGCAACGGCAGAATCCTCACTGCAACAGTTAGACAAGGCAATCAACGCATTACCGGATGACTGGCAGCAGGACCAGACGCTGGTCGAATTATTGCTGGATGTCCAACAGACCCTCGCCACCTATCAACAACAGCTTAGTGATGCCCACGGCGACGCCCGACAACAATTAGATAAACTGGGCAAAAGCAAAAAAGGCGTTAAGGCGTATACCAAATAGCTGTATGTAGGCTATCTCTTAATTTCCTCTTACATCATTTAAATTTGACTAGACTTTAATCCATTCTCAATGATGTTGACATAAGTCAACATGCAGCTATAATGGAGTTTCTATCAAAAGGCACCCTAATAAGGAAATTCAGGCGGCTATCAACTTTGCATTAGTTTACGGCTGGCGCTTTATCCCGAGCCGAGGTCACGCATTTGGACGCTTAAAATGCTCCAAAGGACACAGGCAGCACCAATTAAGTGTTTGGTCGACGCCAAAAAATCCAAAAGCCCACGCACGAAGGATAGTAAAGCAAGTTATGGTTTGTGAGGAGTCAATATGACTGTTTATAGTTTTTCGTTGGTGCTAAATGGCGTTAATAGTGAGATGCCGAAACTCGAAGATCAATTGTACGAAGCGGGTTGCGACGATGCTTTGGTTTGCTTCTATGGACGAACTGTTTACTTGGTTTTTGATCGCGAATCAGAAAGTTTTAGGCAAGCCGTCTTGTCTGCTATTCAACAAATAGAGTCACTAGTAGGTTGTCGAGTCAAATCGGTGGATGCCGGTGGTTATGTCGGGGTCAGTGATATTGCCGAACGAAGCGGATTAACAAAACAATCAATTTCATTATTGAAGGAGGGTAAACGCGGCAAAGGTGATTTTCCCTCCCCGTTATATCGTCTCTCAGGTAAGCAGCCATTATGGCAATGGAGCGAGATAGCAGAGTGGCTTTCGAATTACGATAAATTGCCACAGAACCTGGCGCAAAATGCAGAGCTTGTTAACGACTTAAACCTAGCTTTACAGTTGAGAGAACCGAGCGTCAAGAAAAAGGTGGATGTGTTGCTGGATGAATTGAATACTTAACTGAGTTAATCGAAGTTAGCGATAGTAACAAAAAAACCGACCAGCACGTTACCGTGGGTCGGTTTTTTCAGTGTTAATGGCGATCGCGCGGAACGCCGTTAACAACGAATGCTGATTAAAGCGCTTGGATCTTAGCGTTCAAACGGCTCTTATGACGTGCCGCTTTGTTTTTGCTGATCAGGCCTTTAGTTGCGTAACGATCCAGCATTGGCGCTACGTCTTTAAGTGCTGCAGTTGCAGCTTCTTTGTTTTTACTCTCAATCGCAGCATTTACGCGCTTGAGGTATGTACGCATCATTGAGCGACGGCTTGCATTGTGGCGGCGATTTTTCTCGGCTTGGATCGCACGCTTTTTAGCAGACTTAATGTTAGCCAAGGTGAACTCCTAAAATTCGTTAACTTACGCTTGTCTTATAAAGGCCGCAGATTATGCCTTTTCTGACGGAAAAGTCAACAGCTATCCAAGAAAAAAGATGGCTTTTTGCGGACTGCGCCCGCGGCTGTTTTCGGCTTCGCCGAGGCTGTTTGCTGCTTGCTACGCTCGCAGCGGCTATTTGCGCCTGCGGCGCGGCTTTTTTTGGCTCGCTTCGCTTGCCGAGGGGCGTGCGTAGGTCGCGCTTTCAGCGCGACTACTAATGGCATAAGTCAAACCGATCGGTTATATTTCAGGAAGTAACCGAGGAGATTATATGGCGGATTTAACCAAGCTATTATCGAAGCACCGTGAAGAAATCCAACAAATCGTTGAGAAATATCACGCAAAAAATGTGCGAGTGTTTGGTTCAGTTGCGTCCATCACCGACGTTGAAGGCAGTGATATCGACTTATTAGTGGAAACAACTCCAGAAACAACACTGTTTGATATTGGGGCAATAAAGTTTGAGCTTAGTGAAGTTTTAGGTGTCGAGGTGGATGTGTTAACGCCCAATAGCTTGCCTCTAAGCTTTAAAAAACAGGTGGAACGGGCAGCCTGTTCTATATGACAGGAAACGTAAATTTACGATATCCCCTTCATAACAAAGACCATAATTGCCTCGGCGAGCAAAGCGAGCCGAAAAAGCCGCGCCGCAGGCGCAAATAGCCTCTGCGAGCGTAGCAAGCAGCAAACAGCCTCGGCGAAGCCGAAAACAGCCGTGGACAACGTCCGCAAACAGCCGTCGCGCAGCGACAAATAGCCGTTGGCGAAGCCAACAAAGGATTGTTGTGTCGAAGTCCCTTTTAAAATCCGGTTTCATCGTCAGCTTCATGACCCTCATTTCGCGGGTTCTGGGCTTGGTGCGCGATGTGGTTATCGCCAACCTAATGGGTGCTGGCGCGGCGGCGGATGTGTTCTTTTTTGCCAATAAAATTCCAAATTTTTTAAGACGACTGTTTGCCGAAGGAGCTTTTGCGCAGGCGTTTGTACCAGTGCTGACAGAATATAAGCAGGGCAGGGAACTGCCGGAGCAGCAGCTGCTTATCGCTCGTGTGTCAGGTACGCTGGGTACCATTATTACGGTAGTTACCATTTTTGGCGTTATCGCTTCGCCTGTTGTCACCGCATTGTTTGGTATGGGCTGGTTTCTGGACTGGTGGAACGATGGCCCGCAGGGCGAGAAGTTTGTACTCGCCAGCGATTTGCTGCGCATCACCTTTCCTTATTTGTGGTTTATCACCTTTACCGCCATGGCGGGTGCGATCCTTAATACGTTGGGTAAGTTCGCGGTAGCGGCGTTTACCCCGGTATTTTTGAATATTGCGATTATTTCTGCCGCCATTTGGCTGGCGCCTAACCTGAACCAGCCGGAATACGGCCTGGCCTGGGGGGTGTTTTTTGGTGGTTTGATCCAGTTGTTGTTCCAAATCCCGTTCCTTAAAAAAGCGGGGCTGTTGGTTAGGCCGCAGTGGGGTTGGAAAGATCCGGGTGTAACCAAAATTCGCAAACTGATGTTACCGGCCATTTTCGGGGTGTCGGTAAGCCAAATTAATCTATTACTCGACACGCTTATTGCCAGCTTCCTGATGACCGGATCGATTAGCTGGCTGTACTACTCTGATCGCCTGCTTGAATTCCCGCTGGGGCTGTTCGGTATCGCTATCGCCACGGTCATACTGCCGGCACTTTCATCGCGACACGTGGATAAATCACCGCAAGAATTTACCAAAACCCTTGATTGGGGCATTCGCATGGTGCTTATCCTCGGAGTACCAGCCATGGCGGGGCTGTTTTTTTTGGCCGAACCCATGTTGATGGTGCTGTTTATGCACGGTGCGTTCTCGCCCGACGACGCGCGCATGGCGTCCTATAGCCTGATGGCGTATTCCGCCGGCTTACTGAGTTTTATGCTGGTAAAAGTGCTCGCCACCGGATTTTATTCGCGCCAGGACACTAAACGCCCGGTAAAATTCGGTATCATCGCGATGGTCGCCAATATGGTCTTTAACATCGCCCTGGCAATACCCTTTAGCTATGTCGGTTTGGCCATGGCCACCGCCGCTTCCGCCGCCATCAACGCCGGTTTACTCGGTTTTACGTTACATAAAGAAGGGGTATTAAAAGCCCAGCCCGGCACCTGGCGTTTTATTATTCAGGTGATTATCGCCACCGCCGTAATGGTTGCCGCCATCCAATGGTTCAGCCCTGCCACCGAAGCCTGGCGCACCACCTCCGTCATCGAACGACCCTGGCTACTCGCGCAAGTCATCGGCTTAGGCGCCGCCACCTACCTTGCCACCTTGCTCATCACCGGCCTGCGGCCAAGGCATATCGCCGGCCACCGTTGAACACCGCGGCGAGCTTAGTAGCTCGCGCCTCTGGCGCGAGAGTCAGAACATTGATTCTAGTTTTGCCGAAACGTACTTATTAAACGAAATCCCTTGTTGTTGGGCGGCAATTGCGAGGCTTTTATGCGTTTCCGGTGAACAGCGTACCTGAAACGTGCCACTGAACGCCTTCTCAGGCTTAACCCCCATGGCTTGGCAATCTTCGAGGTAGTCATCAACTTCCTCTTCAAAACTCGCTTTTAATTCCGCTGGGTTCTTACCTGAATAGGTAATGAGACTTTTAACAAAAAGTAGCTTGCCGTATAGGCGGTCGTGTTCGAAGTCTATCTCGACTGACCCATAATAACCCTTATATTTTAATACATTACCTACACTTGCGGTCATTATTATCTCCTGCAATTTCGCTTGAATTGCTCACCTGTTATAACTGATAACTTCAAATGAACCCCATCTTCCTAAGCTTCTTAATGACATCTTGAAGCGCTCCACGATCGATGGGAGATGAGCCGTGCGATTTATGAAGCCGAATCTGCTGACTCCGGTCACGAGGATTTGCGAACTTAATCCTTGAGCCTGACGTCTTACCTAATTGAATCTCCTCAAGCCCCAACTGCTTGAAGAAGCTAACCAACTCAGAGTTCGTAACGTCTGCAGGTGTAGGCTTTGCTAAAATTCGTTTGCGCAGTTTTTGAGCTTTAGTCATCTGTATTGTCCGTAATTTTAGATCAGGCTGGAGAAATTGCAATTGTTTTATAATTGCAATTAAGGTATGTATTTATAAGTGTAGTTGATATATCGAGCAGCTTTTCGCAAGTGCAGCGGCTATTTGCGCCTCGCTGCGGGAGTAATGATCTTTGTTGTGTGGGAAATATCGCAAATTTACTTTGCAGCTAGAATGAGGTGCTAAGCTTTTGTGATTTGGGCAACGCAATGAACTATCACAAACTTTGGGTCTGGCGAGAATCAATGAACCTGGCAACGGTTATTTTACGTCATGTCGGCAGCTGTAATCATTACTTCTTTAAAGACCAAATCGGACGTTGTTCACTGTCAATTCCGAGTAATATTGCCGAAGCTATGGTGAGGGATACGATGGCAGATCGGCGCAGAATTTTGTTTTACGCAATAGGGTCAAGCGCGGAACTCGAAACACAACTAGCCATTGGCAAAGACTTAAATTGGTTAACCCATCCAGATATAAAGCAATGGCAAAGCACCAACACCCGAATTCAAATCTCATTACACCGCCTGACTAAAAGCCTTTCCCAGCCCCAGTCGCGCTGAAAGCGCGTATATGGTCCCCTCCCGTTTTGCAACATCAACGTTGTGGTAAATGTTGGGTGCTCGCGTATATACGGCCTGTTTCTGGTGACTTGTCACC
>Ga0208813_1000400_pt1 | contig 34297 bp, 48 predicted proteins | sample MalvireepMed_904_FD_184250 | JGI IMG/M metagenome (GOLD analysis project Ga0208813, IMG submission 184250) | Marine viral communities from the Global Malaspina Expedition - Malaspina viral metaG DeepMed_904 (SPAdes) (version 2) | ecosystem: Environmental > Aquatic > Marine > Oceanic | place... | reverse complement strand
TCCGCTGCTTCATAAGCATCTTGAGCATCTTCTTCCTCTTGTGTAAATGGCACTTTGCCATCTTGGGTCATATGGTGTCTAGCCATTCTTAACTCCTTTTTCTTCTATACTGAAGAATATTTCCAGTTGTGATTGTTCCGGTAGACATGAAGAATTTTATGGCTGTGTGAGCTTCATCTGCCGTGTTATAAAATGAACCAAAGTGTTGCACTTGAGCTTGAGGTGAATGTCCATATAGGAATATAAAGCCCATAACCATAGTTGCGACAGAAGTACCTGCTGGATTTATTAATGTTAATTCAGAATACTTAATACCTTCATCTGTACCAGTACCCGATGTTTCATTCTCGGCTGTTAGCATGATATGAGCAGTTGCTTCCGTTGATTGAGAAGAAGCATTGTTAATAATAACAGTAGCTACTGATAGATAACCACTTGTTCTATATGTTGGTGTTGTAACACCAAGTTGTGCTCTTATGACAGCAGTATCAGTAGATACAAATAATTCTTCTATAACATATCTATAATCATATCCATCAACCATATTAGTAAATGCTAGTGTAGCTGAAGTAGAGGCTGTTACAGTAGATATATATTCCCATAGACCACCTCCAGCAGCAGCTTCAAAAAAACCCGCTGGTAATCCTGTTCCTGTCCCAGTAAGTAATGCCCCATCTGCCGCCGAACTATTATTTACCAGACCAGAACTTCTAAGATTAATTCCTCCTACGATTCCACTCATATTATATATCTCCTATAGGGTCTGATCGAGGTAGCTAACAACGATGTCAACATTGGCAGAGCTTGCAGTTGCAGCACATAAATGGTCAGTACCCTCAAGAATGATTCTTCCAGTATGCTCAAAAGTTTGGTTAGCTCCTAGTGGCTGATCTGAATAAATCTCATAATCTGTTCCGCCACCGTCGTCATCGATATAAAGATCGAATGTTTCAGCCGCCCCAGCCGTTTCGCAAAATGTAATTGAAAGAATGGTATAAGTATGTCCACTGACACCATTAATTAACACTGATTCGCTGTTAGTGACTCCAGCGGTATGTGATACTTTTAATAATTCGCTTGCCATAACGTTCTCCTAAAATCCAAGGACTAGAGCCTTGCCTGTACTGGTTAATGTTGGATTCATCGTTGTTGTAATTTGGACTACCCCGGTGCCTTTGGCTGCAATAGTTAAACCAACATTGCTATCGCCACCCGTTGCGGTGATACTTGGATCGTTGTCAGCCGCCGCATTCGTCACATCAATTTGATTGATTGCTGATGCAGTTTTCTGGAAAATAATATATTCATTGCCGCTATCGTCCGCGATAAAATGTGCGTCATCGATTAAAATGTTTCGCGAGTTTGTATCGAGGTCACCACCAAGTTGCGGCGAAGTATCCTCACTGATTTCTGTGAGCATTCCGCTGGTGCTTACCGCAGCGACTTGCCATGCTGATCCATTCCATACTCTTAAATTATTGGCAGAGGTATTAAAATATAAATCTCCAGCCGTGAGTGCATCCCCATCATTGTCAACGGATACATCCCCCGACTTGCTCCCTAAATATAAATCATCAAACGCATCCGCTGATGCCGCCGCCGCAGTCGCACTGGAAGCCGCCGCGGTTGCCGAGGTTGCACTAGCCGTGGCGGAGGTTGCCCCGGCAGTTGCAGATGTAGCTGCCGCGGTTGCACTGGTCGCACTAGCGGTCGCACTGGTCGCACTAGCGGTCGCACTGGTAGCAGCCGCCGTGGCGCTGGTCGTTGCACTCGCGGCATCAACTAATAAAACCCACTTGGCTACATCGGTATTCGAACTGATCGGAACCGCTCCACTGGATGTGTGTGCAACAATACAGAGATAAATATTATTATTATCGGTATCCTTAATAATGTCGCGCTGAATATATGCAGTCGAGGCTGCCCAGTTTCCCCGGCTCACCCCGATTTCTTGCGTGGCGATCAGTCCGCCAGCCGCATCGAATGATAGTAATTTATTAGCGCGATCCGCTGCGTTCTTGTTGACCGTTGTGGTTCCGGCATCCACGACCGTTTCAGCAAATCCAAAACCTTCCCCGGCTACCGCATCGATCTCTTGGATCAGCATTAAATTTTTATCAGCGGTATCTTCAAGAGAGGTTGCGCTTAATGCGGAGTTGTCAACGTAATCGGTTGCTTGTGTTCGGGGAAGCGTGCGGAGAAGTACGACACTCTTCGAACTTGCCGGAGTATTGCCGAGTGTGAATGTCACATTTCCGCCTGATGCCGCTCCGGCTCCGGATACTGTGTAATGAGTCGTGAGGGATTTTAAAACGGAATCAACGTATACTTTTAAATCCGAATCACTAAAAATTCGGAAATCATACGCGAAAATATTTGTCGAACCATTACCGGTATAACTCTTTTTTCTGGTTGTAGTCGATACAGTCATTTATTGCACCCGTAAATTTGGTAACACCGGTCCTCGCGATGTACCTAGTTGGTTAAAGTAGTCTTGTTGTTCAAGCGGATTATCTGTTTTTTGTTGCCGGGCTTTCGACTCTTCGATTCTTGTTAACAGATCCGGCTGATGTTTGGCAATCACTTCATCCATGGGACCCCCAGCATCAAATAATCGTTTCTTGGCGATACTTCTTCGGCCCATGATTTCCTTTTTAACGTATTCCACCCGTTCATCATCAGTCCATCCGATATAACGCTGGCTCTTGATAATCGCCTCGACCGCCTTCTTGGCAATCGGTTTGCCACCAAGTGGTAATACTTGGTGATACATGGGCTCATTGGCCAACTGCATCCACCGGATCCTGACCGCCGGGTGAAGTTTTACGCCTTCTATTCTATAATTCACATTTCTCATTGGCATTCTCAATCGCTTCATTTCCTTGTCCACTATGTCCGGATCAGTCCGGGTGTAGTTAAACGGGCTGATAAAGTCAGGCCCCCAGTTGCCATGGTTAGCAACCGGTTCGTACCAGATATTTTTCTTGCCAGGCAGCGTTTTGCTTAATCCTGGGATCTGGTTTTTCATCACTTCCCAAACTCCCTGTACCCCGTCAATGGCATGCTGGATTTCCCGGAATTCATCATCCCCGGCCGCGGTCTTGAAATCAGAAACAATCCGGGGAATACCCATCCGGACCAGATTGTCAAAATATCGCGCCGTTTGATCAGTCGGATTCATAAACAGATTCAGTAATTCATGGACCGACCGCGCCCAACTTTTCGAGATCAGGTTATTGTGTCCGACCGCATACAACGTCATCATTAATTTCCCGTACTCTTCTTCGCCCCAATATCCAGCGATGTCATGAGCGTTTTGGGCAATATCCGCAACCATACAGAAGTAAGTGCCGAGCGGTTCGATCTTGCCAAACTGGTAAGTATGCCGACCGCCGTTTTCATCATCAAATACTATGGAACACGGTTTGAACCCGGCATTCATTTCTATTTCTTTAAGGGCCTTGGTGTTTTCCGGATCCGGCATATCCACACCAGAGGCACCGTAACCCCAAAGCTGAACATTATCCCAAAACCCGGTCGCAAGAAAATGGGCCGTGGTTACATATCCAGCGGCTACAACAAACCGACCGAGTGCCATGTCTCGCGCGGCACCGCCGTTTAATCCTTTTAAATCATCAAAAGATTTCCCGGTCATGTTGGACATGTGCAATGCATATTTAGTAGAATTCACCATGACCTTTAAAAAAGGTACAAACATCCGGCCCCATGGCAATCCGTAATTCAGAATCCCGGTATCACGCGCCCGATTCATTAACTCACCGAGTTCCCCGAGGTCTTGCTGCAAGGTCATGAACTCCGCGAGCTCTTCACCCTTGAACATCATTTTAGGAGTTGGTTTTTTTAAATAAGCGTCAACCACTTCTTCAACCTCGCCAATAGTAATCGCACCGGCTTCCACATCCTTGAATGCTTTCTTGTAGGCTTCATCCATCTGGCCTAACCGTCTGCCGAAAGTTTTGAAAAATTCATCTCCACCTTTTAATCCTCGGCCCGGATAACTGGTCACCTTGCCCACTGCATCAATGAAGAGAGCAAAGGGTCCGCCCTCTTTAACAGTTTGCGGTGTGATCGTTTGTTTAAACCACTTATCCTTATTGGCCGGGTTCTGATGAATATTTTCAAACATGTCTCTAAGATTGCCGGAGGTGATAACTTCATCTTCCTTGGTGTTTGAAAAAGATTGATCGAGTTTTGTTTTCTGGCCGCCAGCCGGTTGATTGGTTTTTAAAGTTTGCCAAGCGAATGCCATTGCTTCCGGAAAGGCACGCCCAATAACCATTAAGGACCGGAGTCCGTTCTTGTAAGTTATACGATCTTTATCACTCTTCCAAAAAATGGCAGCCCGCCGTGCCGGGCTCAAAACAGCCGCCGCCCCTTTTGTCAGTGGGTAATTAATCAGGATATTTAAATTACTTACAACATTGACACCCAAGATTGTTTTAAAAGAACTCAACATGAATGGATACATGAGTCCCAAAAATACATCCTTGAATCCGATAATGTCCTTGGCCTTTTCCGCCCATTCATCAATTTCCATATGCTCGGCCGCATTGGCCATAATTTTAAGCCACTGTTCATCACTGGCACCGATTGGCGCTTCCATGGCGGCCTCAATTGCAACTTCGGAAAACTTTTTAGCTTGCAACTCGGATATAGGATCTTCCGGATCCAGTTTGACTCCCATATATTTTGTAGTACGCGCCGGGCCGGATTTTAGGCTTTGCTCGGTAACCAAGTGGTTTCCCATATCAACCATCGCTTCCTTGGCCGCCTTTATGTCTTCCGGTAATTTTGTTTGGTTGGCTTTTTTAACTGCTTCCATCGCCCGGATAGATGCCGCGTTAGTCATCTGGCGGATCTTAACGATGATGGCCGAGTTATCCAGTTCCGCCGGATCGATGTCCCGTGGATCTCTCGGATCAGCCTTGGCCTCGGCCTTAACTTCATCAATGTTCCTGGGCTCGGTGAAATCCATTTCGTTATCAACATATTGCTTAACGAATTTTTGCAGAACTTCATTGTTCTGACCGGCCGGTCCCATGGGGCGTACGTTGAAGGGTTCTCTCGGAGGGCGTTTCTTGAAAAATCCTTTGAACGCACCCCATCCGCCAACTTGCTGGACTTCATATTCTTGTGTCGGATCAAACACGGCCGGAGTGGCCAAGGGAGTATCGGGGGATTCAATCGGTTCTTCCCCTTGCCTCATGACAAGGGTTACATCGGGGTCTACCTCTTCGGAGGTTGCGCCAGGATCTCTTCCAGCCTCTTCTCGGATTTCGCGGTGTCGGCCAGTAGTTTCGATTGTTTGGTTATCAACTGGTCCATTTCCTTCTTGGGAAGGCTTGGTCCGTAGATTCGATTCGACTCCAGAAAGAGCGCCGCCAATTCTTCCGTATTCGTCTTCGGTGATTTCGTTGCCATCTTGCAGTCCTCTTAATATTGCTTGTTGTGTTTGTTCGTATTTCATTATATCACTTTTTTGATAAAGTTACAGTTGGGGTGCCACCTAAATCTTCCAGTTCTTTGACCGCCTTATCATATTTACCACGCAAACGCGCCTGTTCCTTCACAAAGTATTCTTGTTCTTGGAGCGGTATAGAATAGGTTCCCTTCCGCCCAGCGGTCGCTTGGATTTCATCGGCTGTTTCGGCTATTTCCACAATGATGTCATTCACTTTTTCCTTTGCTTTTTCTATTGCCGTTGGCTTCGGTATCGAGCTATTCGCCTGTTTGATCTGGTTATTAATTTTCTTCGCGTTCTCGGTCTGGTTCTTACCAAAAAAACATCCGGCGGCTCCAAACTTATCGCATGCTGTACAAGTCCATAATCCGGGCTCGGCGGTCTTGTTGGCAATACTAACGAAACTGGTACCCGGTTTTGTTTTCATCTTGCCGCCATCGACCGGGCAGAGTTTCTTGGTCATCTTTTTAAATGAATCCGGAAAGCGTTTCTTGACATCCGCACGGGTGACCTCGCCGCCTTTCATATTCACCGGCAGATAAACAGCTACCCGGTCATTGACCTCCGCAATCATTGCCGGAGTCATATCATCGGTGATGGTCACGGCCAGTTGAAATTCCGGATGCTTCCGGGTCAATTCGAAATTGGTTGAATCAATCGATAACATTTTTAAATTAAAGTCAGGCACCTTTGCCAGTAGGTCCGGGCGCTTGGAAAATATCTGCATCCGGTGACCTTGCTTGTTCATTGCCTTGATCAATGTTACCTGGGCATCGGATAAATCTCCCTTGTCATTAATCCTTAATGCCAGCCCCGTCATTCCTTGCGGCGTGGCGCTGTAGAGTGCACCCACACGCTTGGCTAAAATTGCCGGATGATTCTCCGCAACCCATTCGGTGAATTCCGCCTTCATCAATTCCGCCGGTCTGGCATTAGCTATCGAGGCATAACAAAATTTTGCACAATCCTTGCTCGGGTTGCAGTTTTTAAATGAGCCGGATATATCAAGTTCGGCTTTACGATTTTTCCCGATAAAAGAATAGTTCCCGGCAAACTCTAAAACCGCTGCCTTACTATGAACAAACGCTTTGCCCATCGCATAATTGGTCAGTGCATCCTTGCCCCATAATTTACTATTCGCGAGCTCCATCGCTTCATCCAGCCGGCCTTCCATGGCACGGTGAAAAAATTCCCGGATGGTCAGGCCCCGAACCGTTGCGGCTGCCCATGGAGTTCCGGCATGTTGTTCCATATTCTCGCGCAACATTTTTGACTCCACCGGATCCATGCGACCCATGGTTTCTTCCATACCTTGGTTGACTTCCGGGTAGATGGTATTTAATGTTCCGGTTTCTTCGGTCCGGCTTAATTTTTTTACTTTTGTTTTTTTCTTTTTTGGCCCCGGCACAGTACCAGCCTCATTACCTAAGTGACGGTTCAGATATTCGCGGAATGATTTATCCGATGGCCATTTCTTTTTCATCTCGGATAACAGTTCGACTACCTTGTCAACCGCCGGGCGGCCTGTACCGCCTTCGCCAAAAAATGTTTCACCCCACTCATAAATTTCCTTGGATGCTTTCGGGCTTTTCATCGCACCGGCAATCACGCCGGATAAAATAATTCCCTCGGCTAACATCCGGGCACGTTTCTCGGTTTGTGTCCCAGGTTCGGTCGAATCGATATATGCCGCGAGATCCTGTATCACTTCCGGACCGAAATCCATGTCCCTGATTAATGACGCGAGGTTCCCGTGGTCAGGATTAAATACGGTCATGTCAGAAATAGCGCCGCGAGCAACAATTGCTTTTTTCGTATTGAGCAACATACCGGCGCCTTTCATTCCCCAGGCAAACTGGCCAATCGCTCGCGCTACCTCTTCGACTACTCCGCCCATGTGAGGGAACAGCCTGGATGCTTCGAATTGCTGTTCGGTTCCGGTAATTCCGGCAACACCTCCGCCTTGACCGAACATCGATTGCTCGAATGCATCTTGAAAATAATCCGGGGTCAGGCTGTAAAAATATTTTAGTGAATTGTGGATGGCATCCTCCGCCGATCCGCCGATGATTCGAACCGCCGTATTGAGCGTATCGGTTCCCATGGCACCAGCCTCTTTAATAGCTTGGAGCTCGGGTTCCGGAATCAGGCTTTCAAAGGTATTCATGGTACGATTACCGCCTCTCGGCATGACCGGTTTAGTCACATCGAAATCACCATCCGGAACAACATTTTCAACCAGTGAAACAATCTCGCCGGTTTCTTCATCCTGTTCTAGCAACTGGTCATGAAGATAAGCGTTTGCCTCACTCGCGGAATACACCTTGCTCATGTCCTTATCCGGAATGGTAACGGGTGCCTCTTCGGGCGGTTTGTCCTGTTCTAATATTAGTGTGACATCGGGTTCGAATTGTTCTTCAGTTGCCATTATTTACCGCTCCTAATTAAGTCCATCAAATCCGACCCAGTTGGGTAACTCTCCTCAAGCGCTTTCCTGTATTCAGTTGCCTCTTTGCTATTGCCGTAATAACCTTTTTCCCCGTACAGATCCTTTCCCCGATTAAACTCTGCTATCCCGGCCTTCCTAGCAGCCTTATTCTCCTTATTCCTACGCTCCCACTCTTTAAACTCCGCCGCACTCTTCTCTTTGAATTTCTGATTCTCAAGTTTCCTCGCGACCTTTTCTTTTTCAAGCGCAATATTTTCTTTCCTTAATTCTTCGTAATATTCATCCCCCGAAAACATTTCTGCTTGCCGTGGCTCCTCGGTGACCGCGTTAATAACCTCTTCGATCACTTGCTCAACCACTGGCTCAACCACGGGCTGGGCTGGCGGAGGCGGCTCGGGGATTTCCTGATACCTTGCCGGATCAATAATATTAGAAGTCGGTTGAGGCTCTGGAACGGGAACCTCTTGCCGTTCGGGTATATCCGCCGGACTTGGCGGCTTGGCTAAAAAGGTGCCAAATTTGGATACCGGAATATCTTTAGCTGGTATTTTTTTCCTTTGATCATTCAAAACATTAGGAGTAATAATATTGCGGAACTGGTCGAGCACTTCGTATGCTTCTCTTAGTTTTTCCCCTTTGATCATTCCTTTAGTGGCAAGGTTATGGAGCTCTACCTCTTGCGCTTCAAAATCGTAAATGGTTTTTCCGGCGTTATCCCGGAAAGCCATATTTCTTACTTGTTTGGGTAATTTTAAATTCAATCCATATAAATAAGTTTGCGTATGTTCATCCCCATAATTTTTATAAACACCTCCATACTGAGTCATTAAATCCTCTGTGACTTTAAACCAATCAACATGTTTTTGTGTCCACTCTTGACCCTGTGTGAGTGCCTGTTCCTCTATTGCCATGAACTTGCCGAGCGCAACCGCGGCCATTTGTTTTTGATGTTTATCCGTGCTATCCGCCGGGATCATTACCAGTTTCCCTAAAGTTTTTTTGGCAGTTGTATATTTGTAATCCTCTTTCAACCATTGACCCCTTTTCCGGGAAAACATCATCTTGTCTATTTCGAGTTTCTTCCCCGGTGAAAGAGATTCACTGGCATGCATCTCATTCATGTTTATTGTTTCGCTATAAATTTCCTGTAAAAATTTGTTGTGTACCACGGGATCCGTAACACCGACCAGCCTTGCACTTGGATGTTTGAGTGCTTGGTCATAAAGCACCTTGTAATCATCCATCATGTTGGCATCGCGGTAAAGCGGCTTGATATTGGTTTCGAGATAAACCGGCGTGAGTTCAACTATATTTTCCGCCCTACGCTGTGCCGCTGTTTTGGCAACAAACAATTGTTCGTAAAGTACCGGATGCATCGCCTCGACTGTTTCCACGGCAATACTTTCATCGCGATCTTCTTGGGCCTTATGAATCAAATTTTCATAGGTAGTGTGCGCTGTTTGAACATCTTGAAATGCTTTGATAGCATCGACTCGCGCCTGATACCCGGTTGAAGTACCTTCCAGCAATTTATCAATGTGAGCCGATTTCATAAACTCAATGCCAAGTTTAGGGTCTTGCAGTTTCATTCGGGCTACCACTTCGTTAAATATTTTTAGCCGTCCACTTTCGATGGCCTCTGCTTTTTTAATAGGATCCAAACCGGATTTTAAAATGCCATTTTCATGACCTTGTAAAGTCTGAAAGTTTTTGTTCCAGTTTGGTAATACGGTTACCTCATCTTGTTTGGAGGGCAATTGCAACTTGGCAATAATTTGCTCATTGATAGCCTTGGTAAATGCGCTTTCGGTTACTTTGTTATTATGTTTGCTTTTTAAATTAGCCGCCTTTAATGCCAGCGTACTGATCCTTTGAGCAAACTGGGCTTTGAGCGCGGCCTGATAACGCGGCGAGCTCACACTATTATCAATCGAACCGAGCCAAGTTTTTTGTTTGGCTAAAGTTCCTTGAACAATATCCTTTCCATCAATCATTTTGCCAGGGTCGCTCTCAATATCTAGTTGCCATCGATCTATATCCTGATGTAAAGATGCCGATGCATCCGCGTATTCCTGATATTCCTGATCCGCTTTTTCTTTTTTCAAACGGGGAATCAGAACTTCATTAAAAATTTTACTCGCACCCTCGGCAAGCGCCGCCCCGGTTTGGCCGAATGCCGCCGGGTTCATCTTTTGTGTTATGGGCGTTTGAATCTGAATATTGGATGTACCGGTCCTGGTCAAAAGAACTCCGCCAGCGGTTCCCGGGAGCCCCTGTATACTTTGAGCCTTGATTGTTGGAATTTGAGCCATGTTAGTTTGTTTTCTTTTTTATTGGAGGCTTTTTCTTCGTATCACCCAGTTTACCGGCACCGGATAAAATAGTTGAACCAGCCTTCATATAACCAGCCGTCCTGGTTTCCCCGGCTTGGAACTCACTGATCTCGGCCTCCGACATCAACGCCTGTCCGGCAATTGTGCCTTGCCGTATTGTTTCGGATGCTTCGGAACGATACCGACCGGCTTCAACGCCAGCTTGATAAGTTTGTAATGTTGCCTGACTTCTTGATTTGTAAGCATTCACTGAACCGAGATGTAAAAGATTCGCTTCGTTTGCTTCGGCCATGAATTCCGAATCCGCCTCGATCACTAACGGTGTGCCTGTCATCTGGACCCCGGCGAATCCATACAATGCGGTTTGCTCACCGCGTAACCTTGCCGCATCACGCCTTGATTTATCCGCTTCGTACTGGGCTTGCTGTTCAGCGGCAATCGCTTCGTTTTCTAAAACCGCCGCATTGTAAGCAGCAATTTGTTCGGATTGTTTGGCTTCCATCTCGAGAACTTGTGCGTTGTATGTTGCATTTTGTTGCTGGATCACTGCATCACGCCTGGCAATCGCGGCATTCTGTTCCATGACCGCGGCTTGTGCTTGTGATTGCCTGATCGTCCCGAAAACCTGAACTGCCATCGTTATATAGGGGAGAGCTTGTGCCATTTATTGAGTCCTCCCATATATTAGATAATCCTCACCGTTCGGCCCGTAATTTCTTAGACGACCTTCAAATTTCATTCCTAAAAATTCAACCAGGCGAATCAGTTCGGTATGACCATGCATCACCGTTGTCTGTACTCTATGCATTTGATGTGTATTCATAATGTTTTCCAGGTACCTTTTCACATTCCTTACAAACCATAATTTATTGCTCTCAAATAAATTCGACCCCAATATCCATCCTTCACCAACGCCCGGCCACATGAGCATAACCCCGGCAAACCCGGCCACCTTGTCATCTACAAACCCGGTGTAAGTCGGCCCGGAAGCAGTAACCCGGAGCCGGATTTCATTTAAAACTTTTTCCATCGCTACCCGTTCAAACTCCCGGAATTCGATCATGTCCCAATGTTCCTGTTTGAATGGCACAATTTTGTATTTCATTACTGGGTCACCGTTAGTTCTCCTGTAATATTTAATATCGTCATTGGCAATCCCTGTTTTTGCTGGATAGTTAATTCGAGATCCTCCGCATCCCATCCCAACTGGGTAATGTCTTTAATACCGGTAAATTCCGGGGGAGGATTGTCCAGTAAATCCGAGGTGATTCGAAAAACAATATCCTGGTTATTAATCGTAAGCCCGACCGTCTGGTAAACATTGACCTGGACACGGTTCCATGATTTCTTCAGTCCGACCGTGGATCCGCCGCCTTGCAGTTCAAACTCCGGGGATAAAGTGGTTAATGTTGTGTTATAGCCGAGCCCGATATAAGCATGGGTTCTACCGTTACCCGTGATCGATACGCTGCCATCGGCAACCGTGGCATCCGGATAAACTGCCTTACTGGTAGCACTGCCGGCAATAATCTGCACCGTTTCCCCTTCCAGATGTTCGAGCCCGGAAAATGTGGTTGCAGCCGCGCCGGAATAAGTGAGTCCTGAATCCACATAAATTGCCGGATCCAGGTATTCAATAAATCGTTTGGTTGTCTGGTTAATCGTTCGCTTGACACTGATCCATACTTCATCGGATAACCCGTCAACACTTGGGATACATGCTACGGATTCGACTACCGCATTGCCTTCATCGGTCACCGCGAGTCTTGTCGTATCAGAGCTTGCAATCGTCAGGTACCCGACCTTATGCACGGTTTCCTCAACCGTGACCACATTGGCCGCCGGGTTGGACACGGTAAAATCCGCGTGTGCGTTGATTGCCGTGAATAAATTATCAGCAGTCGTATCATTCGATTCGTTCGGCCTCCAACCGTTATCCGCCGAGGGTGCAGTACCGCCAGAAGCCTCGGAAGTAAAAGTCACCGTGGTCCCATCGGATTTGGTAAAAATCAAAGTGGTGCCGACCGCGATATTGGCGTAATCCGTAACCGTGATAGTAGCGTTACCAAAATATCCACCGACCGGATGGCGTGCCCATGCAACAACATTCTGATCACGTTCATAAGTCACATTAATCAAGGTCCCATCGGCACGCACCAGCCAAACCAGGGTATCGGGTTCTTGTTGGTAGGCCATATCAACAATGCCACCGGCACTAATATGTTCTGATAAAATTGTCATGTCAGGAGCAACTAGGCCATCAACGTCCAAATTAAACGCGAGCTCCCTTAACTTGGTTCCGGCACGCTGGATATACAAAACAGCGCGACCGGCTTCGATTGGGGTCACGTTATTGGATCCGTATCTTGTTTCCGGTATTACCTGGACATTGGTCGGAGTCACCGGGGCTGTTCCGCCCGTTAGTTTAAATTCACCTCCAACGGTTCCAACAATCAACCCGGCAGATGATCCGATCAGCCATTGAATGACATTCACCTGGCTTGCGGCCAGGGCAAACTCGATTGCATCATCGGCGGCCCCTGATCCTACGGCCATGTTTTCAAAGTCACCTGATTTTGATGCCCAAATAGTTTGTGGGTTATCATTGGATCCAGCCCAATATAATCGTTCTTCAAAGAAAGTGACACACGCCGGGTATTCATCAGCGGATCCGGCAAAACTTGCCGGAGCTCCGGAGAAAGAAATTGTGGTTAAGGTCCATGCGGTATGACTTGAGCGTGTTATTTTCCGGGGGGCGTAATTTCTTCCAGCAACATAAAGTGTGTCAGCCGACTGACAAAATTTTAAATCGTACAGATCCGCTTCGGTGTAAGGTGTGGTCAATTCGACCGGTTTACCGCCTGATCTTATTTGTCCATTATCTTTATAGATGCGAACGTAAAGATTGCCAAACTCCAAAATATAAGCTTGAGTGGTTGAAAATTCGAATTGAAAGACACGAACTTTTTTGTCAAAATCCCCTGTTTTAAGAGTAACCGTGTCAAGGGTATGAGTTGCACCAGTCGTATGTTTCCAGCCCATGTATGTATCGGTGCTTTGCGCTGTAAATTCCATCGTATGTGTACCGACCGCAAACTCGGTTGAGGTGTACACTTGCTCACCGCCGCTACTGTTCCCGATTTGCAGACTGATAGCACCGGTCCCGATAACAAATCCTAAAACGTAACGCTGACCTTTTACCGTGGTAATCTGTTCTTCCGCCCAACCGTAATTTGAAGCGTTGGAAGAAACAATATTCATTAAATTGGTTGAGTGTGCGATTGAACCCGTGCCAACAGATTTGTTAGTCCAGCCGGCAATGTCCGAGGCAAAGGTGCCGTTCGGCATCATCTCGGATCCGGATGCCGTGACTTTTGCCTGGGCGATAAAATGGGATCCACCACGGCGCTTCAACCCGCCATGCGGCAGAACATAGGCATTCTCGAGGGTCTTTAGAGCGTTGTTGTATTTAGCAACGTCAACCCTTCCCAACAACCTGGGAGAAAATTCCCCGGCTGTAAAATTTGTTTGTACCGGAAAAACTTTCGCCATTAACGCAATCTCGCATCAAGTAAGTGATCACTCTTTAATTCCTCCGGTGTGCCTTCTTGCGAATCCACGGCCATGGCATCGGCCATGGTATTGCGGTACGCCGCAAACATGGTTTCCGTAGTTTCCTTACTTCGGGTCACCGGGAACGCCAGCCGGTAAGCCAAAAGGTCCACCAAGGTTTTCATCATCATTGAATCAAATTCGCTCGGATCAGTGATGCGCCCGATGTAAATAATATCAACCGCCGAGGTATCGCAATAAATGTGGCGGCCGCGACATTGAAAATTCTGGTCATCGTCCGAGGTGTCATAAACATTGAGCACCCGTAAACAGTAAGGGTCAGTCGGCATTAAAAATTTATAGAGCCAGCCAACAATCGGTGTGCCGGTAACAGCCGCGAGATTCGCCTCCTGTACCGCCGCGTTCCAGTTATGTTGCCGGAGCAGAAAATCCACCTCGGTATCGTAAATGCGATTGCATAAAACGGCCGTGGTCGAACTCTCGGTCAACGAACTGATCGTATTAGCGCCGAGTAAATTAAGAGCCTCATTACAAATATCAACTTTTGAAGGCATAATTGGTCCTTAATCCCAAATCCGGGACTCCCTCAGATGCCGTAGATTGCCCGATCTTGGTTTGGTTAATATGTAACCCTGATGCAACCGGGCCCCGAAAGGCCCGATCACAAACAGAATTATGCGTTAGCCTTTGCAATACATAATATGCATGTCAAAGGTATCAGCGGAAACTGATGTGCCAGCGCCTAAACCAAGGGTCAAAATCATTTCCCCGGTTGTGACGTAGCCCGTGTCATGCGTTCCGCTCTCATGAAAGTGCGTGACCGTCCTTGCGGAATCGGCCGCAATCGCACTACAGAAAGCATCAACATCGACTGCCACGGCAGACCCATCGGTGAGTGCCGTATGAGCCGCGTATCCAACGTTAACCGTTGCTGACGATTCTAGGTCAGAAACGATAATGAAAGATTGCGGTAAAATACGGACCCCGGCTGGGATCTTCATCAATTCAACCGTGTCAGAGCTTGAAAGTGCTTGCCCTGTAAATCGTGCATATTCATACACAACGCCGTTGCTGGTTGTCGGATCATTCTTGTCCGGACCATCACGGTGAGTGGTGTATTCAGTACTATAATATGTAGCCATCGTACACCTCCCTTATTGGCAAGCAATTTCAATAACGTGATTATCTTGTATTCTTACGGATCCCAGTGACATCTGGGCATAAGTTTGAAATGAGTAATTTTTATCTGGCCGTTCCGAGATCTTAGTCTCGATATTTTGCCCGATAGAAAGTCCCACTCCAGACTTGGCCCATGCCAACACTTGCTGGTTACCATCCGAATCGTTATTGAGTCGCTCTGTGTGAATAAAATTAAAACCGAAAAAGGCACCTATGCTTCCGGTAACCATCGGTTTCTTGTCGTTGTAATCAAAATTGATGATCGGAGTTCCTGATTCAGAAAACAGATCATCCATTTTATCTCCGCTGATGGCGAGATAAAGTTCTTCATCGGGATCAATGTCTGCCTCCCGTAATATTTTCCTTGCAGTTCGTAGTTTTGCCATAGTCATTCCAGCCGCGTTTATGTTCAACAAGGTTTGTTATTCCTTGCCCGGGATTATCCCAGCTTTATGTTTCCATAAAGACCAGACCATATCATCAACCCATTGGGTTGTTTTGCGCTTCCACCGCACTCGCGGTGTACTCCCTTTCGGGATGGTCGTTGCACCTTCCCACCTTAGTGGGCTTGGCTCATGATTACCTTCGGTTTCCCGATAAGGCGTTCCATGAATTCACAAAATTTTTCGATACATGTCACCATGTAAAGGGGCCATTGCAATAACCCGTGAACTATTTTCTGCGCGGAAGGTAGAGCTACGTCTGACGCGGCATCGGTCGAGGATACGCTGGTAGCGTTTCCTGTCATCGCGGCCAAAATCAAGTCATCAATTGTTCTACCCATTGCCCAAACTCCAGCGGTCATATATTCGGACTTGGGATCAGATAACATTTTTATCTGATCTGCCTTGTCCACTAGCGTATATGTTCAACAAGGTTCGCAAAACCTTATCCGTGGTTTCCCACTGCTTTATGTTTCCATAAAGACCAGATCATATCATCAACCATTAAGGTTGCTCCGCGCTTCCATCACGCTTGTGATGTACTCCCTTCCGGGATGATCGTTGCACCTTCCTACCATTAGTAGGCTCGGCTCAGGATTGTCTACGGCATAACCCGTTAAGAGGTTCCCTGAGTTCACGGAGTTGTTCGATACATGTTGCCATGTAAAGGGACCTATTTTTTGATCCGCCCAGTTGTAATCTTCCATCACAACTTTTCGCCTGGAGTGGGGTGTAGAAATAAGCGGCGTGTCTGCATGCCGACTTGTCATTTTTTGCGCCGATGTACTACCCAAGCGGTCAAAATGATCTGCCTTACCTACTACACCCTCATTCACTCGCACAAAGTTTCGCAAACGCGAACCTTTTTGCTGGGCAAGGTGAATGAAATTGGAGCGATACTTGTTGACAAAAGCCTTGTTGACTTCAGTGCTCATTTCATTTACCTCTCAATGAGGATTAATAATATAGAGAGGTAACCGACCATCGGGCTCTCGGATACAACGGTTGGGCCCTTACGGGGTATCCGGGGTACTGCTATGCAACTAGCGGAGGATCCGTTACCGGGTCCGTAGTTGTGATGCCGGGATCTTCGATCTCTACCGGCTTACGAATTGCTACCTCGCATAACCCGTAAAAATCTTCGCTCCTGGCTGGTTGATCGTAATGCAAACAATAATCAAATTTCTTGCCTCTTAACCTTCCGAGGCGAAATGGATTTTCCTTTCTCGATAATACGATTCGTTTCTTACCAAAATTTTTACACTCGCCGCATGTAATATTGCTTTCCATTTATTCCTCCGGGTAAGCCATATCAAACAGGCGATCCCGGAAAGCAATAGCCTCGGCATGCTTGGGATCGTTCTTGTCCCAGTACGCTTTATAATGTTTATGTCCGGGCTTGTTGAAATTTTCAATTTCCTTCAACGCCGAGCCAACATCAAGAAAACTGGAATCATGTTCGGAATCCAATGGCCGAGCCTCTTGGCTTTTTAATCCCATCTGGTAAAACGCTTTGATCAGCGCCGGATGGGAACCACGGGGATCCGTGGTTAATAATTTCTCGAGCTCCGGACCACCAAATTCTTTCATGGCCCGTTGTGCGATCGCCACGTTACGATCGTACCCCTTCATTCCCCATTCTTTTTGCAGTGCCGCCTCGCCTTTAAAATAGGCTTCATCCATGTGCAATTTCTGGTCAATTTGGGAATCCAGGGCAAACTTATTATAAAAATCCAGGATGGATCCTAATTGTGTTTGCGTGATGCCCTGGTCATGCGCCAGTTGTTTGAATGCTTTTTCTGAATCTTCATCGTATGACATTCCTTCCGGCATATCCGGGCGTGCATACTCATACTTGTCCGCCGTTTCCGGGCGCCCCAGCTTGGTATAAAAATCGTTACGCTCTTCATCGGTTGACTCTTCGCCGGGGATCTTGACCGAGTTCCCCATCATCCGGGAAAGGTGTACATGGCCTTTTGCCAGGTCACCGACCGATTGATATTTGCTTAACGATTTTTCTTCCCGGTAATCCTCCGGAACATCATCAATCCATGTGGCTGGTGCTTCCAGCGGCGCTGCTTCAGATTCGCTCGAGGTGTCGGTTACCGGCTCTTGCGTTTCAGTTGCCATAAATTATTCTCCTTTTGATTTTAGTTCTTCACCAAGTTTGACCGTTTCCTTGATCAGTAAATAAACAAACCGACAACCCTCCTGGAAATAAGTCCCATAAGGATCATTGGCTACTACACTGGATTTTCCCTGGTACATCTCTTCCAAATCCTTTAATACCTCCAGACCGGATTCAGTATTGAAACAATGAAAATAATTGACCGCTACTTTTTTGCGGTCCTCTTCATCAAACTTCGGCTCCCACTCCCTCTGTTTTTTCATTTGCCTCCGCTAGTGCCTTGATGCCGGGACCGGCCATACTCACCCCTTGGGCCGCTTGCATCAATTCGTTTGTTTGTTGTTGTTGTTGCATCTGTTCTGCCTTGACCGTTCTTAATTGCTGCAATGCCGCTTTCGATTTGAGTGCTTCACCCGGAACCGCCAGGCGATCACCGAGAATTCTTAATGCCTCTTCAAAATCCACGATGTCAAGAATATCCGGAGCAAATTGGGCCGCCTGGCCAAGCATACCAAACCACTGTGTTATAGCTGAAACGTCACTAAGTTTTTGTGCCTTGGCCAAGCTCCCAACGAATTCGACATCGATTTCATTGAGCCCGTGCAATGCTTCCGGAGGAGGAGGAAACAGCCCGGTCCTGAAACCAATGGCGAACGTACGAATTACCAGCGGATTAAGCACCTCGGATTCAAAACGTGAAACCGTGGGGCCTAACATACGCTGAAACTGATCCCTTAATTCAATAACTTCTTGCGCGGTCATGTTCGGTTTTTCCGGCATGATCAACTGATCCGCCATGAACATGGACCGGATACCGCGTTTGAGTTCATCCCCTTTTAGATTGGTGAGATCAAAGCGGCCTTCGAATGGTAAAAATTTAATGCGTTCGGGTTCGCGTGAATAATTAATCGCTCCTGGAATAAGTTTAAAAGCGCCGACTATTCCCTGGTGCGGTGCGATCAGTGGCGGATCGACTGCCTTGTTGAGTGCGCGTAGTTCGAGCTCGCGGATCTTGTTTAAAACTTTAATGTCGGCCATGGCAACATCGGCCGGGGACCTTCCCCAGAGCTCGCCGGATTCCTTGGCAAACCTTCCGATGGCATAAGGAAATTCGTTGTATCCACTCTCGGCAACTTTTTCTTTACCGTGTGAAAATATATCGATTGAGGTCCATGCTTTGGTTTCTTTACCGCGGCGTTTTTTCGAATAGTAATCCTCGGCCGGAAGCACCACGCGGAGAAAATCATATTCTTCATCGGGTTTTTCCTGGGCGGCTTCGCGTACGACCTCGGGCAAATTCTTCAACCCGAATTGCTGGGCGGCTTGCCTGGCACTTAACTTGTATTCCCAAAATAATGTATCAGGTACACCACGCCGGTCCTCGGCAAACACAAATTCACCAATCGGCATGGATTTATAAATGATCCCGTTAAAGTTTGGATGGGTCAGGTCATCTTCATCGACCATGATGCAGATGGTACCGAATGAAGTGTAATCCAAAAATGCCTCACCGATCACACTGTAGAAATTACTAGTGTGCATGGTATAGAACATTTTTTCACTGACTTGGTTGAACCATGCCTGAACTGCCGGATCATCATTAAGCTCTGCCATTCGGTGAGCTTCGGGGATCTTCAACTTGTACCAGATCACTGAACTCGGGCAGAGGGAGTTCTGCATCGATAATGCAAGGAGTCTATTCGCTTCCGTGGCCGTAGAATCAAATCTCTTATTGGTCAGCGGTTGGCCGAACTGATGAATTGACGAATCCACTTTGCCTTTTCTCGGTCGAATATAATCCCGGACATCTCTGAAAAATGGCTCCCATTGGGTGCGCCGTTGTTTCAGTTTATCGTGTCGCTTGATCAACGAAATAACATCTGGCATCTAGTCTCCTAACAATTTTTTCTTATAAGCACTCGCCTCGGATGTATCGCCTAAAGCCCCTGTCATAATGGTTGATCTTCGTCCCTGACGTTTCCTCGCCAGGATTGCCATGCGTTCCTCTTTTTCCTCGGCCGATCTGTCAATCTCTTTCGGCGGCTCGGGCGGCGGAGGCGGCTCGGGAACCGGTTGCATCACAATCGGTTTGGGCGGCGGAGGTAAGGGGGGAGGACTTGGCATTTTTGGCGGCGAAAAAATAAAACCCATTTTTTTTACTCCTTTAGTATTCTTGGTTAAAGGTAAATAAAACCTAATCGAATTGGCAATCAAAATCCTAGTGAAATGTTAAATTTTCTTACGAATTAAAAATATCGTAATCATTGAGGGTTTGAGTCTGTTTCCGGTTGGTATCTTCAAACCCGTCCAGGTAATAGGCATTCGAACATTCCATCAGTGCATCTACCCCGTGCGAGCTCCAATCATGGACCGGCGAGGAAAAGGTCCGGGTCTTGTCATTAAATGCCTTATGATAATTCCTCAATGCCGCAATCCCCACTTTGCATTTTACCTGGTCAAACCAGCAACGGCCTAGATAGCGCCGGAGCGAATCGATGGATTCCATCTTGTCAATCTTTTTGCCCACTATAAAATCAATCCCGAGGTTAAGCGCCGTGTCACGCCTGGATCTTCCCGTGGAAAATTCCCGAACCTCGATGTCATGCGGTGCATGATGCCGATCATAAACATATTCCTTGCTCCGGAGTAACTGGATGTAATGAACCAGGCCCTCACCGGAATTTTCATAATAATCAATCAGCCTGGTTTCGTTACCGACATGCTGCGCGAACCAAATCGCATTGGCGTCCGCAAGTCCCAGATCCCAGTAAGTTGAAACCGGGATCTCGGGTTCATAAGCCACCTGGGTAATTCTCCCTTGTTCCAGGGCGGATTCCATTTCACTGGCAAAATACGCCCCTGGCAATGCCGATTGAAAGCTACAATAAAATTCCTGGGCAACCATTTCTTTGCTCATACCGGATTTGCGTTCCTCTTCGACATCCGCATCGGAAATCAGGCGCTTGCCGTCATGATCCACCGTATCATCAACGGTTAGAAACGATGCGAACCATTCATCATTATCCTTGGCCATGTTATATAAATCGTAACCGTGATTCTCGCCCCAGGGCGTGTAGGCAAAAATCGCCCAACCCTCGTTCTCCCGGAGGATTGGGCGGATCGTATCCCATACCGCCGGGCTCATTCTCGAATACTCTGAAAAGATAACGCCGACCGGGTTGGTTCCTCTAAGGTAATCCATACCCTTATCCGTTCCGACCACCTGGTAAATAGAATGTCCCTTTTCCCCCTTGACCTCGACCAGCATTTCCTGGTCGTTTTTCCGGGCAATGATCTGTTTCGGGAAATGGTCCATGTAGGCAATCCCGTTTTTTCCGATTCCTTCGTATATGGCTTTTCGACCCTGCCGACCAGTGGGAAACAGGTGATAATAGGATCCGGGCCTTTGCAGCATTTGGTCGATCATTACGTTAAGGCTTGTGCAGTCTTTTCCGGCCCTTCGATGCCAGGTTAGGACCAATCGCTTTACGCCCAGTTCCATCGCCAGCCAGACCGGCTTTTGATAGGAACGCGGCCGGTATAAGTGAGGTATCGATATGTTTGACATCTATTGCCTCCAGCATGTTTTGTCGTACCAGCGTGATTGTTTGATCCACGGCAACATCCATCGCTTTCTTTTTCGGATGCAAACAGGAATTGATCTCGATGGTCGCACGGATCCTCTCCCTCCATGGAATATCCTTATTCTCCGCGACCGCGATCAGCCAGCTTACCGGATTGAATCCCTTTTTCTTGCAGAGGTCATCAATCTTGTCCTTTTCCATCTTGTTGATGTGCCCACGGGTTTTTACTTTTTTCCCCGTGTCTTTGAATTGACCCTTGCTATCGCGCTCCATTGTAAACCTCCGCTTGTGCGTTGCATTGTTCGAGGATACTTTGAAGCTCGATGATGTACTTGGTCAGATCAATAAAATTGTTTTCCGATAAAATAAAATCAGTCCCGGAAGGTACCGGAGCAATGACCGGCTGATCCGGGAGAATAAAGGTTTCAAGGTTTCTTTGAACCGTTTTTGTGCAACCCCCAAAAACGCAAAATGCGATCACGATTAAGACCGCGGATTTCTTTTTTATATTTCGCATTGATCTCCTTAATTTTGTTCCTGGCCTCATTGCTTTTAATATTGCCTTCAATGAGGGTATCAAGTGCGGCCATTTTCTTACCATGGCGATAGGCAAAGAAAAACACGCCGACAATAAAAAGTACCGCGCCGGAAATCAGGGTAATAGTCATTTAATGTACATCCATGCGGCCATTGCCCAGCCGAACAGAAATGTTGCCAGGTATTTAATGAACGGTGTCATCATTTTTTTCTCCTGTTCATGGATTTACCCATGATGGTTAAATTTTTTCTCGCATTGTTGCGCGGATTATTGTCCTTATGGTGTACATCCTTACCATCCCCCTTTGAAGCTTTCCCGGCGTTGACCATTTTCCGCCGCGCCTTGTTCCGGGAGCTCCTATTTTTAAGCTGCTTCGGACGGGATTGGTAATTATCGTATTCTCCCCGGTAGTCCCTGGGCATTACTTAGACATGCCGGCGCGAACGCTGGCCATTCCACCAAATCCCAACATCATGTACCATTCTTTCGGTGCCATCCACCAGCCATTCATTTCACAAAATAAACTGGCAACCGCGACAAAACTCAAGATAAAAGTTTTTTTACCTTTAAATCCGGCCATAATTTCATTCATTTTTGTTGCTCCCTGTTAATAGGTTGTTTATGAGTGTGTGTCATCATTTCATCCGCAATAATGAAAGCATCATTGCAATGCTGGATGATAGGATATTTGTGCATATCTATGCCGTACTTGGCAATCAATCCTTGCAATGCGTGGGCGGCGAATACATTTCTCAGTGAGGTTCCACGCCGTTCTTTGATTTCCGCCATTATTGGAGCTCCAATTCTTTGAAAGATTGCCACACCCAGGGCTGCCACTGCTCGCCTTCATAACGGTAGCCCGTGGGTTGTTTCAATAACGTGTATTGTTCCGGAATTGTGGTTGTATTGGTTTCCATGACCCATAAATGTGGGCCGGGTTCTTCCCAGGTTATTGCCGTGCATTCGGGGATCATCTGCGTGTACAGAACCGGGTGAGCAAAATAGAGTTTGCCGCGGTCGGTTTCGAATTCCAGGACAATACCAAGGGAGCGATGGACATCCCAGCTTAGTGCCGTATCCGGCAGAGGGAGGGCCGGACGATCTTGAGCAAAGACGGAGGAGGAAAAAACCGTCAGCAAGAAAATAAGGAGCCAGGATGCCCACCAATATTTCATCTCAATTTTTCCCGAGAATGTCCGGAACAAAAAGATTTTTGCCGGATAGAAAATAATACGGGAGCGGCCCCAGTGAATATTTCTGTTTAACCACATCCGTACATTCACAAGACTGACATGTAAAAAGCATTTTATTTTTCATGCTATCGACCAGTACCGTTTCCGATTTACAAAAAGGACACTGGAATTCATTATTATTTGGGAACATCTTTCCCGTAATAATCCCATATGACGTTCGGCGTTTTATTGATATGATCCAGATCGGCATGAATAAAGCCATCGCCGAAACCAAACCGGGTGAAATGCTGGATCAGGTGTCTAAACAATCCATAGCGTTCGCGTGAACTATTCACCCGAATATCGATGGCGAGCCCTACCAGGTGAGAACTACTTGGTTTGGATTTCAACTCCGCATTATGTTTCTGACAACGATAAGCAGAATTAATATAAATCGGTTTGCCATACTCACAACGGACTGCCTCGATTGCCTGGAGGACATCGTTCTCCATCTTCATGACACCGCAGCATGGGCAACACATTTCTTTGCGACTAAAGTGATTTGTCAGCTTCACGGATTCTTTCAATTTTTACGCACCCAAAGCTGGTTTGCTTCGGAACCTCCAAGACAAGCGCCCTCTGGATCTCCTCGACACACTCGGATTTGGTTTGGTAATTTCCGAGGATGTCAACCGTTTCCACTTCATAAGGGGCACTGAAAATAATCATTAATAAAATCCACATCTTGACCAAAATGTATCAGACGGCTAATTTCTTGGCATTCTTAAAATTGTTGTCAAGCATTTTATTTTACCGAGAATTCAAGGGGAAAAGGCGTACCGGATATTAAGATTCTGGAAGGTGTGCTCTAATAGATAACTAAGGGATATCTTGAAGATCACGAGTTGATGGTTTTGACTTTGGTTTTAGAGATTTTGAAGTTAAATATTTCTTTCTTTTCTTTTTTCTTTTTGGTTCTTTTTCTTTTTTCTTTTCTTTCTTTATTAATTTTTTTTAATCCGGTACATGGGGTTGGGAACCTGGGGGTTTTGCGCCGGATTTCCGGAATTTTCCGACTTGGGTCTTGTGGGAGATTCCACATGCCGAGCTCCCCAACGTTAATCACGCCCCCCCCACTTTTCGGGTATCGCCTTTTCAGACCCCCCCGGCCCAAAAAAAAAGACCCCTGGGGGGGGTATCAGGTCACAAACTCACCACATCGGACCGACTCGAGCCTCTGTAAATGCTTGTATCTAAAGTATTCTAGGAATGATCTAACAAAACTCGGAGAATTGTGAGGCATCAATCCCAAAAGTGGGACGAGGCCGAGGCTTTGCCCATACCATGAAGCGGAAGATCCAACCCTATCCAAATAGTCCCATTAACATCAGCTTCGAGGATTCACAAAGAGATACCATTATGTTTGCCCGTGCATAACGGTGTGTTATTCAACCGGCTCCAAACTATTAAGGTGATATGTCTTTTCCTTATTTTGGATATACAGAGTGATATCATCCCCCCATGTTTCAGCTTGTATATCAATATTTAGCACCCAACATAATTCGTATATTTGAGCAAGAACTCCACATATAGTATCTTCTATAATGCCATCGTCATCGCTTTCACACTCCACGCGGATTACTAACTCCTCATGTTGTTGACATAATTTATCCAATTTGCGGAGAATTGCTTTGTGCGGTCGCATCTTGCTTGGGGAAGGAACCTTGTCTATTTGTCTATAAAGCATAGTGACCTCCATTCATAGTGAATAACGGGATCACCTTACCACTCGCCAAGAACTTGTCAACTACCTTTTCACATCGATCCCCTTGCGCTCATAATACCAGAGCGCCATCAGCCCGAATGCCATCTTAGCCAGGTGAGGTTCCTTCCGGTCCCCTTCCAGCCACTTGTGCCAATGCTCGAACATATGATTGATCACCACGCTTTTAGGCATGCCGGATTCCCAATTGCCATCTGTTCCAGGTGCGCCGTGACTCTTGACACCTTCATCCATAACCATGGCGAGCTCTCTAATGAATCCCCATTTCACCAAATCGTAGCGCACCGGAGCTATTGGGTTCCTTGTAGCTCCCGTTGAATATTTCTCTTTGTTGTTCATCGTTTCCCTCTCATTAACTTGTTGATTCTACTAACGTAAAGCACGAATATCACCATATCTGCCAATAACAGTCCGTAGAGATGCTGGACAAATATGATGTACAGCCAGAATGCCTGGCTGGCCAATCCGGTGAAACATCCATAAATCTGGTAGCGATTCCACCAGGTCGCATGTGAAAGCAAATAAATCGTTATGATAGTCAGTACGCTGGCCGTGAGCTCAATGAAGATCATGTTCGCCCTCCGCCCGTTCTGCCTCTTCGATTGCCTGGACAATCCGCTCGAGCTTGCTGTTATATGTATCGAACAACTTGTTCATCTCGAGGATCAGGCCGGTCATCCTTGCCACATGATCGGTGAGTTCATCCACTTGGTCCGCCAGGTTCTTGTCAGTCATTGTCATCCTCTTCAAAATGTACGCAACCAAACAGGGGTCCGGTGTAGATCCCGGATTCCCAGCCATCCTCGCCCATGGTCCCAAATCCATCCCTCCAATCAGGAATTGTTTTCAGGCACATCCCCATTTTGTTATCCGGTTCTTGCCAGTACCGACAATCCTTGCAATGTCCCATCACGCCTCCTCAATGGTTACGCCGTAAACATCCTTGACTTGTTTCACCTTCAACTTATACATGTCAGTCTTGAATCCCTTGACATCCACAAATCTCACCTCGCCGTCTGCCAGAAACTCGGCGAAATCGCAGACATACCGGATATTCCCAGGTAAATGAAATGGCACTTGTCTTAAGAAAAATAGAACTAACCCGGCGGCTTGCCGCAGCTTTAGATCAGCATAATATTGAGCCTCCTTTTTACTGGCAAACTTAATCCCATCGAGCTCGGTCGGCTTCGCATTGAACTTGTGCCGGAATCTTTGAATCTTCATTTCTTCTCCTTTTGTTTCATTTCCTTTTCCCACAACTTTTTCTGACGCACGGTAATGGGTGCCCATTTCACAATCGCACTGGATAATATATCAGTTCGCTCAACTAACAAATCGATGCGCTGGCTCTGAAGATCAAGGCGCTCACTGTTCGCCACAACACTCTTGGTTGCCTCTTCCATGTGAATTGCAACTTTTCCCAGTGTGGCAGCAACCTTGTGCATATCTTCATCAAGATCATGCATTTGGTCATGGATAACCCTCAACATTTGCGTTTGATTCTTTTGTTTTTCTGCCCAATAACTTTGATTCATATCATGTCCTCGAATTTTTGATTGCCTTCTGAATAAACACCACAATTCCTGTCGAACTTAAGCCTAACCACGCCAAGCTCACCATCCACGCCGGCATCCCTCACCTTTTGAATGTGGACCTCGACATCCGCCTCCGGATCATGAACATGCCGGAAAATTGTCCAGCATAAATCCGCCATGTTAAAAAAGTGAGCGCTCCCTGATATGTCCCACGGCCGCGGCACCACATAGGATCCATCCTGGGCCCTCTCCATCTTCTTTGGATGGGCGATTAACCACACATGGATGCCATACACTTTGGCAAAATATGTCAGCTTATTTAGCGTTTCGGCTACGTACTCGGTTTCGCTCCGGTGCGGTTTTCTGGAAGCCTCGAGCTTGTTCCAGGGATCAATGACCACGCCCCTGACATTATCCTTTTGCCGGATTAATTGTTTTGCGCGTGATAGTATCGAATCGATGTCCGGCTGCGCTTCCTCCGGTAAAATGAAATGGAAATGCTGGTTGATGTTCCTAACCGCGACCATGGCCTCGTCCTCGGTCATCCGATCCGTTGAATCCTCGGCGAATCCTTTACCGGTCCAGATCTGGATCAGATTACGAACGTGGTGTTTCGGGCTGGCATACTCCGGGGAGAATACGGCAAACGACCAACCGGCCGACCTTGCGATATTGCACATGATATTATTGAGCAGCGTGCTCTTGCCATGGTTCGGGATTGCCGTGCCAATCGATAGACAACCCGGCGAGATCCGCATCTTTCTGCCAAGTCCCATGCCAGGGTCCACGCCTTGTTTCACGCCATGCCGGTAGAGATCCTTGAGTTCTTCAATATATTCCTCCGGCGAGTGCACCCCTTCAATCGGCCAGGGTTCGGCAGCATCCAAACAGGCGCGAACTTTTTCCCGGTTAAATTTTAAGAGAGTATCATTGGCATCGTTACAGTCATCCGGCCATGTCACCTTGAAACACTTGTCTTTGCCGATCCGCCTGGCGAGCTCTTCGACCATCTTTCGCCCAGGTGCATCCATATCCCCGGCCAGTAGAATTTTAGAGGGAAGCTCCAGCGCACGTTCCGAGCTCTTTAAAAATTGATAGGAGTTGGACCCGTTATCGACCGAGCAATGGACCCGGTCCGGATCACAAATATCCCCGGTCAACTTGTCGATCTCTCCCTCATAAATCACCATTTCAGCGCCCGATTTTATTTGGTCCAGGTCCCACAGTACATGTTCACAATTCTCTTCCTGGGAGTACCTTTTTTGCCGGTCGCGGTACCTTAAGTTAGCAATCTCGCCATCCTTCCGGTAGATGAACATGATCTTTTTACGTTCGGGTGAGTAGCCGACAATCTCCGGCCGCAATACCGATTGATCAATGCCGCGCTCTTGAAAAAAATCAATAACGGTTTGAGGGAGCTCGCTTTTAAACGTGATAGTCGGTCGGTTGTATGTCCTGGGCGCTGGTCCTTTTCGAATGGCACCGGACCATTGACAGTGATAACAAGTCCAAAGCCCGGCGGAAATTGTGACCCTTAATGATCGGGTGCCTTTTTTCTTGCGCTCCCCGGAACATTCCGGACATGGAATGGTAACGGTATCCTCACTGGCACCGGATACATCAATCCCGGCGGCCTCAAACGAATCGTACAGTTTGCTCATATGCTCGGCCGCTCACTGAATTCGATTTCCTTCGGGCCATCCATCTTGCTTTCCTGGAGGTACTCTTCGAAATGTCCCTTGGCAAATAACGTGGATGGCCGTATGTACTTGGCCATGTCGGTGCCCTTCCACTGTTTGCATTTCGTATCGATGACCTTGATATAATCTTCCAGCCGGTAGCCTTCGTTGTAGCGTGCGCGGACAAAGCGCAAGGTTGTAATCGAGTCGGTTCGGTAACTGGCACCGGATTTTTTATTGAGATGTGCAATCACCTCATGAACGGTAAATTTTAAATCCTCATTTGTTTCATCCTGGTCTGAATAACATTTTTCAAGATGCGTAATCAGCCAGCTAATGTCCGGCGCTGGCAAACTTTGATTCGTTGTGAATTTAAGTTTGAGCTCCGCCAGCCGCGTCAAATGTTCCGACATAATCCCCTCCAAAAAGTTTTTTTGCACTGTGCCAGGTATCCTGTTCCTCCGGTGTCATCGTTAAAAATTCCTCGAGCTCTTTAATCGTGTAAGCGATATGTTTTTTCCGGCTCGCTTGACTGGCAACCCAGCCGTACTTGGCGAGGATGATAGTATCGCCGTAACGCTCGCTCTTGATCTTGATGAACCCCTTGTCGTTAAACTTCACGTTCAATCTCCATGATCAACCGCCCGAGGATCTCTGGAATTTGAGGCACCACTGAATTGCCGAGTGCCTTCAATTTTTTTACCCGATTCTTTTCTCCCGTGGTGACCCTCGGAATGTCCGGCTCTATGTGCCAGATGGATCCAATGTCAAGTAGTTCGGCGGATAACCCATCAGCCAGGTGACCCATTCCGCGTTGAGTTGGCCGGTTACTCCCTCCGCTTCCTGTGCCGTTGCATCCAGATATTTCTTGTCGAGCCGATACTGATGACTCTTGCTCCCCAAGGGTTCCACTCCCTTGTATTCCGATGATCTCGGAGTCGGCCACCACTCCATCGGCTTTGAGTCTTTCATAAGTCAATTCCTTTATATCTGGATACACCGGCACATCAGGCCAGTGCTTGTTTAATATTTGGGTACAGAACGGATCTTGCTCGCAGAATGCAACCGTCTTGAATTCTTTTGATGCACGGTGCAGACCCAGCGAGAACCCTCCAATCCCGGCAAAGAGATCAAGAATCCTCATGATCGTATTCATCAATGAAGATGAACGAATCACCCCGGAGAATATCCGGATCGGTATCCCATGGTTTTTTTGGACTGACTACAATCTGCCGCTCGATTGCAATTTCACCTCGGGCAAATTGCCGGCCCTTGTCGGTGAGCTTTAGCGTTTTGTCAATCAGGCCCCAGTGCCGGGTTTTGTGGATTCCATCCAGGTGAGAATAATAATTATCGTGGTAAAGTTTGCGGATTGCGCGGCAGAGTTTCTTGGTGAAAATAAGGCATTCGGTATGTTCGGTGACAAAGTCCATAGATCACACTCCCCCTCATGATGTGGTGATTTTGTGTCCGCCCCTCGCCGTTACACCTAGGATTAAGGTGTTACAACATGTCAGAGTTTGTTACATTAAGACTCTGATTTTTTTAGGACAAAACACTAAGTCACTCAATAATTGAAGTTGGGGAAAATGACCTTATGAAACTTACCTTTTAAAAAGTTTGTTCCATAAGGCCATCCAACCCATTGATATTGTTGCATCCCACAAAAACATCTTTACCATATGTGGGTAGTTTGTGTCTACTTTTAACTTGCTCCCTGTACCAGCCTCAAAGACGGGGCCTTGCGCTGTAATACCACTTTCTTTTTAGCTTGTCGCTGGGCATGCAGATCCTCGACATGCACATAAATCTGCGTGCTTGCGAGATTCTTATGGGATAGCAGTTTGCCAAGTGCCGGCAGATCCATTCCCGATTCAGCCCAGCGAGTTGCGAACGTATGTCTTATAGAATGGAAGGTGCACTCCAGACCAATGGCTCGGGCATGCTGGCTGAATAAATTGGTCACATGCTCCCTGGTGTAATGCTCACGCTTTTTGTACGGTGATGGCCATACATAAGTTTCATACGGGTGAGCCAAGCGGCGGATCCGGAACCATTCCAAAACTTCAGGCTCGAGATCGATGTAAGTGGTCTTACCTTTTTTCATATCATCCGGCGCGAACTCGAAGCATTCATTTACGAAATTGATCTGGTCGTACCGCAGTGACGTGATATTAGATAACCGGATGCCGACTTGCCAATCGATCCAGACAATTTCCCGGAGCCAGGTTGGCAGCGTGGCGAGCAGATTATCCAGGTCGTCATCGCTGATCAGTTTATGTTTCTGCTCGGGTTCATCCAGCTTGACAATTTGCGCCAGCGGATCAAAGGGCAGATGTTTTTCTTTAGCACACCACTTGGTAAATGATTTGAGTTGCGTGATACGGTTATTGATTGAACGGTTTTTTTCTCCGCGTTCAATACACGCTGCCCGGATTATCTTGACATGTTTCTCACCGAGGGTATGCAAGGGTGCATCCTTGATAATGTCCTTCAATACCAGGCTCCCCTTTTTACGCTTGTCACCGCCTTCCCAGCTAGTGCGCTTGATGTACAGCGAGGATGCCCGGACATTAGCTACCAGTTCCGGATCGGTGAGATACTTTTCATACGCGTCATAAATCGTCATCGTATTCGTGATAGTAACCTCCAATCCCAGCGCCACACGTTTGAAGCGTGCTTGCAGATCATCATGGAACGCCTGGGCTTTTCGTTTGTTGGCCTCACCGGTAGATCCTCGGTGCCGAGATTTGGCTACCCGAAAATCGTACCAGTATGTATTGTTACGTTTATAAATTGCCACGGTGACCTCCTTAGTTAAGGGGCCCGGAGGCCCCTGTTAGTTATTTTCTTGGTTTGTTGCGTCTATCGTCCCAGCTAATTCCAAATGTATCTATGAATTTTTTTGCTAGTTTTTGGTACGCTTCAAGGTCCGCCTGATGAATAGCTAAGACTTCATCTCTTGAATACCCACAATACCTATCACTCTGCCGCCCTAATCCTTTTTCTTCGTAATTGTCAAGATAACCGCTCGCTGTGCCGCCTTGGCTCTGCAACCAGTCATACGCTTCTTTTACTTCCGCTCTCAATTTCTCTAAAAAATTTAATTTTGCCATGGTGACCTCCTTTATAAATCTTCAATTTTTTGAGTTAATCTTTTGCCAGTTCTTATTTCATGTGGTTGATGAACAGTATATTGATTTTGACCATCAAACCAATTATCACCAGTTACGCACATAGTCCATGTTGTTTGAAGCATCATTAATTCCGCTTCGGTTAACTCCAATGTGTAAGTTTCTTTTTCATGGTGACCTCCTTGGTTTGTTAAGATGTTCTTACAAACCTAATTATCCATATTCTTAGTCATATGTCAAATAAAAATGGCAATTATTTTATAATATTTTTTATCTTATTGAAAACACTGGGAGTTTTGGCGGCTATTTCTTGGCATCCTAGGGCATTTTCCCGTACGCACGAATCGTGTGTGTTACCCGATTCGTCCTGGCCATCGTTGATTTTCTTTCGGCATTCTTGGCCATCCACTGTTCGATTTCTTCCGGATTGTACCGGATTTCGTGGCCGTTTAACTTCAGGTGTGGCATTCCTTTTTCTCGCAGCGACCTTAATTGCCTTTTGTTTTTTAAGCTTAACCATGTTATTAAATCGTTCTCTGTAATTAAGTTTCTTGGCGGCATTATCTCTCTCCGTTTGAAGTTGTTCGGTAGTAATTTCATCGATTAACTCACCGTGTTTGTTATAAATTTTTACCGGGTAAATCATGTGTTTACTCTGACAATGTCATCGCGGTAAACACTAACACCTGGAATCTTTGCCATCTCGCCCATGGCGTTTACCTTGCGAGCAATCGCTTCGAGATCGGGGGTCAGTAATTCCGGCGGCAGTTTATCCGGATCGGTCACTTCAAATTTGTATTTTTTAATAAACGTGGTATGCTTCAACTTCGACTGGAGCTCTGGCGGAGCCAATGAAGTTATGGTGACCTCTGAAAGCTCTTCCAGAGCCTTCCGGTCTTTCTCCATATTGAACTCCTTCATCTTTCCCTTGATCAGACTCTCGGCAATCTCATAATTTTTTAGTGTTTCATTTCTTTCACCGGTCAATGCCTTGTGTGTTTTGTGAGCTCGCTTGACCGGTTCCTCAAATTTTTTCTCGACCATCTTTTTATCGGCCATCAAATTGCCGAGCAATGCATCGGTCCTGATCTGGTCCGCATCGGTCCTGATTTTAATTTTTAAAACAAGATCCTGGATCTGTTCCGGATGACCCACTACGAATTGCTCATGATCCAGTGGAACCAACGGGGCATTGCTGGGTTCCAGCTTGTAAGGTACTTTCATCTTTCATTTCTCCTCTTGAAGTGGTACACGCGAACAGCGGCCAGGAAGTTGGCAAGGTCCTCTCGGCTCCGATACGGGACTAGCTTATAGTTACCGTTCGGCTTTAAGTGCAGAGCGAACCTGGCCAGTCCCTTTTCACCCCCCATTTTCTCCCAGGCAAACTGGTAGGCGGCCAACTGGATCCCCGTGGTGTCAAGTTCCGCACCCGTTTTAAGGTCCACAATCGATGGGGTCCCGTTAATTGTCATGACTCGGTCGAGAGCTCCGGCGTACCAGAATTCTTCGTTGTGTACGAATGTTTCAATTTCGATGACAACAATATTGTTTTCTTCGCGGAATGTTTTATAAGCATTCACATAGGGGAGAAGATCAATATCAATCGGGCCGACCGGTTTATCGCGGTCCATATCCTCAGTAATTTTATGAACAGCGGTTCCCCGGTCAGCCGCGACTCTTACATTATTCTCGGCCTCGGTTGGGAAATTAATTTCACCATCATTTTCTTTTTTCTTAAAAAGCCGTGAGTAGTACCCGACATCTTGCATGATTGTTGTGACACTGGGCACTGCCTTTGTGCTGCCATCGTCCATACGGACGCGGTAAACATGTTCACGGTCACAAGTGATGTCGAGTGTTTTAATAGTCATCAGAATGCAATGTCCTCTTCGGTTTCGAAAGATACTCCGCTAGTGGAGTAGGATTGGTGCTCAACAACCTGAACTCCTTTTAACCGCATCTTGCATCCGACCTTGCCGGACACGGCCCAGCCATAAGGTTGATAGGCCACCTTTAATGTTGAACCGTTGCCGATTTCGTTATTCGGGTCATGTTCCAGGGGTTTGTTATTGGCATCCAGAACAAGCACCGAATTCGTAAACGGTTTACCGTTTCTTGGATTCACTTCATGATCTACCCGGAACTTTAAAAGGTACCAGGTCGGATCAATGTCCACCCCGGTGCTTGATAATCCATCCAGATATTTTTTTGTACAATCCTTTACCAGCTTGTATTGAACATCCGGCGAAGGTTTGCCACCCTCCGCGGCCACGGTATCGGAAACCATCTTGTCGTAGATGGCAATCGTTTCCTTGGCATCTTTGGGTGATAGAAAAAGATCCACGGCGAACTCGCCGCCATCCTTGAACGTGGTGTCCGGCACATAGACCTTGACCCACGCGGCTTCCCCGGCCGGTGTATATCTTACGGGTTCCTGTTTTTTAACCTTGCCATTCTTAACCATTCACTTGCCCTCCTTTTGAGATTTAAGTTTTATGATACGAGTAATACAGCCGAGTGGAATAACCCCTCTGTTAGCGACTGACTTGGCTTTCTTGTCTGAAAATTCGATGTTGTGGCAGAGCACTAATGTGCTTGCCCGGAATGTAAGAAAATATCCAATGGTCCGCACCGGAATTGATCTGATACCTTTGACGGCATCTTTCTGGTCCATCCAGGTGAATCCTTCGGAGCTATCGAGATCCCCGGCATCCACCCAGTAGACCTCGATCCGGTCATCCTTGGATAATTTTTTAATCTGACTCCGGATCCTGGTGAGTATCTGATTCGTTGTCATAGACATCCTTATAGAGTTGGCGGAATGCTAAAATTATCGGGATGAACATAATGAACTGCATGAGCCTGGTGAGGATGATGATGGTACTTTGTTCCATGGTGACCTCCATTTAAGTTGACATCTTGCGACTGGTTGTGTAGGTTATTTGCCAATACCAACACAACATTTCGCATTGACCAAGAATATAGCCGAATGGCTAATATATGTCAAACAAATTTCGTATTGCCAGATTAAATGCCAGTTTGAACCAGGAACAGGCGGCCAAGAAATTGGGGATCCATGTGACTACTCTCAACAAGTATGAGAATGATCACCGGCAACCCAGTGCGGATGTTGTGCGGAAGATGGCAAGTGTTTACGCGGTATCAGTAGATGTCCTTTTAGGAATGCAAACTACAACCCCCCCGGATGACAATAGGTACCGGCAAAAATTTGAAGAGGCCCAGCAAGAAATTATCAGACTGCAAAAACAATTGCTGGAATTGGGG